>Ga0209490_10001088_pt1 | contig 26509 bp, 22 predicted proteins | sample MAT06_FD_187209 | JGI IMG/M metagenome (GOLD analysis project Ga0209490, IMG submission 187209) | Freshwater microbial communities from Lake Fryxell liftoff mats and glacier meltwater in Antarctica - MAT-06 (SPAdes) (version 2) | ecosystem: Environmental > Aquatic > Freshwater > Ice > Liftoff... | reverse complement strand
CTTGCACTCGCGAACTTTTTTCCCAGTATCCGCCGCCCTGAAGGTTCCCATCGTCTAGAGGCCTAGGACACAAGATTTTCATTCTTGCGACACGGGTTCAAATCCCGTTGGGAACACCAAGTGAGAGTTAGACACGAACCTGGGCCGGTAGATGTGAGCAATCACGCTACCGGCCTTGACCGTTACGGACTCCAGAACCGTCTGTAAAGATTCGATTTTCCGGTTTTTTTTGTTGGTTGCTGCAACAACATAAAAAAGCAGCTCACAGCTGCCTTGGCTTGAGACCCCAGCGTGACCAAGTAGGGCTAAGGTGCTATTCAGGTGATTTGGAGGACGTGCGCCGCAAGTCGCGGTCCATTCGATGGGTCAGCCAGCGGATGATATGCCGTTGGCGGCCACCCAAGGCCATGAAACCCGCGGGGAATGCCCCATGGCTTTCAAAGTCCACCCGCGTTGTACCGGGAGGATCCTCATGCAAGGTCAAAGTGGTAATCGTCCGACCTCCAACCCAAAAAGCGAAGTCATCATTTACGATCTTGCCGCTGACAGCATCGGCTTGGTCAACTTCGCCAAAATATTCCTGACAGGCGGCTACCGCCACAGTGAAGGTGGATACCTTGTCTGCACTATAGACTGGGGAGGGGGGCAGGTCGGCTTGCCATTCCGGGCTAGTGCGTACCTGACCGCAGCCCATCAGAAAGCACCCAAGCGTGGTATAGGCAAAGAGTTTTAGCATGAATTTTTCCAAACGGTGAGTGAGAGATGGACCAGGACTAGGTTTGATATCGAAAATGCTTGCGGCCCAGGGCGTTGGCTGTCCGAGAGGGCAAGGAACATCAGGAAAAAATGTGAATTTATGTCAGTCGTTATGTGGTTATTTCTCTAAACGGGTCCATCTTGCGAGGATAAAATCATACGAAACCCCATCTGGCCCTATTAACTCGGTGAGTCCTCCGCCAATCCCTGACTTGGTGGGATAGAAGCCGTCTGGGCACGAGATCCGGTTGAGTCCAAACGGCACCTCTGAAGTCGCATATGATCCGAAATCGCCTTTTTTAATCAAGATGTCGCGACCATCAACATTTCTAATTTTTATGAATACACTTTCATATCCGATTTCCTCGAGGTATTTTAAGGCAGCTTTTTTGGCTGTTGACTGTTGCTGCTCTAGACGTGCGCCTTGTTCGATACCTGCGGTGAATAGCTTGATGGCTAGAAGTTGGTCCATTTCAGATAAATGCCCCAATCCCGACTCAGCGATAATGGCCTTGCCCATTTCAGTCAGTCCCGCCTCCTCAGCCTGAAGACAAAAAAGAGAAAGGACAACAATGGTTATGAGAAATTGCATGCGGTGCCGTTCCTGAATAATCTAAGCAGGTTTCCATACGGCCTGCTAATTATGCAAGTCGTCTTGCTAATACCACCGGAATTTGGACGTTTGCCCGGATTTTTCATTGAGCTTACAGCGTTTAGTCAGATGTGGCAGATTCAATCTAACGAAGCGATCTGACCGAATTTAGCGCTTGTGGCCAGCGGGCTTTTTCGCGGCGGTGGCTGGCTTGGCTTTGACGCTGGCTTTGGCTTTGGCCTGTACGGGGACCTTTGCTGCGGGTTTTTTGGCCGCAGGGGTGGCTGCCTTCTTTGCGGTCACTTTCGAGGCCGCTTTCGAGGCTGCTTTCGAGGCAGCAGAGGTTGCGCTGAGCGCCGCCGGAGCCGCTTTCTTAGCCAGTCGCCCTGCGGCGGGCTTTTTCACCGGTGCGGTCGCACGCGAAGCCGGAGCGTTTTGGGCGACGGATTTGGCGGCAGCTGGTTGGGTAAGCGAAGGCGTCGTGGGCTTGGCTGCGGCTTTCACCGGTGCCTTCGCAGGCGTCGCTGGCTTGTTGGCTGCCTGAGCAGGGACTTTCCCGCTCTGGGGTGCCGATGTCGCTGCCTGGGGCGCAGATGGCGTGGCAGATTTTTTCGCACTGAGGCCCTTTGCCGCGGTACTCGGCGCAGCTGCGCTTGCAGGGGGAGCTTTTGCCATCGGTGTCGGCAGGGGGGTGCCATTCGCGGCGGCGAGCCAGGCGGTGCGGTAGGCCGCGAGCTGAGGAATGCTCGGCCGCGAAACCTCTTCGATTTCGATACTGATTGAAGACGCCAAGGACTTCGGATGAACGTGACTGAGCAGGGCGTGTCCGAGCAACGCTGCGCCGGCGGCAGAGGCTTGGGGGAGATTGGTTAACGCGATCGGGTTCTTGGGGAACACCGCCGCGAGCACGGCGAGGAAAGTCGGATTATTGCGGAAGCCGCCTTCGACGAAAATAGTGGTGCCATCGTGGATATCGGTGCGACGCAAGGCGACTTCGCTCTGCAAGGCGAGCGAAACATTGAGCAGATCGTGGCTCGCATCGCGGTCGGCGAACCACGCCGGTTTGCGGCCGGCTTTGAGTTGCTCGACCGAATAGACCTTGGCGCCATCGCGAACGCCGCCGCGGACACTGCTGAACTGACTCGGGAAAGCACCAGGTAGGAAACACCGTTCCGGATGGGCGAGACTGGCCGCCAGGCGGGTCGGATCATAGCCGGGATCCTGACCGCCGATGCCATCGTGGTAGAGGGCGTAATCCATACCGCCCATCAAAAAGCTGACTTTCTGGAAATTGCCCAGGGCGTCGATGTTGAAGATGATCTTGCGTCCGAGCTCGTCCTCACGGTAGGCGACTTCGGCAACCCGATGCATAGCGACGCACCAGGTGCCGGTGCTGTTGAGCACGAAATCGCGTTCGCCGAATTTAATCAGGTAGGGTAACAAGGCGGCGTTGGAATCGTGGATGCCAACGGTCACCGGCAGGGCAGGCAGGCCGAGTTCGCGCTGGAGATCACCGCGCAGCACGCCGAGACGTTCCCACGGTGAGCGCAATTTCCAGTCGATCAGACCATCTGCGCCCAGGGCCTTGGCGGCGCTGGACGGACCGCGCGTGCGCGGATTGAACAGAAAACTATGATTGGCGGTATAGGTCGGCTCGCTGGCTTTTTCACCGGTGAGCAGGTAGCCCCAGAACTGCGGATAATCGAGAAGATGGCGGACCCGCGCCCATTGCCCGGGCAGTCGGCGCTGGGCGAAACGGATCGCCTTGGCGGGATTGACCAACAGCGGCATGTCGCAAGTGCCGGTCTCTTCCTGAAGCGCGCTGGGCGAACCGCAGAGGCGGTAGAAATCCTCGTCCAATCCCGCTTGTCCGGCGGGTCCGAGATCGTGTTCGTAAGCGATGACCGGCAGACACGGGCGGCCGGTCTGATCCAGGGCGGCAAAGGTGGCGCCGTGCGTGGTCACCGACAGGGCATGGAAGCGGTGGGTGCGATAGAGGGCCTGCAATTCGCGCGTCAGCCACAGCCAGATGGCCTCGATCTGTTCGACAAGAATACCGTCAGGGCCCATTTTGGCGGAAAAATTTGCCTGCCGGGCGGCGATCACCTGGAGCTTGCGATCGAACAGGACAATCTTTTTGTTGGTCTTACCGAGGTCGATCACGGCGACGAGCTGGCTCATGAGGCCTCCGGAGGGGTGCAGGTGGGCATGCGTCAATTTTTTGCGACGCGCAGGAGTTCGGCCTCGGCAGCCGCGTTCCAGCAGCCGTCGTGCAATTTTTCCGCGACGCTGGGATAGCGGCTGGACAGGTGCTCAAGCTCAATCAACGGCAGCCCGGTGAGCTGGGGATACACCACGATCTTCCCGGCGATGCCTTTATCGCGGACCGCAGCCAGACCGTCGATGGCTCCGGCCATGCCGCTGATCGCGGCGACGCTGAGATCGGTATCCAGGGTATTGTTCAGGACCTTGCCCAGGACCACGCGCATATCGTCGAGCGTCGAGCCCGAGGTACCAATCAAATACAGTTGTTTGGCGACGATGATATCGAGATCGACGGTGCAGGGCACGTTTGCGGGAATACCGGCAAAGAGATTGATGATCCCATGCTTGGCGGCCTCGGCGAACAGGCCGGGAATAAGTGCAGGGACGGGCGCCATCAGAAAGGCATAATTGACTGCCGCGCTCGGTTTTTCCTGGCTGGGGTCAAAAATGCGCACATTGACCTGGCGGCTGCTGGCAAATGGGGCGATGCGTCGGCGTAAAGCGTCGGCGCGGGCGGCATTGCGCACGCCACCTTCGATGACGGCGCCGGGTTGGGATGAGGCCACCGCGCGCACCATCGCCATGACGCCCATCGGCCCACCAGCGCCGATGACATGGACGTGGTCGCCCGCGCGCAATTCGCCATTTTGCGGAATTGCTGCTAGGGCATCAACCGCGCGCCTACTGACCGTGGTGGTGATACGCACATTTCCGTAATGCACCCGACCTAGAGCGATGGTGACCGCGCGACCGAAACATGCCCCACCCGTGACCAGGGTCAATAAACCATCATTGGCGAGATGCGGAAAAAGGCGTTCGATGAGGGCTGGGTCGGCGCCGGCGATGAGGATGTCGTCGAAGGAGTCTGCCGAAGGTAATTCTTCCAGCGTGATAGCAGTAAAGCCAGGCGCGGTGATTCCGCTCGCAAAACGAGCGCGGCAGCGGCTGCTGTCGACGCCGTCAAGATCCAGCGTGGTTCCCGCTGGGGCGACGACCAGCAGGCGTCCTTCGGGCTTGAGACCCTGGCGTTCGTGAACGCGAAAGGCGTCTTCGACGCAGGCCCAAGGTTCGACCAGGGCGATCTGGCTGGCGCCACGGTTATCAGGCACCGGCAGCAAATAACTGTCGCCATTGGCGGCGACGGTGACGCGCTCGTCGAGCAGCACCCATTGCTGCAAGCCACCTTCGAAATTGTAGCCAAAGGCGCCATTCGAAGCGGCGGTCTTGAGATCCCGAAAATCGGCTTGGACCAAATAGCGTTTTCCGACCGTGACCGAGTGGACGTCGGCACCGACCGCAACCACGCGCAGAACGACCTCATGGCCGGGTACGGTGGGGGCGGCATCTGGGACGTAGGAGGGAATTCCGGCTAGGACGCTGGCGTGGAGATGGGCCAGAACGGGGGTCTTGCGGGCATGGCCATCGAACTGGTGCAGCAGTTTCATGTCTGACGCGCACAAGCCGACGCATTCGACCTGGCCGAGGATCTGCTGGGGACCAGGAATCGGCACCGGCTTGGCGCTATTCAGGGCCAAGGTGTCTGGCCCGATCAGTTGCACGGCAGTCTGGGTGTCGGGGATCATGCGACGCGGCATCTTGCGCCGAGGGGGCCTTTAGACAAGGCGTGCCACCGGAACGGAGGTCTTCCGCGCTATCTTCCGCTCCGGCAATGCAGGCCACGAGGCACGTCTGGAAGGGGAGGTCTACGGCCGGTCCTGGGGTCGCTGGTGTCCTCGCAGCGCGGCACCAGGGGGGTGTCGCGCCGCAGTCCTCGGGCCGAGGCGACAGTGCGAGCAATTGACGCTGTGTTTTGGCCACCTACTGTCGCAGCGTAGCCGGGTTGCATCGGCAGTGCCAGATCCGGTAGACCTGCAACCCTGAGGGAAGTCCCATGGCCAAGATCACGGTGATGTTCGGCAACGACGTCCAAAGCGAACACACCCTCGGGAAGGACGAGCACAAAGTCGGCCGCGCGGTCGACTGCGATATCGTGGTCGACAACCTGGGCGTCAGCCGGCACCACTGCAGCATCGTCAAAGATGGCAATGGTTGGGTTGCCGTTGATGGCGGCTCCAACAACGGCACGTTCGTCAATGGCAGCAAAATTGATCGCCATACTTTGCGGGCGAATGACCGGGTGGTGCTGGGCAAACACAGTCTCATCTTCGATCCCGCCGGCACCGCCGATCCCAACGCCGGCAGCAAAAAGGGTGGCGCCGCGATGGGTGGCGAAATGACCATGTTCGTGGATCAGGCGCAATTGGCAAAAATGGCCGCGCAAAATCAGGCCGAAGGTGTTCGCCGCATGGCGATCGCCATTAATCAGGGTGGTCGCGACGTCGTCGTCCCCTTGGTCAAAGAAGAAACCACCATTGGCAAGGGCCCCGGTTCCGACCTGCCTGCCAAGGGCTTCTTGGTCAAGCCGATCCAGGCCAAGCTGGTCAAGATGGGTGCCAGTCATCGTCTGGTCAGCCTGGGTGGGTTCCGCAGCGTCAAGGTCAATGGGGCCAAGATCACCGATCATGTGCTCAAGCAGGGCGACGTGATCACGATCGCCGCCTCAGTCATGACCTACCGGCCCGCGTGAAGTCGATCCTCGTCGTCGGTCTGGTCGCTGTCGCCCTCGCCGTGCCCACCGGGTGCGGTAAGGCCAAGCGCGATCCCATGGCCAATGGGAGGCCGGTGCAGGGGTATAACCCCGAGCGTTTTCCCGATATTCCGCTACCCCCCGGCTATGCGTTGGACGCCGACAAGGATCAGCTCGCGGTGGCCGTCGCCGATGGTCTGGTTCGGCGCTACGAGGTCTTTCTGACCCAACGGCGCGACGCTAAATCCCGCACCGGTGGTGATCTCCTGGCATGGTACGATCAGGTCCTGATCAGCACCGGCTGGACCCCGGTGGCCGCCGATGATCGCAGTCGCACCTTTACCAAGGTGCGGTCGGAACACGTGAAAGAGCAGCTGTTGGTGCGCGCAAGCGGACGCACGGTCTCCTTTCATCTGCGCCCCGCTGGCTGAGGCGGGGGCACCCAAACGGCTGAGGCGGGCTTGACCCCTGCGTCGATGTCCATCCAATCGCCGCCCCTATGGCCGATCCCGTCGACACCGCCCCGACCACCAGCTATTCCGACCCGATCTACGATCGCCTGGAAGCCATTGGTGGCCGCGTCCGCCGCGCCCGTTGGGTCATCATTGCGGCCATCGTCATCGCCGTAATCGGCGGCCTGTTCTTGCGGGCCCAGCTGCAACATCGCCCCGATGCGATCAGCGCCGTGGCCTTTGTGACCGCTCAGAACGAAGCCGACGAGACGGCGCAGCGCAAAGCCTACAGCGACTTGGCCGCTGACGACAAAGCGACCGCATTCTTCCGCGCCCGCGCCGCCCTGGAATTGGTCGAGCTTGATCTGGCCGCCGGAAATGCGGACAGCGCCGCGATCTGGCTGGCCCAAGCCGTCACCCAAGCCAAGGGTGTTGACGACACCCAGCTGGCCTTGGCAGTTCGTCTCGGGCAGGCCAGCGTGGCCGAAGACGCGGGCAAGCTTGAGGAGGCCTTGGCTGATTACGACGCGGTCGAGCGCAACGGCATGGTCGCCAGTCCCACCCACGGTCTGGTCGGTGCCCTCGGCGCGGCGCGCATTGAAATGGCGCAGAACAAGCCAGAGGCCGCCGTGGCCCGCTTGGAACCCCACATCGAACGCACCGAAGCCGAATTGGATCAGGTCGTCAGCATCATCCGACTTTTGTATTGGGATGCTAAACGCGCCGTGATGGGCCCGCCGGTGACCGTGCCGGATCCCAATGCCCCGGCAAAAGTCGACGTTGCCCCGGCGGTGGAAGCTCCCCCCGCTATCAAGCCGGATGATGGCCAGCCAGCCGCGGTGGCTGCGGAAGGCGAACCGGCGGCGGAGCCGGTTGCTGAACCTGCCGCCGAACCTGCCGCCGAATAAGCTAGACGCCGCACAAGGACGAAAAAAGGACCGCGCCTATGCGCGGTCCTTTTTATTGAGTCCCCATCCAAGCCGTTGACCCTCGCGCAGGCCGTTAAAGAATCCAGTATTTATCGGGTGCCGCCGAACACTGCGGCGCGCTTCAATTTGGATAAGGCCGCGGGGATGTCGATTTCCTTGGGGCAAGATTCCATGCAATTGAAGATGGTGTGGCAGCGCCAAACGCCGTTGCTGCCGTTGACGGCCTCTAAGCGTTCGGCGGCGGCTTCGTCGCGGGTATCACCGACAAAACGCCACGCCTTCAGCAGGGCAGCCGGGCCGAGATAGCTTTCATTCTTCCAATAGCTCGGGCACGACGAGGTGCAGCAGCCGCACAGAATACACTTCGCCGGATCGTCGATGACTTCCTGCTCCTTGGGGCTTTGCAGGCGCTCTTTCGCGGGCTTGGGGCTGGTATTGACGAAGTAGGGCAGGACTGCGCGTAAATTGTGATAGAAATGGTCCATGTCGACGACCAGATCCTTGACCACAGCAAAGCCCTTGAGGGGCTCGACGGTGATGACATCGCCGGGGATGTCCTTGACCAAGGTGCGGCAGGCCAGACGGGACGCGCCTTGAATCGTCATCCCGCAGGAGCCGCAGATGGCGTGCCCGCAGGACCGGCGATAACTCACCGAGCCGTCCTGTTCCCATTTGATCCGGTTCAACGCGGTCAGGATGCGCTCCATCGGATCGCAGGCGAGTTTGTACTCTTTGAATGCCGGTTCGGCTTTTTTCTCGGGATCGTAGCGATAAATCCGAAATGTCTTGGTTACTTTAGCAGGCATAAGAACTCCGGAGAACGGATAGCGTAAGCGCTGTGCGAGGGGAACCTGCGCACAGATGCCAGAAAGAAGAAGGGGAAAGCGAGTTAATCATAGGAGGTCGAATGCAATACGACTTCCGGACTTCCGGACTTCCGGACTTCCGGACGTCTCAGTACTTCCGCTCCTTGGGTTTCATCCGCTCACGCAATTCCTGCGTCCAGCCGTCTTCGGCATGTTCGTTGATCAAGTACACCGCACGGTATTCCAGACGCACCGAGGTCGGGGTGTCGAGATATGCGAAGGTGTGCTTGGTCCAATTGACGTAATCCGGCGGCACTTTTTTCAGGGAACCGTCAGGCTGCTTTTCCTGGCGCTCGTGCGCGCCGCGGCTTTCGGTGCGGGCCAAGGCGCCAGCAATCTGGACCAGGCTATAATCGAGCATGTATTCTAACTCGATGGCTTCCATGAGGTCGCTGTTGAAGACCTGACCCTTGTCGTCGATGCCGATCTGGGCGTATTTTTCGCGAATGGCGAGCACGTCGCGTTGGGCCAGTTGCATGGATTCGGTGGTGCGGATCACCGCACAATTGGTCATCATCGTTTCCGACAGCTGGCGACGCAATTCGCCGCTGCGTTCCTTGCCCGGGCTCGCCTTGAGTGCACGGATGCGTTCACGTACCGGTTGATCTGCCTCGTCCGGCAATTTTCCGATCTGGATACTGTCGACATTCTTGGCGACGTGAATGCCGACCCGGCGCCCGAAGACCACCAGGTCGAGCAACGAATTGGTGCCCAGGCGGTTCGCGCCGTGCACCGAGACGCAGGCGCATTCGCCGGCGGCGTAAAGTCCTTCGACGATATCGTCACCCGTATGGCTGCGGCGCACGCGGCCGAAGTTATCGGTCGGAATCCCGCCCATGATATAATGACAAGTCGGCATGACCGGAACCGGGGCTTCCCACGGTTTGATACCCAGGTAGGTGGTCGAGAAGTCGCAGATCTCGGGCAGCTTCTTCATCAGCGTCTCTTTGCTGAGATGCTGCAAATTCAGATACACATAGTCCTCGGCGCAGATGCGGCTGGTCTTAGTGATGCCGCGGCCCTCCAAGACTTCTTTGTACATGCACTGCGAAACCATGTCGCGCGGCGCCAGGTCCTTAACCGTCGGCGCGTAGCGTTCCATGAATCGTTCATTATTGCTGTTGGTCAGGTAACCGCCTTCGCCGCGCGCCCCTTCGGTGACCAGGATGCCCAGGCCGGCCAGGCCGGTGGGATGGAACTGGATGAATTCCATGTCCTCCATGGGTAGGCCGCGTTGCAGCAGCATACCGAATGCATCGCCGGTGTTAGCTTGGCAATTCGAGGTGATTGCGAAATTGCGTCCCGAACCACCAGTTGCGAATACCACCACTTTGGCGTGGATGGTATGGACCTCGCCAGAAATAATGTCATACGCGACGACGCCCAGCACTTTACTGCGGTCGTCCGTCATCAACACATCAAGAACCTGGAATTCGCTGTAAAAATTGACGTTCTGCTTGACGCAGTTCTCATACAGGGTGTGCAGGATCACGTGGCCGGTGCGGTCGGCAGCGTAGCAGGCGCGGCGCACCGGCGCTTCCCCAAAATTGCGGGTGTGGCCGCCAAAGGGCCGCTGCGCGATGCGGCCTTCCTTGGTCCGAGAGAACGGCACGCCCAGGTGTTCAAGTTCGTAGATCGTCTGCGGCGCGTCATACGTCAGGATCTTTTGCGCATCCTGATCACCGAGATAATCGCCGCCTTTGACGGTGTCATACCAATGCCACAGGGGGTGGTCCTCTTCCTCGTTGCCCAGGGCGGCACCGATGCCGCCCTGCGCGGCGCCGGTGTGGCTGCGGGTAGGAAACAATTTCGACACCACCGCGACGTCAGCTTTGGTCGACGACCAATACGCAGCATAGAGCCCGGCAGCACCGGAACCGACGATCACAACATCATGGGAAAGGATCATGGGGCGTCTTTACGGGGGGTCAGTGGAGGTCGGCCGCGCGATACGGCGGGACGGGCACCGAGCCAGTGGCGTAGCGGGCGACTACGACACTGTCGTCGCCATCGCGGAAGCGGCTGTTAGCCTGACGGACGTGCGCCGACCAGATCGCGAACTCGCGCGAGGAGGAGAAAATCCGCTCGGGATCACGCTTTTCAGGCGCGGGTTGGGGCTGGGCGATCTTGCGCAGGACCCAGGCGTCGAAGCTGGCTCCAGCAGCAGATATCTCATCGGCGGTCGGCGCGCCTTTGCCACTGCGGGTATGCGCGAAGATGGCTTCCAGGGTGGTGTCGTCGGTGCGGGCAGTATGTTTTTCCAGGTAGAAGGCGAGCAGATGCAATTCGCGCAGTTCATTGCGGAAATCGTAGTGGATCTCACCCTGGAGGCCACGCGGGTGCCCGGCTGAGGAGCCGCTGGGAAATCCGTTCACGGCATAGAATTCCTTCACCGCCCCCACCGGGGTGGCATTGGTGAAATTCATCGAGCCCACCACCGCGAAGTAGAGGGCCAGGGCCCACAGGCTCCATTCCATTACTCCGCGCAACCAGGGGCGGGGCCGATAATCGCGAATGATACCGATCAACCCGTTGATCCCGTGATAGAGCGCGAGCACCACAAAGATAATGTAATATCCCTGCCACCACGCATTGTTCGCCCGATGGGCGACCGTCAGACCGGTGCTGACGGCATCGGTGGTGAAATGCTGCATGGCGAAATGGCTGAAGGCCAAGCCAAGTAAAAGGACTGCGCTTACCCGCTGCAGGAGCCACTGGGTCGTGCCGGTGCGCGAACTGGTGTAGGGATTGGCCATGTCAGTGCCCTCCCCCGAAACCTGGTAGCGCATCTTCGACAAAGATGGGTCTGACATTGCTATGGAGAATTAGCGGCACCGCACCGACCACGAGTAGCACCCCAACGACCAGGGCGAAAAGCCAGAATACCTTTTTATGCCAATGGGTGCGTTGGACCACGAAATCGACCAGCAGGATGCGGATGCCATTGATGCCGTGGAACAGCAGTGCGCCATAGAGCAGAATTTCCCCGATCTTGAAATCGGGTTCTTGGAAACGTCGCATCAACACGTCATAACTGGATGGATCGGCCTTGCCCGCTGCCGTAATCGATTGAATATGGAAAAACAGATAGACCAGCAGAGCCAGGCCGGTAACCCGGTGCAGGACATACGCCAAGCTACCGGTGAAGTAACGGTAACTGCCGCCCAGCTGGGATGGGATCCCGTTGGAAAACATGCTACCAGGTCCGCGATCAGATGGGTGCACGAGGGGTCTCCCAGACATACGTCTATTCAGAGGACACTGTTGGATGCGTTTGGAAGGAGGCGACGGGTCAGGAGGAGGCCAGCCTCAGGCATGTGAATCCTGCATGCCATCCATGTCGTTCCTGATCAATAATTGACGGTGAGCACCAGCCGCACGCGGGCGCTCGCTGGCTTCCTGGGCATGCGGTCGCTAAACCGATGAGCGAGCAGCCGGTCGTCACCCTTCTTTTTTGGCGGGGACTGACGGGCTGATCAGCACCTTGATCTCGGCATACGACAAGCGGGTAAATTCGTCGGGACGAATAGCTTTATCGTCAACGTAAAATCCGTCGGTGCCGCACCACGGTTTGCCCATGATGATTTCATCATACGGCACGTGGTGACGTTTCAGCCAGGCGATGAGGACGGGTAGCGTGTGCACGTTGATCTTGCCCAGGTTCCCCGCATAGGTGCGCATGTTGCGCGCCGAATGAAGGACAATCTCGAAGCCTTCGTCCTGATAGCGGCGCAGGGCGCTGATCACTGCATCATTGGGCCGTGCGTTGGCATAATCGCCGGCGGAAGTGAAACAGAGGGTGTCATCAATATCCAGTACCAAACGCTTGGGATTCATACCCGCCCGGCTTACGTCGGAACGCGGGCAGGGGAAGCAAACACTTGGACGGTCAGCATGCGGCCGCCATCGATGCAGGCAGACGCTGGGAACCGCGGTTTCCGCGGCTTCAGCCCACGCCGCGGGCCTGCTGTCCCTGGGTGAGAAAGTCTGCATACGCCGCGGCAATACCCGTGCTCAAACTGATCTGTGCGCGCCAGCCGAGGGCATGGATGCGTGTGCAGTCCAGTAATTTGCGCGGCGTGCCGTCCGGCTTACCCGCGTCCCAGGTGATGTCACCCTGATGGCCGACGACCGCTTGCACCGTGCGGGCCAGATCCGCAATTGTCAATTCTTCTCCCGAACCAACATTAATCAGATCGCCGGGGAATTGGCCGGGGCGTGCGTCCGCCATGATGCGCAGACAGGCGGCGGCGAGGTCATCGACATGCAGGAGTTCGCGCCGCGGGGTTCCCGATCCCCACAGCACCACCGGGGCATTGCCGGCCTGCTTGGCGATATGGAATTTCCGGATCATCGCGGGTAGGACATGCGATCCGGCGAGATCGTAATTGTCGCCGGGTCCATACAGATTGGTTGGCATTGCCGATAGCCACGTCGTGCCGTATTGCCGATTATAGCTCTCGACCATTTTTAAGCCGGCAATCTTGGCGACCGCGTAGGGCTCATTAGTTGGTTCGAGTGGCCCGCTCAACAAGTGCTCTTCGCGCATCGGCTGCGGACATAGGCGCGGATAGATGCAACTGGAACCCAGGAAGAGGAGATGCGACACCGCGGCGCGGCGGGCCCCTTCTAGGACATTCGCGGCAATAATGAGATTATCGTAAATGAATTCCCCGCGCCGGGTGTCATTCGCGTGAATGCCGCCGACCGTCGCCGCGCCCAAGTAAATCTCGTCCGGTCGCTCTGCAGCTAGGAAAGCAAAGACGGCGGCCTGATCGCGCAGCTCCAATTGGCTGCGGCTGCGTACAATCAGATCGGCATCACCGCGCGCAGTCAGGGCTCGGACCAGGGCGGCGCCAACCATGCCGCGATGACCGGCGATGAAAATACGACGGTTCATGGCTTACTCCCGAAAAGTCTTCACGGCGAAGCCGTGATCGCGGGACAGGGCGTCCTGGCGGGCCAGATCCAGATCGGCCTGGACCATCTCCCGGGCCAATTCGGCCACCCCGATTTCCGGTTCCCAGCCGAGCAGCTTGCGAGCTTTGCTGGGATCGCCGAGCAGGGTTTCGACCTCGGTCGGGCGGAAATAGCGCGGATCGATGCGAACCAGGGTGCGTCCGGACTTATTGTCGACCCCGCGTTCTTCGATGCCAGCGCCCTCCCAGCGCAGGGAGAAGCCCGCCTCTGTCGCGGCCAGATCGATGAATTCTCGCACGCTGATCTGCTTGCCGGTGGCGATGACGAAATCATCCGGCGCATCCTGTTGCAGCATCATCCACTGCATACGCACGTAATCGCGGGCATGACCCCAATCGCGCTTGGCATCGATATTTCCCAGCCACAGGCATTCCTCAAGACCGACCTGAATGCGGGCTAGGCTGCGGGTGATCTTGCGGGTGACAAAGGTCTCGCCGCGACGAGGCGACTCATGATTGAAAAGGATTCCATTGCAGGCGTACATGCCGTAGGCCTCGCGATAATTAACCACGATCCAATAAGCGTACATCTTGGCGACCGCGTACGGGGAGCGGGGATAGAATGGGGTCTTTTCGGTCTGCGGGATCTCCTGTACCTTGCCGTACAGTTCCGAGGTCGACGCCTGGTAGAAACGGGTCTTCTTGGTGAGGCCGAGCAGGCGGATGGCCTCCAAAAGGCGAAGCGTGCCGGTACCGTCGATATCGGCAGTATATTCGGGTGACTCAAAGGACACGGCGACGTGGCTCATCGCGCCGAGATTGTAGACCTCGTCAGGCTGCACTTCCTGCATGATCCGGACCATGTTGGTCGAATCGCTGAGATCGCCATAATGCAGAACCAACCGCCGGCCCGCATCCTGGGGACCTTGATAGAGGTGATCGATGCGGTCGGTGTTGAAGGACGAGGCGCGGCGCTTAATGCCGTGCACCTCATAGCCCTTTTCCAGGAGCAGCTCGGTCAAGTAGGAGCCGTCTTGGCCGGTGATGCCAGTGATCAAGGCACGTTTCATGGAGGAGACCCTGGAAAAAGGATGCGTGTGGACGTGGTCAGAAAACGGATGGCCCCAGCATCAGCGCTGGCCGGCCTGGGGAGCCTGTTGGGCGCGGTGAGATACGGACCCTTGGTGTGCGTAGATGATGAGTTGCACGAGGCCATGGGCGGGCATGGTCAGCGAAGCCGCTTGAAGACAAGCCCCTTCCTGGGTTGCGTCGAGCATCATCGGCGAGAGGTAGGCAGGACATCCAGCAGCGTCCTGCGTGCTACTCGACCGATGCATAGCATTTTGCAGTGTTGTCACAAGCTCTTCGCGGCGGATTTCGGAGATCGCCGGTCTGACGGTATGAAGATTTTCCAAAATCGGGGTCAACTTCTTTATTGTCGCACTTTTTATCTCTGGACATGAAGCGATGGCAAGGTTCTATGCTTTCCCATCACGTCCAATTACCCACTCCGCCCACGTATTCTTGTTACCGGTGGCGCCGGCTTTATCGGCAGCCATCTCTGTGAGCGCTTGCTGACCGCAGGGAACGACGTTCTTTGCGTCGACAATTTCTTCACCGGCAGCCGCGACAATATCGCCCATCTGTTGGGACGACCGCATTTTGAACTGATGCGCCACGACGTTACCGAGCCGCTGCGCGTCGAAGTCGACCGCATTTTCAATCTGGCCTGCCCGGCCAGCCCGGTGCACTACCAATTCAATCCGGTGCAGAAGGTCAAGACCAGCGTGCATGGGGCAATCAACATGCTGGGTCTCGCCAAGCGCACCAAGGCACGGATTCTCCAGGCCTCGACCTCCGAAGTCTACGGTGACCCCAGTGTCCATCCCCAGACGGAAGATTATTGGGGCAACGTCAACCCGATTGGGCCACGGGCCTGTTATGATGAAGGCAAGCGCTGCGCTGAAACGTTGTTCTTCGATTACCACCGCCAACATGGGGTGCAGATCAAAGTCATCCGCATCTTCAATACCTACGGTCCCCGCATGCATCCGAACGATGGGCGGGTGGTGTCGAATTTCATCATGCAGGCGCTGCGTGGCGAGGACATCACCATCTACGGCGATGGCTCGCAAACCCGCAGCTTCTGTTACGTCGACGACCTCGTAGAAGGCATGTTGCGCATGATGGACAGCCCGGAGAAAACCATCGGGCCGGTGAATCTCGGCAATCCGACGGAATTTACCATGATCCAATTGGCTGAGCTGGTGCTCAAGCTGACCGGCAGCAAGGGGCAACTGGTGCGGCGGCCGCTGCCGCAGGACGACCCGCGTCAGCGCAAACCTGATATCTCGCGGGCCCAGGCCGAATTGGATTGGCAGCCAGCCATTGCCCTGGCCGACGGACTTGGACGCACCATCGAGTATTTCCGCCGCTTCGTCTGATTCGACGGAACAGGAGTCCCCAGTGTTTCGGGCCGCGCAGATTCAGTTGCGCCGGCGGCTCCGCGACACCGCGGTGCACGCAGCCAGGAGCCCGAGCAAGCCGAGGCCTCCGCCAGAGCCGCATCCGCCGCCGCTCCCACTATCGTCTCCGGGGTCGACACCAATTGTCGATACGCCAGTGGTACGGGCGGCAGCACTGGTCGCCGAAGCCGTGCCGGGGGCACCGCTGTCGGTAGCGGTGATCAGAACATCAATGAATTTTCCTAATTCATTGGTGGTCAGGGTCAGGGTCGGTGACGTTGCCCCGGCGATATTGACGAGATTAGTGCCGCCGATCGTATCGGCCTTCCGCCACTGGTAAGCATAGTTGATGGGCCCCGGATTGGCATCTTTGGCGTCAGTCCAGGTTCCGGTGGTGGCACGTAAAGTCTGGTTGATCTCCGGGATGCCGGAGATAGTGGGAAGTGCCGTATTTACCGGCGCATCATTGACCGGAGTAATGTCGACGGTCACCGCCCGGGTCGTGCTGGCCAGGCCATCGCTGACCTGGACGGTAAATGAATCAGCGCCATTCGCTTGATCATTCGGCGTATAGGTGAGCTGCAAAGATGCGCCGGTGCCTGTGCCACTGACCGTGCCCTTGGTCGGATTTGCGCTGATGGTCCAGGTCAAGGTCTGCCCAGCATCAGCATCGGTGGCGGTGACATCCAAGGTCTGCGCGGTATCTTCGCTGGTTGTGAGCGTCGCTGGGGAAGCCGGCGCCGTGATGACCGGAGGAGAATTCGGGGTAGGCGCGGTGATGGCTGCTGTGCGTACCGCGGCGCTGGAATCCGTCGCGGTACCCGGAGCGCCGCTGTCTGTCGCGGTCACCAGAACATCGATGAATTTGCCCAGTTCTGAATTAGTCAACGTATAAGTGGTGCCCGTGGCGCCGCTGATGATAGTTAAGTTTGTCCCGCCCGAATTATCCGCTCGGCGCCATCGGTAGGCATAGGTGATCGGGCCTGGGTTAGCGTCTTTGGCATCGGTCCAGGTGCCACTGGTGGAACTCAGAGCCGAGCCGACCTGAAGCGTACCGCTAACGCTGGGAAGCGCGGTATTGACCGGCGGATCATTGACCGGGGAGATCGACACGGTGACCGGCCGGGTAGCCGTACCACCGGCGCCATCCGCGACCTGGACGGTGAAGGAGTCAGCGCCATTGGCATTCAAATTCGGGGTGTAGGTCAAGGTTCGCGAGGTACCGGTGCCGGTACCAGTCACCGTACCTTTGCTCGGCGATGCACTGATCGTCCAAGTCAAGGTCTGCCCGGCATTGGGATCGGTGGCAGTGACGCTGAGCGTTTGGGCAACGTCTTCAGTGGTGGACAGGCTCGCGGGCGCACTCGGCACCGTGATGGTCGGTGCGCTATTGGCAGGGGGGCCACCGGCCCCGGTCACCACAAAAGCCCCAGAGCGCGTGTAAGTGGCTCCGCCCGACGTGACGGTGATGCTGGCCGAACCCGCACTGATCGCTGGCGTGGTCACGGTGATGGTGGTGGCATTGACCACCGTAACCCCAGAGGCTGCGATCCCACCCACGCTTACCGTGGCGCCAGCATCAAACCCCGTCCCGGTCAGGGTGACGACAGTACCGCCGCCAGTCGGACCCGACGTCGGGGACACCGCGGTAATTGACAAGGCATCGACGGGCACAATGCGGATGGCGTCGGCGGAAACGGTGATGGAGGTGGGCAATCCGTTGGTGCGAATGGTGATAGTGACATCGCCAGAGGCGGTGAAATTAAACTGCCCGAGATCGACCCAGGTCCCGCCATTGGTCTGCTGATTGACCGTGACTGTCGAAGTACCCCCGGCATGGACGATGTCCACGGGGACTGCATTGCTGCGTGTCGTCGTGGGATTCGCCGCCGGGGTGGTCCAGCGCAGATAGACCCGATAGGAGCCATTTGAGGGAATTTCCGCTGGTAGCGTAAAAGTCGCCCCGGATCCGCCGGTGGCGAGGCGGACGTTTCCGAGATACGGACCATCGCTGGTGGAGAGATTCCAGGTACCGGTACTGCCTACCGTCGTATCGCCATTGTCGACCACGATGCCGGAACTGAATGGACGATTGAGGCGACTCTGCGCGAACAGCCAGGTCCATCCGGCCATCGTGGTCCGCATGGCGGGAGTCCAGTCATGATTACCAGTGCGATGAATCGTGACGCCAGGGACAAACGTCGTGGGCGCGTGGATACCGCTCTGCCAGGTCCAGCCCGAGTTCAGACTGTAGGTAGCGGATTGGTCACTCGCGTTCTGCGTATTCCAGCCACCGGGGAAGACAGTCGTCAGGTCAGTCGGCGCGGCGCCATTCCAGGGGATCACGATGCGATTCAACCAATCGCGGGTGAACGCTCGAGTGACCACGGTATCGTCCCAGCAATGAAAGGCCCAGATCGGCAGGCTGGTAAAGCGCTCCATCAGAGCGGTCGCACTGGAGGCCCCCGCAACGGGCATGATCCCGGCCAATTCATTTCCGAATAAGCGGGCGTAGAGCCACGTCCCGCCGCCGCCAAGGCTGAACCCGGTCATCCAGATGCGGTCACGGTCTATGCGACCGGCGCCGAACTGAGTATCCAGATTGGTGGTTATCACCGTGCGCAACTGGTCGAGCGTGGTCGAGTTCCAATTTCCATTGGTGACCAGTTGCGGTTGGACTACCAGGGCCGGATAGGTGGTGAGCAGATCCTTAAAGGGTTGATGCCCGCCGCTGGTACGCAGCATGTTGAGGGGACCATTATTGAGCAGCGTGTTCAACTGACTCTGCGTGATGCCATCACCGCGCTCGCCGGTGCCCCCCAAATGGATAATGACTGGGTACTTCGCCGAACTGGCAGCGAAGCCGACCGGAATCCAATACGCATAGCCCATCGCCGGTGCGGGAGAGGCATTTAGTTTGCGGAACTCGATCACTCCTTCGGCACCGGTCAGCAGAGCGCTGGCGCAAAGAAATAAAGGTAGAATCCGTAAGCTAAACATACTTTGCTCCTGGAAGGGCATATTTATAACTGATTTCATCAGCCTCGGCGCCAGCAACGCAAGCAAGAAACCCGTATTTGCGCCACGGTGACGGCTTCAGTTCGCAGAGGGTGGGATAGTGCGATGGATACGGTAGAGCCGCCACCATGTTGAAGTCGTTATTACTTCACGTGCATGCATGGCGAGCCATTCGTGGTAGAGCAGGTGCTTGAGCTGCACGGAATCGGCAAAGATGGGATGAAGCGGTTCCAGAACGAAGTCAGCATCCGCGAAGAGTTGATCAGCCGTCGGTGCATTGGCCGCGGTGATGTTCCGTTGGAAGTGCCAGAAAAGATGGTCGCCGCGCGCAGGCGGCAAGGCCAAAGCGTAGGGAAAAGGATTGACGAAGTCGAGACTCAGCACCCGGGACGTTGGCACGATCTCAGACTGTAAAAGCATGCAGCCTTCACGCAGGTATCGCCACCACACATCGGTCCGAAATGCGTGTGGATTACGGCTGAGATTGCTTAATAGTGCAGAATCGCTGGCGGCCGGTAACCCGGCGAAAATGAACTCATGCCCGGCGTAGGGGCCATCCGGCAAGGTTGCGGTCGCGGGTTGGCCTGCTGGCCGCAACAACGTTGGCAGTGGCGCCAGTGAGCGGCCGGTCCAGGTCGTGATAGCCACCATCGCCAGGATGGTCACCGCCCGGCGTCGAGGAAGGTCGTCGATCAGGGCAGCGCGTGCCCAGGCGACCAATGCAATGGCCACTACGATCGGCGTCATATGTTCAATGCCATTGGTGGCGGAAAGGGCGACGCCCCCGCCAGCCAAGGCGGCCATCAGCAAAACTCCTGACGGCAAAGGCCGGCGCCAGGAAAGTTGCCAGCCAATCCATGGCTGACGACCGACCAAGATGAGGCCGCCGACGAACATGCCGACCCAGACGATATCGAGGTCATTGATGGAGCCGATAACCAAGCGCAGCAGCGAGACACTGGTCGCGGACCGTCCCAGATCGCCCAGGTAGGCAGGAACGGTGGTGCCCGCCGCCAGAAACAAAAGCGCGCCACTGGTCAGAGCCACCAACAGCAGGGTCAGCCATGCACCGAGGGAGCGGCGCTGGTCGCTCACGACCTGGGCGAGTAGCAGCAAGGCCAACCCAGCGGCTGCAAAGGTCACTTTGCAGCCGGCCATCAGGGTGAGGCACAAACCCAGCATGGCAGCTTCCCCATATCGCACTGCTGCACTCTGACCGGAGCGCGGCGGCGCAAGTGCCGCCAGGGCGACCACGGTAAACAGCGCCCAGGCGACCCGGGTGTAATGTCCGCCGAAGCTCAGTCCCTCCAGGCCCGAGGAGCCGAATAGTGCTGGGGTCAACGCCAGGATTCCGCAGGCCAGGGCCGCAACGACCGCAGGCCAGGCGGCCATCCGACGATGGGCAACGAACCAGCCGCAGAACGTGGCGACTAGAAAGAAGGCACTGGCGACCCAGCCGAGAACATCCGGACCGGTGCCGAACAGGCGCATCGCCGTGGCGACGGTCAGTAGATATATCGGGCCAATCGGCGTGTGGAAATCCTGGTGGGGAACCTGGCCATGGATCATGCGCCAGCCGCCATCCAGCAAGACCGAGGCGCTCCACGGATAATCAGTCTGGGTCGGCATACCGATGGCGACGGCAGCGACCACCAGCAAAACACTGCTCAGAACCAAGACTACAGGTGCGGTCCAACGTGCCCGGATGAGCCCGGAGAATGTTGCGCCATTCATACCGGCGCCCCACTGGCAGTCGGGCGATGTTCATGGACCGTCGTGGCGACGTATGCCTCTGGACCATGCCGACCCCGATAGCGCGCGAGATAGCTGCCACGGAGCAAGGCGTAGCCGGTGGCGATCCCCAGAGTCTTCCAGGCTTGGCGGAATAGTCTGACATTGGAAACCTGATCCTCTTCCCGCCAGGAGATGGGGAAGAAGGCGTAGTTCACCCGACGATGGACCAGGCTGAGCAAGAGCTGGTTATTGAAGGTCAAATCATCGTTGAGCGCGCAGTAAAAGCGGTCGGTGAGCATCCCGGTCGCAAAGATATTGAGCCCGGACCCGAGATCGGTCAGCCAACGTCCGGTAGCCACCGAGAAGATCAGATTAAAAACATGATTGCCGAAGATGCGGAACCTTGAGTACCCAACCAAGCGGGCGCCACGACCAAAGCGCGAGCCCAGCAGACAGTCGCGGCTGTGATGCAGCCTTGCATCAAGGACGGGCAGCAGATCGGCAATATCGGCCTGATCATCACCATGCAGCACCACGACATGGGTGAATCCCCCGGCAAGCGCCCAGTCGAAGGCCACTTTGTGGCTGCCCCCCAGATTGAAATTCTCGGCATTGACTAGAATCCGCGTGGCGATGTCGAGCTGGCCCAATGCTGCCTGGGCCGCGGCCACGGATCCATCGGGACTGCCATTGTCCACTACCACCACTTCGGCGAACCGTGCGGCAATGGCGGGAGTGATGCGACCAATGACCCGGGCGATCTGGCGTTCGCAACGGTACATTGGAATAAACAAAAGGATGCGGTCTGTCATGGGAGCGGCCGCCGTTGCCGGGTGATGCCCTGCATGGCGGTGAAATTGCACAGAAAAGTTACGGGCAGCACCAGCAGTTTGGCGGCGATCGGCCAGAGGCCCAGCCGGGCTAAGGCGCCGACGCCCCAGGATGCCGCGCTGATAGCCGCCACCTGATAGAGCGCGTAGACAAGAAAGCGAAAAAGAAGAAACCTACCCTGATAGGCGAAGACACGGCGGACGGAAAGGAAATAAACCAGGGTGACCGCCGCGCTGGCGCTGATCAGATTGGCCCATTCCGGGGCCAGGAATGAGCGCCAAGTCAGGGCGAGGAACAATCCACAATCCAGGGTCAGTCCCGCCGCCGAACAGAAACCAAAGCCGGTCATCCGGCGCGGGAGCGATGCGGGATCCACCGGGCGATCAGCAGCATTTTCAGGCATGATCATTGGCTGCCGGAGGGGGAATAACTGGGGGTGTCTGGGCTGGTACCGTTGCCGGCGGTGTCGGCACCGGTGCGGCAGCCTCTGCGGATAGGCCGAGATAGCTGACCATTTGTTCGAGATCGATATCAGGGTCGGCAGAGACCACGAACCCCAACAGTTTTTTGCGCAAGGGTTCCAACGCGATCAACGTCTCGGCCAGGCGACGTCGATTGGTGACGCGGGCGCGTGCCACCAACAGGATGCCATCGGCGATTTCGGCAACGGCGATGGCATCGGCCACCGCAGATACGGGTGGCGTGTCGATAAGAATCAAATCGTAGGCATCTTGCAGGCGTTCCAGGACAGCGCTGATTGTGGCTCGGGTGAGCAGATCCCCCGGATTTGCCCGGGCAATTCCAGCCGGCAGGACGTCCAAGCACTTGGCCAGGGTATGCGGGGCGATCGTCTCACCATTGAGCGCTTCCGCAAATCCCGGCACCTGGCTCAGTGAGGCGCCAACACTTAAGGTGGGGTGGCGCAGATCACCATCGATGAGCAGGGTGCGGATTCCCGAACGGGCAAAACTGTGGCCCAGACGCGAGGTCACCGTGCTCTTGCCATCCCCCGATTGGGCCGAGGTGACGATCACGATACGCCGCGTGCCTTTATGGGGGAGGGCCGAGCGCAGGCGTCGGAATGATTCGGCGACCACGGGTGGTCGATCCACTTCCTGCGGAATCAATGCCCCTTTGCGCACGCGCGGAATGCGCCCAAGTATGGGCAGGTCCGGTGCAAAACGGGTCAGGTCTTCGGCGCGGATAATACGGCGATCCGCGCATGCGGCAGTCGTGGCGATGGCCAGACCGCTGATCAGCCCACTCATCACGGAAGCGACGATGAACAGCAGGCGCGGTTTGTTTGCGGGACGCAGACCAGCCGCTGCCGGTTCAATGATGTAGGTAAAATCCTTTTCCATGCTGCTGGCGAATTCTACCCGTGCCTGCTCATCACGCCGTTTGCTGAGGATCGCCCGCTGGGCAGCAACCTGTTCGCTAAGGGCCTGGAGGCGGATCAAGGCTTGGCGCAGTTCAGTCAATTCCTGTTTGGTACCAGCTTGAATCTGGGTGTTTTCGCGCAATTGCACCAGACTGAGTTGCCGCTCTTCGGTCATGGTGGCTTTGGCCAGGAGCAAGGTTTCGTCGAGTCGCTGCCGTTTCTCGGCCAGGGTTGCCTCGGCTTCGACACGACGGGGATGCTTGGGACCATATTTCAGACTCAGCGTATTGAGCAGGGATTCTGCGGCGCGTAATTCCAACGCGGCAGCAGAAACTCGCCCATCGGCGACAATGCGGTCAATCGCGAGAAGTTGTTGCCGTCGGGCGTCGGGATCCGCGGTCGCCTCGGCGGCTTTCAGTCGCTCCTGGACCGCGTTGTGCATGGCGCGCACCTTTTCGATTTCGATTGCTTGCTGCGCCTGTTCCTGGAGCCGACTGGTGATGGGGTTGGCATCGGGGTCACTGGACACGATGCCATGATCAAGGCGGAAGGCCTGTTCCGCTTGCACCGCTTCATTCAGTTTCTGTTGACCCATTTCAACTTGGCGGATCAGAAAAGTACGCGCTTCCTGGGCCAAGGCGGTGCGTCGATCCGCGGCGGCCACGCGATAGGAATCGACCAGACCCTGGCAGAGTGCGGTCGCCCGCTCCGGATGCTCGGCCAAGACGACGATGGTTAGCGCCCACGAGTCGCGCGAGGTGACAATGCGGACCCGCGATTCGAGCAATGCGCCCGGATTATGTTTGTTGAGATAGGGCTCACGCCAGATCTCACCAGAGGCCTGCAAGGCAGCCACCAGGACCGGCCGGGCCAGGATCTCGTCCTTGACGGCGTTGAGCTGGCCGAATTCAACCCGCACCCCAGATTCTTGCTCGAAAGCATTTTCGGTGGTGAATTGTTTGATCCGTTGAATGCCAAGTTTGGCTTCGGCCTGATACAGCGGGGTGATCCGCTCAAGACGCCACCAGACCACGGTTGCCACGATCACGGCGGTGATCAATAACCACCATTTCCGCTGCCACAGCATCATGATGATCTGCTGGGTCGAGAAGAGAGATGCCGTCGATACGGAGCGGAAGACAGTCATGGGTTGACGCGGGATCTTGGATTGGCGAGGGAGGACGCAACCAACATCCCACGTATTCCCTCGGTCCTTACCGGGATCCTGGGGTGTATCGTCCCAGCCTGACGTGACGTGGGAACGATCTGCGCTGGAATGGGGAAATGACGTAGAATTTTCGGCGACACGGCTCAGCACTGGTGCGCTACTTGACTGACAGAGGCGGGTGGTTCCAGTGCGTAGCCCTTCCGGTTCCCTTTCCGCGCTTCATTTCACTCGGCTGCATTCCTCGTTCCATTTCCTATCCTCCGCTGCGATGACGGTGCCTCCTGTTTCGATGCTACGGCGGTTGCTCCACGGTTTCGCGTGGACGATGGTGGGCAGCGTGGTGGCGCGCAGCGGTGCCTTTGTCGGGATGTTTTTGGCCGCGCGAGCGCTGGGGAAGAGCGACTTCGGCCGCCTGGGCGCGATCCTCAATACCGTTGGTCTGCTGGGCGTGATCGCTGGATTTGGCCTTGGTTTGACCGCGACCACCTGGGTGTCCCGGCTCCGTCAGGTGGATCCGGCGCGGGCGGGACGGCTGGCTGGAGCCTTGCTGTGGGCCGGGGGCAGTGCGGGGATCGTTCTGGCAATCGTCTTAGCCGGGACGGCGTGGTGGTTTGCGGGGACCGTCTTCGAAGATCCGACTTTGACGCTACCGCTGGCTCTGAGCTCTGCTCTGGTCCCGCTGAATGTGCTTTTCGGAATTCAATCGGGCGTGATCACCGGCTGTGGGAATTTTTCTCGGCTCGCTAAGGTGAATATTGTCGCAGGCATTGCCGCCTTGCCAGCGGTGTGGCTGGGTGCGATCTGGTATGGCCTGGTCGGTGCAGTGGTGGGCTTGGTCCTGGCCCAGGCGATCGTCCTCGCGTGGTCATCCCGGGTGGTGGGACTGACCATGGCCCAGGCCGGTTTGCGCATCGACGGTCGCCAGTGGTGGCGGGAATGGCACCTTATTGTCGGTTTCAGCATGCCTACTGCGCTGGCCTCGGTAATGGTCATTCCGGTGAATTGGCTGTCGTCGGCATGGTTGGTCCGCACGGCCGATTTCGCTGAACTCGGCATGTTCAACGCCGGCAATACTTGGCGCATGTTGATCATTTTTATTCCCTTGCAGTTCGTGACCGCAAGCCTGCCGACCCTGGCGGATGCCCGTGGACGCGGCGACCGGCGCACCTTCAACCGTACCTGCGCGATCGCCTTGGCCGTCTCAGGCGGGGTGGCGGTGGCCATTGCTGGGGTGGTGGCCATCGGCGCAGATACGATGCTGGCGCTATTCGGCGATGAATTCGCCGGCGGCTCGGCAGTTTTGATTGTCCTGGCTTGGTCAGCGCTGCCGATGGCACTCAATAATGTCATGGGGGCCGCCATAACGGGGGCGGGACTGCCTTGGCGCAATGCGGCTGCGACGGGGGTGTACGCCCTGGCAGCCCTCGGCGCTTTGATTTTTATTCCTGCCTCCGCATTGGGCCTGGCCTGGGCCCAATTGGTTGCCTGCCTGCTTGCGACCTGCGTCTATGCCGTGCTACTCCTGGGCTTGCGCTTCCCTACGGAGGACAGTAGTAGTGTCGCCACTGCGTAATCCCGCCGTCCTTCCCTGTTCGCATCTTTGCCTGCTTGAGAAAGCTGAAATCTAGCGAAAGCCGTGCTTTCGCGGTGATTTCAGCGCGAACTCCCAGGTGTATGGAGATAGTATGGAGACATCCGGGCATGGTCGGATCACAGCGCCTACAAGAGGGGTCTGGGGGTGATCAATCCGCTTCGCATCCATCGCCTTGCCCACGCCCTGTTGCGGGCACGGATCCCGCTGGTACCAGGCCTGCTGCATCGGCTCAATTATCTGATCACCGGATGCGATCTGCCGCCCGCGGTGCGCATCGGGCGAGGAGTGGTCTTCAAACATTGGGGCAGCGGCGTGGTCGTGCATCATCGGTCAGTAATTGGTGATGGGGTCGAGATCCATCCGCAGGTGATCATCGGGCAGCGGACTGGACCTCGCGGTGATGTGCCGTTGTCCTCCTTAGTCATTGGCGACCATGCGGTTCTCGGAGCAGGCTGCAAAATCATCGCTGCCGGGGAATTCCGCATCGGGGTACGCGCGGCGATCGGAGCAGGTGCGGTGGTGCTGGCCAGTGTCCCCGATGGGGCGACCGCAGTGGGCGTGCCGGCGCGGATAATACCGACGAGGGATCCATGCTGATCCATCTCGTCGAACCGTTGGCCAGTGGTCATCGCCTGGTGTTCGTGCGCCGTATTGCCACCGCGGCCCGCTCTGCGGGTCATCAGGTGCTGCTCAGTACGAGTGCCGCCAGTCGCGCGCATCCTGCCTTTGCTGAGGTTGATTCGCTGGTTGAAACTTTGGTCATGCCGGACAGTGATAGCCACGTTGCGCGCTTGGCGACCGCGCGTGGATTTCGCGCCCGCATCGCCTGGCATCGTTGGTTTGCCGCATACTGGCGCACCCTGTCCCGCGCCCAGCGCGGTGACGTGGTGGTGCTGCCCTACAGCGATTATTGCCTGTTGGCGTGCGGTCTGCTTGGTTCTCCATTTGCCGA
>Ga0209490_10001087_pt1 | contig 26517 bp, 23 predicted proteins | sample MAT06_FD_187209 | JGI IMG/M metagenome (GOLD analysis project Ga0209490, IMG submission 187209) | Freshwater microbial communities from Lake Fryxell liftoff mats and glacier meltwater in Antarctica - MAT-06 (SPAdes) (version 2) | ecosystem: Environmental > Aquatic > Freshwater > Ice > Liftoff... | reverse complement strand
GCATCACCATTTATTTTATTTGCTTTCACTTTAAAACGAACTATATCTTCACTTTCTTTATAGCCTTCTGTACCTTGGTTTTTCAACCCTTTATTGATTACAATTTCCCACATATCTTTTGCAGGAACTACATACAATACATAAGCACCAGTATCTAATAATTTACCACCCATCATTACATTGTCCGAAAAATAAAGACGAGTTGCAGCGTTTGCACCTGCTCTCCAAAGTTTACCTAATGGAACTAATTCACTATTGTCTTTTAACATCGCTCTTCCCTTAATGTTGGGACGAGAATAAGTTAATTCGATTTTCCCCATTCCAAAATCTTGAGAAATTTTTTGTGTTGAACTAGGAGCTGGCATTTTAATTTGAGCCATACCCGATAAGCCGCAAAATAAAACTACGGCAAGCATTATTTTTTTCATATTGTTGTTTTTTAAGAAGGCAAACCTACGTTTTGCCCTTGAAATGAGATAATAATTTTTAGTTAATTAAATCCAGGATGAAAGCGTTGGAGGGTATCTCTAAGGAAATCGCGGTCTAAATGGGTGTAAATTTCAGTTGTAGTAATACTTTCATGCCCCAACATCTCCTGAACTGCCCTTAAATCTGCTCCACCTTCCACTAAATGTGTAGCAAACGAGTGCCTCAATGTGTGCGGAGAAATAGTCTTTTTAATATCAGCTTTTAGTGCAAGGCCCTTGATAATATAAAATATCATTACCCTTGTTAGATTTTTACCCCTTCTATTAAGAAAGAGATAATCCTCAAAACCAGCTTTGATTTCCTGATGAGATCGTATAGTGTTTTTATAAATATTGATGTATTTAATTGCATCTGACCCTATTGGTATCAAACGCTCTTTGTCTCCTTTACCAATTACTCTTATGAATCCCACATCTAGGTAAAGCCCAGATATTTTTAAATTCACTACCTCACTTACCCTTAATCCACAGCTATACATAGTTTCAATGATGGCTTTATTTCTTTCACCTTCTGAACTACTCAAATCAATTTGTGCAATCATTTTTTCTATCTCCACAAAACTCAAAGTATCTGGTAAGGCCCTTCTGGTTTTAGGTGCATCTAATAAAACTGATGGATCAGCTACACAAATTTGTTCTATCAAACAATATTTGTAAAAACTTCTAATACCTGAAATCATGCGCGATTGTGAAGTAGCTGTCATTCCTAGTTCTCCAACCAATTTTATAAAAGTTTGTAAGTCTTTTAAAGTAAGCTCTCCAGGGTTTTTTAATTGTTGACTTGCTTGCAAATAATCGGTGAGCTTAGTTATATCACGCAAATAAGCTTCCACTGTATTATCACTCAATGAGCGCTCTAGCCTTAAGTATGCTTTATATCCTTTTTTATAAGCTTCCCACACGGATTAAGTTATTAAGTTATTGAGTTATTAGGTTAAAGGTAAGCGCTATATCCGTACATTCGCCTTTAGTATAAAATCGAATTGTCCTCATGCAAGTAAATTTAAGATCGTTCAAGCAGAAAGTTCGTTATCACCAGAAGACAATGAAACGATTTTTAGGGAAGCTAGAAAAAAATCCTCCAAAAGGGTTAGATAAATTAGCTGAAAAAATTGATGCCGAAGTTTGGAAAGAAATAGATTGTTTGAGTTGCGCAAATTGCTGTAAAACCATGAGCCCCACTTTTACTACAAAAGATATTAAACGCATAGCTGATCATTTTGAAATTACTCCAAAAGAGTTCAAAGAAAAATGGTTGTATTTCGATAAAAAAGATAAGGACTGGATGAATACCAGTCAACCTTGTCAGTTCTTAAATACTACAAACAATATGTGTAGTATTTATGAAGTTCGTCCTGATGATTGTGCGGGGTTTCCTCATTTAAAGAAAAAGAAAATGGTAGAATATATACATGTTCACCAACAAAATATTTCTTATTGTCCAGCTACTTATAAAATGGTAGAAAAAATGCAGGCTACTTTATAACTAATTTAACTGCAGCTTTCCAATTTTTCCTTTGTCGCCCGCTAAGTATATGGCTTTGCCGTTTCTTGCTTTTTGAACAACATTAAAACTTTGCTTAGCAATCAATTGCCAGTTTTTACCGCCATCTTTAGATATATCAATGCCCGAAGTGCCGCATGTAACGAGGTTTTTTTCATCAATATAAATAACGCATGATCTAAATCCATGCGGGTAGGTAATGGGTTTTGTAAACTCAAATTCATACATACTTTTCATTTCTACTAACACACAATTATTACTTGATATAGTATCTTTTTTATAATCACCACCTACAATTATTGCTCTGCCAATAACAGGACTAGCAGCTATAGAAAATGCACCCGAAGATTCATTGCCTTGAAGTATAGGAATTGATGAAACTCTTTTGCAATAAAAAGTACACCACAGCCTTGAAATAGCTCCTCCGCTAACTGCTAAAATGGGACCGTTATTGGTCCATTCCGAAAACTGAATATTGGTACCGCTTGCTGCAAAAAAAGCTTCTCCTTTATTGAATGGACTGTAATTTGAGGCTTCTTCATTGTTTAGTTTATTCCAAGTTTCACCTGCATCATTAGTTGATAGTAAATACATTTTATCATTAATGGGATCGCCAATAACTCGGCCATTCCATTTGTTTTCGATTTTTGTAAAATCCATCGCATCCAAAAAAGCACCTTTAGTAGTGTCTTCAAAAACCTTGTACCAATTGTTTCCGCCATCTTTTGTCTTTAAAATTACTGCGGGTTCTGTTATACCCATAATGATGGCTGTTGTATCATCAAAAGCTTCTATATCCCTGAAATCATTTTTTTCATAACCTATAACTATTATCCATTTCCATGATTTTCCTCCATCCAAAGACTTGCCTACAGAACCCTTGTTGCCACTTACCCACACAGTATTATCAGTTACAACACTTAAGCCTCTGATACTTGTTTTAGTGCTTGTGTCTATTATTTTAATGGAAGGTTGAGCAAAGGAAATATTGCAAATGAAAATGAGGGATAAAGAAAATATTTTTATTAGTGGATTCATAATAGCATTTTTGCATTGAAGATAAGAATTCTTAACTCATAACTCATAATTCATAATTTATAAATCATGATTCCATATTGGATGAGCCGAACACAATTATTATTGGGAGATGATTCTACTAATTCGTTAATTCAAAAACATGTATTGGTTGTTGGGTTGGGCGGTGTTGGTGGAATTTGTGCCGAAATGATTGCAAGGGCTGGAGTAAGTAAAATGACTATTGTTGATGCTGATACAATTGATTTAAGCAATACCAACAGACAAATACCTGCTTTGCATTCTACGGCTGGCCTACTTAAAACAGAAGTGATGGCTGCAAGGTTAAGAGACATCAACCCTCAACTAGATCTTACTATTAAATCTATTTATATAAAAGAAGAAGAGACAAGTATTTTATTAGATGAATGCCATTATGATTATGCGGTTGATTGCATTGATACATTATCTCCTAAAGTATTTTTTATTAAGTCTTGCCTCGATCGTAAGATACCTATTGTTAGTTCATTGGGTGCAGGCGGAAAATTAGATCCCTCGCAAGTTGTAATAACCGATATTTCTAAAACCTATCAATGCAATTTGGCAAGTTATGTTCGAAAGAAATTACATGCTTTAGGAATTTATAAAGGGTTGACTGTTGTTTTTAGTCCAGAAAAAGTTGATCAATCAAAAATTATAGAAACTGAAAAAGCATTTCCTAAAAAATCAATTATAGGTACCATCAGTTATATGCCTGCAATTTTTGGATGTATGGTAGCAAGTGTTGTTATAAGAGATTTAATGAACAATGCAGATCAATAAAGTAAAAAATTATCTATTGTAGATTCCCAATTTGAAGGAGATGTAAGTTTTGTAATTGTTTTTAAGAAAGTTGGAAACGGCAATTCAAATAAAGCTTCACTGTTTGCAATTCCTATTAATTTATCTAAATGCTTTTCGCCAAGCGGGTTTACATTGGTTTTATAATTGTTCCATTTAAAATTATTGGGGTGCATTTCTTTCAAAAGCTTTAACAACAGTAATCCCATGTAAACGGGTTTAAATTCTTTATAATTTTTTACTTTAATTCTAATTCCGTTGCACTGCTCGCCAACATACTTAGCCTCAACTGGTAAAAACGCAATGGGCTCGCTATATATTTCCTCTGCTAATAAATTATTTAATTGCATACTAATAGCAGTGTGCTTTAACCATGGTGCACCAATTATTTGAAATGCTTCTTCTGTTCCCCTTCCTTCAGAAATATTAGTGGCCTCTAAAAAACAAAGCGCAGGATACAATAATATACTCTCGTATGATTGAAGCGCAGGTGATGTTCCAACAAATGGCAACTTCCAATCTGGTTCAAAAAAATCTCTTTTCCAATTACTACATGCAATAATTTCTAGATCTACTTGTAAATGTTGTGTTGCATTAAAATACCTCGCCAATTCTCCTAATGTACACGAATGCCTTATTGGTATAGACCATCTGCCAATAAATGAACTGCTCAAATCATCTAAAAATGGACCTTCCGCTAATTGCATATTACCCGATAATGGATTAGGTCTATCAAGCACAACTAATTTTTTTTTGTTCAAAGCGCAAGATTCCATCACATAAGTGAGGGTCCATAAATAAGTGTAAAATCGAACACCCACATCTGGAATATCAAAAATAATAAGGTCTACATTGGAAAGATCTATTGCAGTAGGAGCAAGCTTAGTTCCATACAAACTAATAATTGGTAAATCTGTTAACTCATCAATGCCATCATGTATAGCTTCTCCATCAACACCTTTTGCAGATAATCCATGCTCTGGTGAAAATAGTTTAACCAGATTAAATCCTATATCCTGCAGAGCTTTCCTAGATGCAATTCCATTGTATGTTGTAGCTGCTTCATTGGTAACCAACGCAATTCGTTGATGCTTCCATGAAGGATTTGATAACAGCAATTGATCTATTCCGAAGTAAACCATTTTAATCCAAATTTATTTTTCAATCTTTTTCAAAATCCATCCGCTCTTTCATCTGTTCTACAACATTAAAAATAATGGGGCATCTATCGTAATGCATGAATGTAGTAAATAATCTTCTTTTAAAATTGGGTAAGTGTAAAGCAGGAAATTCTTTGCAACCCTCAAATCGATATTCATAAATAGTACATTTATTATCTGATAAAAAGTGACAAGGCATTTGATTCATGATCATCATTCCATTGCTTCCTTTTTCGAGGTATTTTTCATCAAAAACTTTTCTGCTTTGTTGTAAGTGATTGGATAAATTATCGGCTTCATTTTCATTCAAACAAACCATTAAACTTTTGCAACAGTTTCCGCATTCGGTACAATTAATGGTTGGACTAACAAAAGCATCTAATTCCTTTACTAATTCATCTACCTCTTCACCATCTCTTTCTTTTACAAATTCCCTAAAACGGTCGTTTTCCTGCTCTTTGTCTTTAGCCAATGATTGTAGTATTGCCAGATCGGTTAAGGGTATAAATGCCTCCATAATCTAATAAAGGTAGCAAATGGGTGTAAAAATTCAATTAAAACAGCGATTTATCCACACTCAAAGCTCATTTGTAGAAAAGTATAGTTGTGCTTGAATTTGAGGGAGTTAGATTTGCTATTAGCAAAAAATGAAGCAAAACGGGAACTATGGCAGATGATCAAAATTTGGTTCGGTACGATGAAGATTCGATAAAATCACTTGATTGGAAAGAGCATATCCGCTTAAGACCAGGTATGTATATTGGCAAGTTAGGAGATGGATCTTCGGCCGATGATGGCATTTATGTATTGATTAAAGAAGTGATTGATAATTGTATCGACGAATACACCATGGGTTATGGTAAACAAGTTGATTTATTAATTGAAGAAAAAACGGTTACTGTAAGAGATTTTGGAAGAGGTATTCCTTTGGGTAAAGTAGTAGATGTAGTAAGTAAAATTAATACTGGAGCAAAATATGATAGCAAAGCTTTTCAAAAAAGTGTTGGTCTAAATGGCGTAGGTGTTAAAGCCGTAAATGCGTTGAGCCAGTATTTTATGGTAACAGCTATTAGAGATGGAAAAGCTAAGTCTGCAGAATTCGAAAAAGGGGTATTGATTAAAGAACACAAAGAAGTTAAAACAGATGAACCCAATGGCACATTGGTAACTTTTGTTCCAGATGAAACAGTGTTCCGTAATTTTCATTACATACACGAGTACCTCGAAAATCAATTGTGGAATTACTGCTACCTTAATGCTGGGTTAGCCTTGTATTTTAATGGGAAAAAGTATATTAGTAAAAATGGACTATTAGATTTATTACAACGCAAAACCAATCCCGATGAACTTCGTTATCCTATCATTCATTTAAAAGGAGAAGACATTGAAGTGGCAATGAGCCATAACAACGATTACGGTGAAGATATTTTTTCATTCGTAAACGGACAGTACACAACTCAAGGCGGAACCCATCAACAAGCATTTAGAGAAGCATATATAAAAGTAATTCGCGATTATTTTAAGAAAGACTTTGATGCATCTGATATAAGAACAAGTATTGTAGCGGCAGTTTCTGTAAGAGTTCAAGAACCTATATTCGAAAGTCAAACTAAAACAAAGCTCGGCTCACAATATGTGTCAGAAGGTGGACCGAGTATGAAAAATTTCATTCTCGAATTTCTTGCAAAAGAGTTGGATAATTTCTTGCACCGTAATCCAACTACTGCAGAAGCTTTGCGAAAGCGAATTGATCAAAATGAAAGAGAAAGAAAAGAATTAGCCGGCATAAAAAAATTGGCCAATGAAAGGGCTAAAAAAGCCAATTTGCACAATAAAAAATTGCGCGATTGCAGAACCCATTTAAATGATGAGTTACCCGCAAAAAATAGGGAAGCGTTTATAGTAGCACAAAAAAATAGTACCATATTTATTACAGAAGGGGATAGTGCAAGTGGTAGCATAACCAAATCTAGAAACGTAGATACTCAAGCGGTATTTAGCCTAAGAGGTAAGCCATTGAACTCATTTGGAGAAACCAAAAAAGTGGTGTATCAAAATGAAGAGTTTAATTTATTGCAACATGCGTTGAATATAGAAGACGGACTAGAAGGCTTGCGTTATAACAATATTGTGGTAGCAACCGATGCCGATGTAGATGGAATGCATATTAGGTTGTTGTTGATGACTTTCTTTTTGCAATTCTTTCCAGACCTTGTTAAAAAAGGGCATGTTTATATTTTAGAAACGCCATTGTTTAGGGTAAGAAATAAACAAGAAACAATTTATTGTTACGATGAAACGGAGAAGCAAGCAGCAGTAAAAAAGTTGGGTAACAAACCAGAAATCACCCGTTTTAAGGGGTTGGGTGAAATATCTCCCGACGAATTTGGAAGATTTATTGGAAGAGATATTCGTTTGCAGCCTGTTATTCTAGAACAAGGAGATCATATTCAAGATCTTTTGGAATATTACATGGGAAAGAATACCATGGAAAGGCAAGAATTTATTATCAATAATTTAAGAGTGGAATTAGACTTGGTTGAAAATGTATAATTAATTAGAATTTATTTTATGATTCATATAGTATTTGAAGAAGCAAATGTAAAAGCACTGCAAACAGCCATAGAAATGGATGAGCTATTGCAAGGCAATGTGGTTGAGATTAAAGATGATTACGCTGTTGGCCCATTGGCAAATATTTATGAAACTGAAGGGTATCAACAAAGAAGAGATTGGTGGAAAGGTCTTTTGACCAATTCGCCTTATGAAAATCAGATTGATATTGTTGACGATAAATTAGCTGTTCATCAACTTATTCAACAATTAACAGAGAATACAGAAGAGCAAATCTGGATTTGGATGGGACAAAATGCACATGATGTTTGCGGATATTATTGGTTAATGAGTCAGTTAAAAGAGTTTGCTGGTCAAATTCAAGTACTCTATTTAAATAATCTTCCTTTTTTTAATGAGAAGGGAAATATATTTTATCCAACACATTTGCACGAAATTCAACCAAAAGAATTTTTGAAGGCAAAGAAATTAGCGCGACCAATTACATTGAGTGAGTTTGAAATTGATCCCGATGAATGGAAAAAAATTACAGATGAAAATGCAATGGTGCGTTTTTTAGAAGGGGGTAAAAAATTAGTTGGCAAAGAAGTTGAATTCTTTGATAAGCACTTAATGAATCAAATAACAGGAGATGCGCAAAAGTTAACTAAAATAATTTCTGGTACTTTAAATAAAATGCCGGTACAAACAGGAGATGTTTTTTTAGTGTGGAGATTAAAAGAGTTGGCAGCTACAGGAAAAATAGTAATGAATGGAGATTGGAACAAAGGCTGGAAAGAAATAACTGTTCAAATTCAATAGAAGTAATTGTATGGTTAAAGTAACGCCAATTAATAAAATAGGAGAGGACGAGCGAGGATCAACACATTATTTTGATACCGATAGAACTGGTCAATTTATTATTGCTTATAGAAAAAAGGGTAGTGAAAATGCAAAGCATTATCATAAAGGAACAGCGCTTACCAAAAATCCAGAGATAATAATCATAATGCAAGGAGAAGTAACGCTTAATTGGCACGATATGCGGTCTGATAAAAAAGGAGTTGAAAAAATTGTTGCACCAGCAATGGTAGAAATTGAAGCTTGGGCTTGGCATGAAGTAATTGCAGATACAGATATAGTTGTATTTGAATTGAATGGTTTAGAAGATGCGAAAGATGACACTTTTAAATTATGAGTTATTAATTAAGAGTTATTGAGTGCTACAAAAATATTTTTAGCATATTTTGGAAAGTATAATAATTATGGCGAAAGAGAAAAGAGAAAATAGGGTTTTCGACAATGAAACAGGAGTACAAGGGCAGTATAAGAACTGGTTCTTAGAATATGCATCCTATGTAATTCTAGAGCGAGCTATTCCAGCAATCGAAGATGGATTAAAACCAGTTCATCGTAGAATTTTACATTCTATGAAGGAGATGGATGATGGCAGATTTAATAAAGTGGCAAATATCATTGGTCAAAGTATGCAGTATCATCCACATGGTGATGCTAGTATTGGAGATGCATTGGTAAACCTCGGTCAGAAAGATATTTTAATAGAAACACAGGGTAACTGGGGCGATGTAAGAACAGGTGATGACGCTGCAGCAGCGAGGTACATAGAAGCACGCTTATCTAAATTTGCATTAGAAGTTGCATTTAATGCAAAAACTACAGAATGGCAATTGAGCTATGATGGTAGAAAAAACGAACCTGTTAATCTTCCAATGAAATTTCCTTTATTGTTGGCGCAGGGTGCCGATGGTATTGCAGTTGGTTTATCTACTAAAATTCTTCCACATAATTTTTGTGAATTAATTGATGCTTCAATTAAATATTTAAAAGGCAGAAAATTTGAATTGTTCCCCGACTTTCAAACAGGGGGAATGATTGATGTTGCTAATTACAATGATGGCAAAAGAGGTGGCAAAGTAAGGGTTAGAGCGCACGTTGAAGAATTGGATAAGAAAACTTTGGTAATTCGTGATGTTCCTTATGGAGTAACTACTACTCAACTAATGGAAAGTATTACCAAGGCCAATGATCAAGGGAAAATTAAAATTAAAAAGGTAATTGATATAACTGCACAAAATGTAGAAATTCAAATAGAGCTTGCTACTGGTATTTCTCCTGATATTACTATTGATGCATTGTATGCTTTTACCGATTGCGAAGTAAGTATTTCTCCCAATGCTTGTGTAATTGAAAATAACAAACCAAGGTTTTTAACGGTACAAGAATTATTGAAATCTTCAGTTGATAATACCAAAGATTTATTGAAGCGCGAACTCGAAATTCGTTTGGGCGAATTAGAAGATAAATGGCATTATACATCATTAGAGAAAATATTTTTCGAAGAAAAAATATATAAGGAACTAGAACAGAAACACGAAAACTGGGATAAAGTAATTGAGGCAATTGATAAAGCATTTACTCCATTCAAGAAAAAATTAAAAAGGGCTATTCAAAAGGAAGATATAATTAAACTTACCGAAAAGCCGGTTAGAAGAATTTATCGACTTGATATTAATGAACTGAATGAGCAGATCAAAAATATTGAAGCTGAAATTAAGCAGGTGAACTTCGATTTAGAACACCTCACCGATTTTGCAGTCGCTTATTTTGAGACCCTTCAAAAAAAATACGGTAAAGGAAGAGAACGTAAAACCGAAATTAAAGAGTTCGATACTATTCAGGTAAAACAAGTGGCTATAGCAAATACCAAATTGTATTTAAATAGAAGCGAAGGATTTATCGGCACCAGTTTAAAGAAAGATGAGTTTTTGTGCGAATGTTCTGATTACGATGATATCATTGCTTTTACCAAATCTGGCATAATGAAAGTGGTAAAAATTTCCGATAAAGTATTTATTGGGAAAGATATTATTTATGCTGCTGTGTTTGAAAAAAATGATGAACGGACTACCTATAATATGTTATACGTTGATGGTAAAACAGCAACGAGTTATGCAAAGCGATTTAATGTAACTGGCATAACACGCGAAAAAGAATACGATTTAACCAAGGGTTCCGAAAAAAGCAGGGTGCATTATTTTACTGCTAACCCAAATGGAGAAGCAGAATTGGTTAAAATATTATTGAGTCCAAATTGTACAGCTCGTATTAAAGAACTCGATTTCTCTTTTGAAGAATTAGAAATTAAGGGAAGAAGTAGTATGGGCAATCAAGTTACTAAATATCCTATCAAAACCGTGAAGATGAAAGAAGCGGGCAAGAGCACACTTGCTGGAAGAAAACTTTGGTTTGATGAAAAATTCGGAAGATTAAATACAGATGAGAAGGGTAAATATTTAGGCAGTTTTGAGGATGAAAAAATTGTGGTGTTTTATGCAGATGGAACCTATGAATTAACGGATACTGAAATTACTCAACGATTTGAAGCAGATAAAATTAAATTGATTGAGCAGTTCAATCCATCTAAAATTATCACTGCTGTTTACCTCGATCAAGATAAAGCTCAATACAATATAAAGCGCTTTAAGATTGAGACATCAACCCTAAAAACTGAGTTTCTCTTTATCAAAGAAGGTGCTGGAAATCAATTAATAGCTGTTTCTACTGAAGATGCACCTATCTTAGTAGTACAAACAGGCAGGGGACAACAAGTGCGTAAGGCTAAGTTTAAAGTTGCCAAGATGGTAGAAGTAATGGGTTGGAAGGCAGTGGGGGCAAAGTTGACAGACTTTAGCAAGACCATTGAAATGGAATGGGAGCAAGCAACACCAAAAGATGCGGCTCCAGAATTATTTTAATTAGTTATTATGGAAGCAGTTCAGGTTGGTAAGTACAACAATTTAACAGTAAACAGAAAAGTAGAATTTGGCTTCTACCTTGATGATGGTGGAGAAGGTATTTTATTGCCTAAAAGATTTGCGCCAAGCAATTTAAGAATTGGAGATGAGTTAAATGTTTTTGTTTACCACGATTCTGAGAACCGATTAATTGCAACCACACAAAAAGCAAATGCTGTTGTAGGAGAGATTGCAAAGATGAAAGTAGTTACAGTAACTCAGCAAGGTGCATTTTTAGATTGGGGTTTGATGAAGGATCTTTTTGTTCCAGCATCCAAACAAGTATCAGGCATGCGAATGGGAGGAGAGTACCTTGTGCTTTTGTATATTGATGAAATGACTGGCAGAGTTGCAGCTACAGAAAAGATAGAGAGTTTAATGAGCAATGATGATTTAACAGTGAAAGAAATGGAGCTGGTAGATTTATTGGTGTACCGCAATTCGGAATTGGGTTTTGTAATGATCATTAATAATAAGCATATTGGCATTCTACATACCAACGAAGTTTTTCAAGAATTAAAAGCAGGGGATAGGGTAAAAGGTTTTATTAAGAAAGTTCGACCCGATAATAAAATAGATTTGGTATTGGGTAAACCTGGTTATGAAAAAGTAGAAGATGAAGGCGGAAAAATACTACGCCTATTGCAAGAGAATGATGGTTATTTACCATACCACGATAAATCAGATCCCGAAGAGATTTATAAGTTTTTTGGCATGAGTAAAAAAACCTTTAAAATGACTACTGGTAATTTGTATAAGCAAAAGAAAATCGAGTTCACAAAAACTGGGATCAAGAAGTTGGGTGGTGAATATTAATTTACACTAATTTAGGATACTTTAATTTAACGGCAAATTACGGCAATGCAATTTTTATGAAAATATTATCTGTAATTAACATTCATATCACCGCATTGAGGAATATATCATTAACAATTAAGCAAAATGGTCGGACGATAAATTTTATAAAGAAACATACAGTTCATAATTATGACTCAATAGCGTTTGACAAAATATAGTTCTCAGAACATCTTTCTCTTCCAAAATAGGTTGACCCAAATTTTTAAAGGGTAAATCATACAATTAAAATACATATTTCTGTAATACTTTAGAGTATCCAACTTTTTACTTTTACATAGTGAGCTCTTACGCTTGTTTGGCTAGTGCTATTTAGTGCTAAATTTTTGTACATCATGTATTACATGGCTATGAACATATAAAACCTACGGGATTATGTAGAGACTTACAATTTTTAAAAATTAAAATCTAAAAAATGGCAAACAAATCATCATCAAAGCAGAGTTTAAATGAAGACAAAGCAGAATCAACCAAACCTGGTATAAATAAAATCAAAAAAAAATCAACAAAGAAATCTTCTTCATTCGTCCCAGCATCTGTAGGACGAAGCGCAGTAGAAGCGGTTAAAGCAAATTCCTCAAAAAATATTAGAGGCTCTAGTGGTTTAGCTAATACGGGTACGATTATTTCTTATGATTAGTTTGTTTGTTTCTTTAATAATTGGACTGTGAATTATAAAGCAATTTCTGATATGCAAGGTAAATTCACTAAGTGAGGTATGGATTCAGTAAAAAAAGATTTAATAAACGATAAGAAAAATTAAACTTTTAAAATCAAAATAGAATGATGAACAATAATTCTTGGGGTTGGAGTTTGGGATGGGGCATGTGGCTTATTCCACTTGCGGTAATTTTATTAGTTCTTCTGTTGTTAAGAAGTAGAAAAAAAAATTGAATTAGTTTTAATTTTTGTACAGATCTTATTTAAGTAAAAATTTTCAAAATATGGAAAATCCAATAAAATACACCTATCATATTGATGGTATGAGCTGCGGTGGCTGTGCTGCAGACGTTCAACAAAAATTGTCTGCCATAGATGGTATATCATCTGTAACAGTTGACTTAGGAAACAAGCAAGCAGATATAACATCATCTAAAGAAATTAAAATTGATTCGCTTCGCAAAACATTGAGCAATACTAATTACACTATTTCAGAATTGTAAGAAATGGAAGATAAAGAAACAAAACTGCAATATACTTGCTCAATGCATCCTCAAATTATTAGGGACGAAGCTGGTAATTGTCCACTTTGCAGCATGGCTTTAATCCCTCTCCAAAAAAAAGATAAGGCATATGCAGGACACACTATGCCAAGGTCGATGATTGAAGATTTTAAAAAGCGTTTTTATGTAGTGTTTGTTTTGACTATTCCAATCATGCTTCTTTCTCAAATGATACAGCAATGGTTAAAAGTAGATTGGCAGTTTGTTGGCTCCAAATACGTATTACTTGGTTTATCAACAGCGGTTTTCTTTTATGGTGGTTGGCCTTTTTTAAAGGGATTGGTGGATGAAGTAAAATCTAAAAATCCTGGAATGATGTTCCTAATTGGTTTCGCCATCACTGTTTCTTTTGCTTACAGTATTGCTGTAGTATTTGGTTTAGAAGGGATGGACTTTTTTTGGGAACTCACAACTCTTATCCTCATCATGTTATTGGGGCATTGGATAGAAATGAAGTCCGTTGCCGGTGCTTCTAAAGAACTAGAACTATTAGTACAACTAATGCCCGCTGATGCACATACAGTAACGGGTGATTTAATAAAGGACGTAAAAACTGATACGTTAAAAGAATCTGATATTATTTTAGTAAAGCCTGGTGAGAAAGTGGCGGCAGATGGTATAATTTTAGAAGGTGATAGTTACCTGAACCAAAGCATGCTAACAGGCGAAAGTACCCCTGTACAAAAAAAGATAGGCGATAAAGTTATTGCTGGCGCAATCAATGGTAATGGTGCAATAAAAGTTACCGTTTCACATGCTGCAAAAGATTCTTATTTATCGCAGGTTATTAAGTTGGTTGATGATGCCCAAAAGTCAAAATCAAAAACCCAATTATTGGCAGACACTGCCGCAAAATGGTTAACAATAATAGCCATACTTTGTGGCGTTTCAACTTTTTTATATTGGTACCTAACAAAACAAACTTTGGCTTTTGCTATGGAACGCATGGTAACAGTAATTGTAATTTGTTGTCCACATGCTTTGGGTTTAGCAGTACCATTAGTTGTTGCAAAATCTACAGCACTCTCTGCAAAGCATGGCTTATTAATTAAGAATAGAACAGCTTTTGAAAATTCAAGAAAAATTACCACTATTGTTTTTGATAAAACTGGTACACTAACCGTTGGTAAGTTTCAGGTTTCAAAAATTGTTTCTTTACAAAAAGATATTCCAGAAAATGAATTAATTCGCCTAGCATCAGCATTGGAACAAAAATCTGAACATCCAATTGCAACAGGTATTTTGCAAAAAATAAAAGACTTATCAATAACTATTCCATCTACAGAAAACTTTAATTCCATTACTGGCAAAGGAGTTGAGGCAACTGTAGAAGATAAAAATATTTTAGTGGTTAGCCCAGGTTATTTAAAAGAAAATAATATTACTTTGCCTTCAAACTTTGCAGCTAATGATACAGAAACAATTGTTTTTGTAATCATCAACAATGTACTTTCGGGTTATATTGCTTTATCAGATGAAATAAGACCCGAATCTGCTGAAGCTATTAAAATCCTTAAAGAAAACAATATCAAATCAATTTTATTAACAGGAGATAATAATAGAGTTGCAGCAAGTGTTAGCCAAACTTTGAGAATGGATAGTTTTATTGCCGAGGTATTGCCACATCAAAAGTTAGAAAAGATTAAAGAACTGCAAAGAAAAGGAGAATTTGTAGCTATGACGGGCGATGGTGTAAATGATGCACCTGCATTGGCACAAGCAGATATAGGTATTGCTGTTGGTAGTGGGAGCGATATTGCAGCAGAAACTGCAGGTATTGTATTGGTAAATAGTAATCCGAAAGATATAGTTAGTCTTATTCTTTTTGGCAAAGCCACTTACAAAAAAATGATTCAGAACCTCATTTGGGCAACAGGTTACAATATTATCGCCTTACCTCTAGCAGCAGGTGTTTTATACAATCAGGGAATTTTGCTTAGTCCTGCTGCTGGTGCATTATTAATGACGGTAAGTACAGTAGTAGTTGCTATAAATGCAAGTATGTTAAAAGTTAAAAATCGGTGAAAGAAGCAAGCAAAGCTTTTTACATTTAATTGTTCGAAATAATATTTACATATCTTTGCATGGTGAAAAAAGCAGTAGTCATATTCCTTTTACTTATTTATGGTTCAACTTCCGTGGGAGCTACTGTATATTCTCACTACTGTATGAACAAGTTTGTTAGCTTAAGTTTTTCTCAAAACAACGAAGATGACAAATGTGGCAATTGCGGAATGAAAGGTAATATTGAAGGATGTTGTAAAGATAAATACAAACAAATTAAACTTAAAGAGGAACACCAAAAAACTACTTTTTCTCAGAATTTTCACCTGTATTATCTATTTATAAATGAAAATTCTTTTAAATGTTTTGATATTCATGAAAAATTCGAATCTCTAATTCCCCCAATTTCTATTAATTCCCCTCGTGTTCTTCGAGAACGGCTTTATATTTTGAATAGTGTTTTTTTAGTCTGATTTATAGAAAATATTTATTTTTTGCCGAAACATTTACAGTGTTTCGGCTTCATGTGCTTTATATATTAATAATAAAATAAATTATATAAAATGAAATCAATCTTAATGTTAATTGCAGTAGCTCTAATTTCAACTACTGAATGTAAATCTCAAATTGACAATGCTAAAACAGAAACAGTAAAAATATTTGGCAATTGTGGAATGTGTGAAACTACAATTGAAAAAGCTGCAGATAAAAATAAAATATCAAAAGCCGATTGGAGTGAAGAAACCAAAATGGCTACAATAACCTACGATAGTAATAAAACAACTTTAAATGCAGTACTTAAAAATATAGCCCTTGCTGGATACGACAATCAAAGTTTTCTTGCTCCTGATGAAGCATACAATAAATTACCAGGCTGTTGTAAGTATGATAGGGAGAAAAAGCAAATGGCAGTAACTTCTACCAACAACATAGCAACTCCAATGCTAAACAATGCTAAACAAGAGCAGGATGGCAATATTAATAATGCTTCACAAGCCCCCAATCAATTAAAAATAATGTTCAACAATTACTTTTCATTAAAAGACGAGCTTGTAAAAACTGATGGTAATTCAGCATCTGCGAAAGCAAAAGAATTACAAACAGCCATAAATGGCGTTAAAATGGATAAATTATCAATGGATGTACATAATGTTTGGATGAAAACTTTGAATGACTTGAAAGAAGATGCTGAATTTATAAGTGGAACAAAAGATATTAGTAGACAACGAGATCACTTTATGAGACTTTCTAAAAATATGTATGATCTAATTAAAGTTGCTAAACTTGATGAAACTATATATTATCAATTTTGTCCTATGGCAAATAAAGGTAAAGGTGCAAATTGGTTAAGCAAGGAAAATGGTATTAAAAATCCTTATTATGGTTCTCAAATGCTAACCTGCGGAAATGTAGTAGAAACGATTAAACAATAATATACTAAAAAATAATTCAATGAAAAATGCCCTATTTATATTGTTTCTATTTATTTCGGGAACTACAAACGCTCAGCATGAAGAACATTTAAAAGCAGATACTGCTACCCAACAGCCAAAGGCCAAAAGTCCTCACACTGAAGCAATGGCAATTATTGGCAATAATCATATACATGTGGATTATAGCTCGCCAAGCGTAAAAGGTCGTCAAATATGGAATGGCTTGGTAGCATATAAACAAGTATGGTCTGCGGGTGCCCATAATGCTACTTCAATAAATTTTTCGGAAGATGTATTAGTAGAAGGCAGAAGTATTTCAAAAGGGAAATATGGATTTTTTATAATCCCTAATAAAGATCAGTGGACACTTATTCTCAACAAAAACTGGAATATGCATTTGGCCGATAATTACAATGAGGCCGATGACGTAATCCGTATAACTTCAAAACCCATAAAAAACTTAACTTTAAAAGAAGCACTGACATATGAAATAAGTGAAACTGGGAAAAATATGGGAGTTATAGAAATGAGTTGGGAGTATTTAAGAGTCTCTTTAAAGTTTAAAAATAAATAAATTGAAATTTCTAAAATGGATATTCAGAAAATTATTTGTAAAAAGCTGTTGTCGTTAATAGTTTTCTTTACAATACTAATAACAAATTCTTTTGCACAAGCTCTCCCAAATATTTCGGGAAAAGTAGTTCGGTACGACCTTTTTATAAAAGATACAATTGTAAATTTTACAGGGAAGAAAAAAAGGGCAATTGCAGTAAATGGACAAATACCAATGCCTACGTTAACTTTTACAGAAGGTGACACTGCTGAAATTTATGTTCATAATGAATTAGAAGAAGAAACTTCATTACATTGGCATGGTTTATTTTTGCCAAATAAAGAAGATGGGGTACCTAACCTTACACAAATGCCCATTAAGCCGCATACGACTCATATTTATAGGTTTCCTATTATTCAACATGGCACTCACTGGTATCATAGCCACAGCGGATTGCAGGAGCAGATAGGCATGTACGGAAATTTTGTAATGAACAAAAGGGCCGATGATAAAACATTTAGAAAAGGGATTGATGATTTATTAACCACTCCAATTGTTTTAAGCGAATGGACAGATTATAATCCCGAGAATGTTCATCGTATGCTACACAATGCAACTGATTGGTTTGCATTAAAGAAGAATGCAGTACAGAGTTATGGAGAAGCTATTAAGGATGGACATTTAAATACTAAAATTAAAAACGAATGGAAACGAATGCTGGCAATGGATGTAAGTGATGTTTATTACGATAAAATATTTATGAATGGAAATGCTGAATCTGATTTGAAATTAATTAATGGACAAATGCTTAAAGGCGGTGATAAAGTAAGACTGCGTATTTCTAATGGCGGTGCATCATCTTATTTTTGGTTAAGATATGCTGGCGGTAAAATTACAGTTGTGGCAAATGATGGCAACGATGTAGAACCTGTTGAAGTGGATAGGTTAATTATTGCAGTTTCAGAAACTTACGATATCATTGTTACTATACCTGCCTACGGAACTGCATATGAGTTTATAGCTACTACGGAGGATAGAACAAATTCTGCTTCAATTTATATAGGTAATGGTGTTAAACAACTTATTTCACCAATGCCAAGGTTAAAGTATTTTGAAGGGATGAAGATGATGAACAGTATGATGAAAATGAATGGCGATTTAGATGATATGGGTATGCAAATGAGCCTTAATCAGATGGATATGAATGTTGTGATGTATCCTGAAATTACTGGCGAATTAAAAAAGAAGACTGATCCCAAAATGAAAGCAATGGATATGAGTAACGATCCCAACCGTTACAATGCAAATGCACTCGCGGATATTGTAACGTTGAATTATTCAATGCTAGCATCTCCAGAAAAAACAACTTTACCTAATGTTCCTGTAAAAGTTTTGAAATTTCAACTTACTGGAAACATGAATAGATATGTTTGGAGTATGGATAATAAAGTTGTTTCGGAAGCAGAAAAAATATTGGTGAAGAAAGGAGAAAATTTAAGACTAATTATTTATAATGGTTCTATGATGAGGCACCCAATGCATTTGCATGGGCACGACTTTCGGGTATTAAATGGCAAAGGAGAAAATGCACCGCTTAAAAACATTATCGACATTATGCCAATGGAAACTGACACATTGGAATTTAATGCTAATGTAGAAGGCGACTGGTTTTTTCATTGTCATATTTTATATCATATGATGAGTGGAATGGGTAGGGTGTTTAGTTATCAAAATCAACAGCCTAATCCATTAATTCCAAATCCTAAGTTGGCACGGCGAAAACTTTTTGCCGACGACCGTAAAATGCACTTCATGGTTCAAAATGATTTTGCTACAAATGGTAACGATGGAGAAGCAATACTGCAAAACACACGTTGGAGTATTGGTAGCGAATGGCGTTTAGGTTACAATGATATGCACGGATACGAAACTGAAACCCATGTAGGAAGATACTTAGGTAAAATGCAAAGGATGATGCCTTTTATTGGTTTCGACTGGCGTTACAGAAAAATGGGTATTGATGAACAAGAAGAAAATATATTCGGGCAATCAAATACAAAAGACAATAGGGCTGTTTTAAGTATTGGTATAAATTATACATTGCCAATGATGGTTAGATTTCAAACGGAAATTTTTACAGATGGGATTGTTCGTTTGCAATTAATGAGAGAGGATATTCCTGTATCCAAACGGCTTCGTTTTGCGTTTATGGTAAACACAGATAAAGAATACATGACAGGTATGAAATATATATTTAGTCGAAATTTTTCTTTAAGTACACACTACGACAGCGATATGGGTTTTGGAGCAGGTATAACATTTTCTTATTAGGCAATCCTTTTATATATTTTTATATTAAATAGTATTCTAGAGCAATGAATTAATAATGTACTTTCTTCCATAACTTCCCCATCTTTTTAATGCAGCTTGTAATGTTGAGTTAAGATCTTTGTAATTGGTATTTTTCATTTTACCCTTAGGGATACTTATTTTGCCTGCTTTTGGTTCTGTTAATTCAACTTTAGTTGCAAAAATACTCATATTTGCTCTAGGAATAGCGATGCCTAAAATCATCCCCGGAAGCTTGCAATAGGACAGTGGACCGCCTTCTACTGTTATTTGATCTGTATAGTAAGCTATTACGTAAACTGAATCTAAAATAATACCTACAGCCTTATGACATTCAAATCCCGCAATGTCTCTTAATTCGTTGGTCATTTGCCATTTTATGTTTCGGATTGAATCACTAATTAAAAATGTCTCATCAAAAACAGCTTGTTTTTTACAGAATATTCCTTGCTTTATATCGGTATATATAATATCGTCTGATGATAAATCGTCATCAAAAAAAGGAATCTTAATATCGCTTTCTTCCCCTTTTTCAAATAGTGTTTTGCCCTCTGCAAAATATAAAAGGTGAAATGTAGTTCGATACTTTGGGATTTTATCTTTTAAATTCTCTAACCAGCTATCACCTTCAATTTCTTTATGAATATTTACTTTTTTTTCAAAAGTAATTTTTCCTGATGAAATAAATTGAGATTGAGCAATACCTGATAATGAAATTATTAAAACAAATATGAGTAATATTATTTTATTCATCATCTTCTGATTGTTTTTTATTTTTATTAAATTTCCACCTAAGCGAAATCAATGCTATTCTTTGTAATGCGGTAAAACTACTTTCTGTAATATAATTGCTGCTAATATCTCTATTAAAATTGATTCTTTGATTTAAAATGTCTTTTACTGAAAAGATCGCTGTTAAGTCATTCTTTTTCGATAGCTTTTTTTCAACAGAAGTATTTAAAGCAAAAACATTATTATTTCTATCAGTAGGAGATAGTTTTTGTCGGTATTCATAACTTAAATCTGTAAAAAATATCCAATCGTTCTTAAATGTATAACTAAAGTCGAAGTATATACTTTGAGTCCAGAATTCTGTGACTGCATCTATATTAATTGAGGATGTTGAAACATTATATCCTGCTCTATAAGTAAAGTAAAAACTCATTTTTTTCTCAATATTAGTGCTCAAATTTAATCCCAGTGAGCCGTTAATTCTATTTGTTGTGTTTTCTAACCCGTTTACAAAATTGGTATTTTTACCACCAGAAATTCTTGGCCCAAAGCCAATTTCAAATTCACTATTTTTTAGTTTGGTATTGAATGAAAGGTTTAAATTATAGTTATATATACCTTGTACATTTACAGATTGTGTTATTCTTCTTCCTAAGGAGTCTACTGCACTTTTGGTACTAAATGCATTTTCAATGAAATTCAAATTTGCATACGCCCAAATACTTTTACCACTAAGAACTTTGTATTCATTAAATCTTAAATTTAAAGCGTGATTAAATGCAGGTTTTAAACTAGGATTGCCAATAACAATGCTTAATGGATCATTGTTGTTTATAATCGGTTGTAGTTGTGATAAGCTTGGCTGTTGAGTGCTTCCACTGTAGTCTAAATTAGCACTACTGTTAGTAGAAAACTTAAATTGAAAATTCGTAGTTGGGAAAAAATTCGTAAATTTTCTGGAGAAAGAAGAGTCATTGAAAATATTTGTTTGCTTTAATGATAAGTCCTGTATGGCTAAGCCCGCTTTAATGGTCAATTTCTTTGTTATGTAGTTTAATTTAAATCCACCTCTGTGGGATGAATTAATAAATTTAAAATTATTGCTGAATAAAAGATTTAAAGAATCGTATTTGCCATTTAGTTTTTCAAATGATCTTGAATCTTGTTGACTATTATTTGAGTTGAATACATAGTTCAGATTTAAAGACATTTTTTTACTAAGGGGTTCTATGTAGCTTACCAATGCTTGAACGCTATTAGATTCGAAAATATTTTTTTTGCGTTGATCTATTATTTGAATAGAGTTTAAATTTCCACTTTTATAGAATTCGGTTTTGTTCAATAGAAATCCATCATTATTGTTTTGATTATTTGTAAATCCTGTACTTAATGTTATTGTTCTTGTTCCTATTTTATTTAATTTTCTGCGAATAAAAAGATCTGCTTTGCTAGTACTATTATCACCTTCAGATGTGTTTGTTCTATTATTTTTATTTACTAAAATACCTGAACCAGTTAAGTATTCGCCGTTTAGTAATCCATAATTATTACTTTTCCCTTTAGTTCCTTTGGCATTAAAGCTGATGGTAGTTAATGAATCTATATTGAATTCGTTTTTTGAGCTAATGCTCTGCCTCCATTTATCACTTTTATTTTCTATATTTTGATTATTAAAGAATACGGTATCAGGTAATATATATTGAGTATTCGTGTAACCCTCACCTCTTAATTGTAAACTATTATAATTCAAATTATTTGCAGTATTACTTTTATTTTTTCCAAATTTTTTGTTCAACATAAAAGCACCTTGCAATGATTCTGGAATTCCTTGCTGATTATAAAGGTCAAATTCTCCATCACCTTCATACCTAAAATTAATTTCACCATTTTCAATTGTACTACTTACGTTCCCAAAATCTTGTTCCTCTTGCCAATTGAATCCATCTCTTCCTGTTCTATCTGCTGTAATAAGTGCTCCAGTTTTTAGTGTGCTAGTAAATTTATTGGCCGTTACTTTTCCTGTGTAATATTTATTAAAATCTGTTCCACCCTCAACTTTGCCAAAGTGACCTTTTTTAGCATCTTCTTTTAAAATTAAATTGACTGTTTTAGTTTTTGAGCCATCATCAATACCAGTTAAAGTTGCTTGGTCACTTTTTTTGTCGAATACTTGTACTTTTGAAACATCTTTTGCATTTAAATTTTGAGTTGCCATTGTTGGATCATCTCCAAAAAACTCATCCCCATCAACCAATACCTTTTGTACTTTTTGTCCCTGAGTGGTAATTTCACCTTTACTATTCACAGAAATTCCGGGCATGATCTTAAGTAAATCCTCCACAGTTGCTCCAGCTTTTACTTTAAAACTATCGGCTAAATATTCTGTGGTATCACCCTTAATTCTAATTGGGGCAATTGTTTGTCGTACAATTACCTCTTGTAACAAATGTGCTTTTGTAGTTAATTGTACTTCAATTGGAAATTTATTAGTCCCATCCAATTTTAATGAATCTATCCAATCTGCATAGTTTGGATAGGTAACTACTAATGAGTAAATACCAAAAGGAGATTCTGGTAAAACAAATTGCCCATTTTTATTTGCCCTAGTATAACTTACTAAAGAAGAATCCTTGGTCTTTTTTAAATAGATAACTGCATTTTCTAACTTTAATTTGTTTAAAGTATCTGTTACTGTTCCTTTAATTACAGATGTTTGCCCATAGACTGTTGTCTTAATACTAGATATAAATAAGATTAGCACAATCAATTGGATAATAATTGTTTGGTTTCTCATTTTGGATTTTGTATATCAATATTAATTAATAATTCGGTATGATAGATTCAGAATGTTAGACTTTCCACAAATAATTGTTATTTAATTTTATATGTTATCTGTCAATTACAACTAACACTCGTTAGTTTTATTTATTATATTTGCAGCTCAAACCAACAATTGATGTCAAACAAAATCGTATATATTATTTCTGCAGTTAGAACCCCAATAGGTAGTTTTGGAGGGAGTTTAAAGGATTTTTCGGCAACACAATTAGGTGCCATCGCAATTAAAGGCGCTGTTGAGAAAGCAGGCATAGATTCAAATTTAGTTAATGAAGTTTTGATGGGTTGTGTTATTCAGGCCAATACCGGTCAAGCCCCTGCTCGCCAGGCAGCTAAATTTGCAGGTTTGCCAGATCATGTAATTGCTACAACTATCAATAAAGTATGTGCTAGTGGAATGAAAGCAATTGCACAAGGTGCTCAATCAATTTTATTAGGAGATGCCGATATTGTTGTTGCAGGTGGAATGGAAAGTATGAGCAATGTGCCTTATTATTCGCCCAATATGCGTTGGGGTAATAAGTATGGTAATGTAAATATGGTTGATGGATTAGCTAAAGATGGTTTAACCGATGTGTACCATAATTATGCAATGGGTAATTCGGCAGAGCTTTGCGCTAAAGAATGCAATATTTCTCGTGAAGAACAGGATGCTTTTGCAATTGAAAGTTATAAAAGAAGTCAGGCTGCTATTAACAACGGTTTTTTTGATGCTGAAATTATACCTGTTGAAATTCCTCAGCGTAAAGGTGATCCCATTTTATTTTCTAAAGATGAAGAAGCTTTTAATGTGAAATTCGATAAGATACCCGAATTAAAAGGAGCATTCATAAAAGATGGAACTGTTACTGCAGCTAATGCAAGTACAATGAATGATGGTGCAGCTGCATTGGTTTTAATGAGTAAAGAAAAAGCAGATGAGCTTGGGATAAAACCATTGGCTATTATTAGAAGCTATGCAGATGCTGAACAAGCCCCTGAATGGTTTACTACTACACCTTCTCTTGCATTGCCAAAAGCCGTTGCTAAAGCAGGTTTACAAATGACTGATATTGATTTTGTTGAATTGAACGAAGCATTTTCTGTAGTAGGAATTGCTAACACGCAAAAAATGAAACTCGATCCTTCAAAAGTAAATGTTCATGGCGGTGCCGTTTCTCTCGGTCATCCTTTGGGCTGTAGTGGTGCAAGAATTATTGTTACATTAATTAATGTGCTTAAGCAACACGGTGGTAAAATTGGTGCAGCAGGTATTTGTAATGGTGGAGGAGGAGCTAGCGCAATGGTAATTGAGAATGTTGATTAATTTAAATAGTATTTATCTTCTACAAATTCCTACACGCTGGTTTACAAATTCATTTTTAGCAACTGCGTTTAGCATTGATAATGCTAGGTCTCCCGCATTTATTTGATAACTATTTGGCTCAGGTGCATAGTTAACGGAGGTTGAAAATAATCCTGTTTCATCGGCGTCAATAATAGTAGGGGGGCAATAAAATGTATAATCCAATCCCGATCCATTTAATTGTTCATATGCTTTTTGGTGTTCTTTGCCAACAGGTACAAACTCTTCTGGGTAATCTGGCATATCAATTAATAAATGTTCGTCATCGGCATTTAAAACACCAATCCCACCTAAAGCAACTATTCTTTTAATATTCATTGCTTTCATTTGTTCAATGATATTTTTCATTCCTAAACTTCTGCTTTTATCATTTCCATCGAATGCTCCCCCTAAAACAGAAATTACTACATCGGTATTTATTAATGCTTTTGCAATATCTTTTTGATCAAGAATATATCCTTTTATTGCAATCAACTTTTCATTGCGATTATCTTGGTCAATTAAACTCTCTACATTTCTTCCAAATGCAGTAACTGTGAAGCCTCTATTCAACGCTTGTTGAACAACTCTTTTACCTACTTGACCAGTTGCGCCAAAAACGGTTAAATGCATAATTGAGATTTTAAATTAATTAGCGCTTAATTGCTGTTCTATTTCTTGCATAGAAATACCCTGATGACTCTCATCATACACACATTCGCCATTTTTAATTAATAAAATCTGTGGCGATTCATGATGTACTTGAAATCTTTCAGCCACTTCATTTGATAATGCCCTATGTCGAATTAAATCGAGGAAATAAAAGTCAGTATACTCAGGAGCAGATTCGCGCTCTAAACGGTTCAATGCCATTGAACTAATACTGCATCTAGTACTATGTTTAAATATTACTTGTGGTAAATTGGAGGACTGGTTAAAGATTGTATCCAATTGTTCACTGGATGTTAATGGTATCCATTTCATATAATAATTTACACAAAATTACTCCATTTAATTTAACCCCTGAAATAACGAGGATTTGTCGTTGGGCAGCCTCTTCCTTTTTCAGAAGCACAAGAAGCTAAACATACAGTTACAAAACCAGCGACAAGTAGTATAAAAGTAATTTTTTTCATGTGTTTTTTATGCTATTTCAATTTATATTGGATATGCGTGTATTTTGCACTTGAACAAAGATATAGTTTCAAGTTAAAATGCAGCTTAACAAAATAATTTAAATTATTAATTAACGATTTCTAAACTATAACGTATGCGAGTTCATTTTATTTCAATAGGGGGAAGTGTAATGCATCAATTGGCCATTGCTTTATACAAAAAGGGGTATAAAATAACGGGAACAGATGACGAGATTTTTGAACCAGCTGCAGGAAATTTGGCCGAATTTGGCTTATTACCCGCAAAAATTGGATGGAATCCCGATATGATAAGTGTCGATTTAGATGCTGTTATTTTAGGAATGCATGCAAAAGACGATAATCCTGAATTGCTGAAAGCCAAGGAGTTAAAGCTAGCTATCTACAGTTTCCCCGAATATATATTTCAAGAAAGCAAGCAAAAGAAAAGGATTGTAGTTGGAGGTAGTCACGGTAAAACCACTACAACCAGCATGATTATGCATGCTCTTAAAGAACTTAATAAAGATTTTGACTACTTAGTTGGTGCAAAATTGGCTGGTTTTGAGCAGTCGGTCAATATAACCGATGCTCCAATAATTGTATGTGAGGGAGATGAATATCCCGCTAGTGCAATTGAACGTAAACCTAAGTTCCACTTTTTGTATCCTCATATTGCTATATTAACTGGAATAGCTT
>Ga0209490_10001085_pt1 | contig 26523 bp, 20 predicted proteins | sample MAT06_FD_187209 | JGI IMG/M metagenome (GOLD analysis project Ga0209490, IMG submission 187209) | Freshwater microbial communities from Lake Fryxell liftoff mats and glacier meltwater in Antarctica - MAT-06 (SPAdes) (version 2) | ecosystem: Environmental > Aquatic > Freshwater > Ice > Liftoff... | reverse complement strand
AGAGTTGTCAAAAAACCTGTTTCAAAATTTAAATCTAAAAAAGTTAAACACAGAGGTACTGGAATAAAAATGAATGCTCCTGTTTTTAATATCTTAAAGCCTCCCAAGCCTTAAGTAAACCGTATTGAGTTTTAATCACCAACTGCCACTCTGACTCGGAATGAATCTCGCCTTGCCAAGTATAAATCGAGCGAATTGGCGACAAACTCACACAAGCAGCCAGCTTATGTTCAACTAGAGATTTCGCGAGATTCTCCGCCTCCGCCTCCGATGCCGCAGTTACCAGCACCACCCCAAAATTAACAGTCATAACGATTTTAGATTTGAGATTAAAGAATTGATTTCAACAGAAAACCTCGATCGCATTCCCAGTAGGGAAACGGCACTGCCGTGTCCGGCGCGGATATCTGCTTTGAGCAAAGCCCCAAATGTACAATAGACTTCAATTACATTCATTCGATCGCCATAACAGGAAATTATCTGCGTATATCTGCGTATATCTGCGTATATCTGCGGTTGAGATCTCAATCAAAGATTTATGCAATTCAAGTCTAATTTAAATGCACAACAGCTTATTAATTTTTACTTGTCATTGATTGACAAGCAACAATTACCAATTCCCAATTACCCATTTTTAATTTCCGAAACTTCCCAAGAATTGACTTTGCACGCCCCAGCTAAAGAAAAATAGCGCCTAGTAGATTCCGGCAAAATAGCTCCCACCAACAAAGCATTATCTAAATTAGCTCCTATTAACGTCGCCTCGCTCAAATCTGCTGACATCAAATCTGCTTGACACAACTTTGCCCAATTCAGATTTGCCCCTCTCAAACAACTTCCTCTAAACTTAGCCCCTGTTAAGTTTGCACCCGCCAATTTCACGCCCCGCAACTGAGCCGCACTGAAATTTGCTCCCGCCAAATTCGAGCCTTCCAAATTAGCTCCCATTAGTTTAGCTTCGCTCACGTTAACGCCGCTCAAATCTGCACCGCAAAGATTCACGCCTGTCAACTGCGCTCGCCGCAGACTGACTCCGGTTAATTGAGCTCCAAAAAATTTTGCACTGTTGAGCCTTGCACCGTAAAGGTTTGCCCACTTAAAATTAGCTGCCGTCAGATTCGCGCCCAGCAAGTTAACTAATTGCAAGTCGGCGCTGCACAAATTGGCATTCCACAACACAGCACCCCGCAGGTTTGCGCCGGTTAAAGTTGCGCCGCTTAACTTTACTCTGGGCAATTTTGCTTTTACCAAAAAAGCTCCACTCAAATTAGCTTTTGTCAAATCTGCACCCGAAAGTTGGGTTTCGCCCATTTTGGCAAAAGTCAGATTTGTTCTTTGCATCTGTGCATCTTTGAGCGTTGCTTTGGTGAGAAACGCCCTGCTGAGGTTAGCCCCGGAAAGATTAGCTCGGGAAAGGTTGACTCCGATTAAGATGGCTCCGCTGAGGTTTGCCCCGCTGAGGTCGGCTCCAGCAAAGTCTCTTTGTCCTTTTTCGTAATTGTTGAGCAGTTCACTAACTTCCATAGGGCATCATACCTTCTATGATTGTGGGGTTTCGATCCAGAAATCTTTACTGTTAAGGTTGTTTCAGAAAGGAAACTGTTTCAGAAAGGAAACTGTTTTAGCGTTTGCCTCAAACGGTATAAATTTCATTAACATCACTTTCTGTTTAAAGGCGATCTCTTAATAAAGATTTTATATCTTCTTCACGGTAGAGATCGCGCTTTCGGTATTTTTGAATTAAAAGTTAATGTTTTTTGACATAGATACTCATTCCTTAACGATCGACCGTAATTCGCAACTTCAGGCGCAGCTTGCCCTTGAATCCTGCAGGAGGTTGCCAGGAACTCAAGGCCTTCTTGAGAGTCTCTATGGCATCTGTTGCTTGCAGCGTCGAGCTTTGAGAGTCGATCGCCACTCGGGCAACGCGGCCGTCTTGTACCGATAACTCCCACACCGTTTCACCGCTAACCCCCGCCGGGAGGTTAACAGATTGCAGGTATTGAGTCAAAGCGGCGATCGCCCCGGCATCCAACCCTTCGGCACTGACTACTTGCCAGCGAGAAGGCTTTGACTCCGAGCGTGGCAACTCATCGTCACCTCGCTGCCGCGGCAGAGGAGCGGGACTCACCGGTGCAACAGCGCGAGTCGGGGTAACGCTCCTAATGCCGCCCCTAGTTTTCTCGGCAGCTTCCGCCTCGAAAATACCTTCATAGCTGACACCCTGCGGCAATTCTACAGGCACTTGCACGCGACGGCGAGATCCATCGGGTTCGACTCGCACTTCTTCGCTCACAGCCACAAAAGCCGTGTATTCCGACAGCAAGCGATAAGTCAAAGCAGTATTAGTCACAGCTTCCACCAGAGATTTAGTGTCGCCGCCAAACATTTGATTCATTAAATCTTTAATCCGCGATCGCCCCCAAAGTTGAGCTACCGCCGGATTGCCAAAATCTGTAACACTTGCTGCGACTGAAGTTGACTCCCGCTGCCGCCCCGATTCGCGAGCAAAATTCACAGGTAAAACTTGCTCGTAAACTTTGCCGCCCGCTTGAGTGCCGCGGATGCGAAGTTGGCCGTTAGCTCGATCGGTCTTTTTGCCAAACAAAACTAGCGGCCCACTCGCAAACAAATCCGGCACAGCGATCGGATAAATCTCCGGTTTTTCCCCCATTCCTTCCCAACTAATTTGAATATTAGTCAATACCGGACTGTTAATTTGGCGGAAAAACTTTTCTGTCGCTTCTGCTGACGGTTCATCTTGACGAATTACTTGAGACGTGCCTCTTCCCACTTCTGCCAAACGGTTGAGCAAAAACCGATTCACCGAACTGCCGACACCAAAACTATAAAGTCGATTTCCCGGTTTCAGGCTCTGCTGCACCTGGGCCAGCACTTCTTTTTCATTACCAATATAACCGTCGGTAATCAGTACAATACTCCGCAGCCTTTCTGTTTTTGCGGCAGGAAAATTCATCACAGTTTGAATGCCGTTGAGCAGTTCAGTGCCACCGTTAGCCTGCAACTTTTCGATATAATTAATGGCGCTTTGTCGGTTGGCTGCCGTATTTGCTAAAGGAGTTGTTGAAAGCGCTTTTGCAGTGTTGGAAAAATCAATAATAGTAAAAGTATCGTTGGGATTAAGCCCTTGAATGAAGCGGCGCATCAACTCCTTAGATTTTGCCAGCGGTTCGCCCTGTTGAGAACCGGAAGTATCCATCAGAAACACGACATCTTTAGGTACAATTTCATTAGTTTTGTAGTTTAATGCCGGAATTAAATAAGTAGCAAAATGACCGCCCCGCTTGTCGGATTGAGTCAAAATAGTTGCCCGAGTATTTTCGCCCGCCACTCGATAGCGCAGAATTAAATCTTTATTGGGAATTGTGTCAGATTCAGCTAATTGGACGCGCACAATATTGCCGCTGCGGTCAGTTGTAATTTGATGGGAAGTAGAGCGAACCTCGCCGATCGCCACTCCGGCATCTATTTCTACTGAAATAGCGATATCGTGACCAGAGCGCGTGTTTGGAGGCAAGACAGGCGGGTTAATGCGATCGGGATCGGTCGTATTTCGCGAAACGTAGCGCGGCCCAACCACCGTGGGAAACACAAATTCATAATCGCCCCCGGCAAACTTGAGACTTTCCGTGTAGCGAATCGTAACTTCAATTTTTTCTCCGGGTTTGATATTAGCGAGAGACTGAGTAAAAATATTGTCGCGTTCTTGTTCCAACAAACCAGCAGTCCGACCTTGCTTTCTGGCTTGTTCGTAAATTTCCAAAGCTTCCTCGCGGCGTTTGATATCAGCTTTAATAATTCGTGAGCCTATTTTAATTTCCATATCGTCCACCGCCGCTTCGTCGGGCAAAGGAAATACATAAACAGCTTCTATAGATTCGGGAAAAGGATTTTCAAACTTCTGAACAACTTCGACGCGGGAGATATTGCCGGCAATTTTGGCTTTAACTTCGGTTCGTTTGAGAGGAAAAACTTGTTCTCGGGCGGTATCTTGAGTTTTGACGAACAAACCGCCGACAGGACAGCGAGTTTCGGGCGATCGCGCCCCATTGCACTTAACATCGTTATTAGCGAGGATTTTTGGCGACAGAGACGAATAATTTTCCCCAGGAGCTTTTGCCCGCGCCGCATTTGGAGCGACGAGCCACGCGCCACACTCGATCGCCGCGAGCAATGCGATACCAGCAGAAAGCAATTGTTGAGGGGATATAACGCAGACAAATTTCATAGCTATTTTTTTAGCAGACTTGAGGTGCTTTTTATCCCATGACTTTAACATTCGCGAAACGTTCCTGAGTTAGCTTTTTGGGAAAAATGACTGAACGGGCTGGGTGGATTTGAGATTTGAGATTTGAGGTTGACTCCACAGGTTCTCGTGGAGGCTGGAACTTGTCTCTAAGCCATGATTGCTTTCGCCGATTCCTGTCGGGGGCTGGCATCCGTATTGGTGTGAGGTCGGTTGGGGCGATCGTCCGCGAACCCAACCTAGAAGATTGTATGATAGTTAAATAATTAAATAACTCTAACCTCCACCTCTCAACCTCTAATAAATTGAAAATGCCATGAATTTTATCAACCCCAAAACCGACTTTGCCTTTAAAAAGATTTTCGGATCTGCTGACAGCAAAGACATTTTGATTAGCTTCTTAAATGCCATCCTCTACGAAGCACAGCCAGTCATCAAAGATTTAGAAATTCTTGACCCTTATTTAGCTCCCAAAATCAAAGGAGTTAAAGATACTTACTTGGATGTGAAAGCCCAACTTGGTGGCAGCAAAACAGTGATTATTGAAATGCAGGTGTTGAATGTAGAATCCTTTGAAAAGCGGATTTTATACAATGCTACCAAAGCTTATTCAGTGCAATTGAAAAGCGGAGAAAACTACAACCTCTTAAATCCCGTGATTGCCTTGACGATTACAGATTTCCAAATGTTTGAGCATCTGGAAACAGTAATTTCTCGGTTTTGTATCAAAGAAAAAAACAACTTGGTCGATTATTTGGCGGATGAATTAGAATTTGTATTTGTTGAGTTGCCCAAATTTGACAAGACTTTAGCAGAATTAGAGACTCTGACTGATAAGTGGATATATTTCATGAAAACCGCTCGGACGTTAAGGTCTGTGCCGGAAGAGTTGGGAAATGTACCGGAACTCCGCAAAGCTTTTACAATTGCGAATGAAGCCAATCTCGATCCTGATGAATTGGAGGATTTAGAAAGGCGAGAAATTTTTATTCAAGACCAGCGCGGTGCAATTACCAAAGCTACCAGAATCGGGATAGAACAAGGAATAAGACAAGGCATCGAACAAGGTATCGAACAAGGTATCGAACAAGGGATTGAACAAGGCATCGAACAAGGCATCGAACAAGGCATCGAACAAGGCATCGAACAAGGCATCGAACAAGGCATCAAACAAGGAAAAGTGACATTAATTGTTCGTCAGTTGGAGCGCAGTGTCGGCCTGCTGTCGCCGGAGATCAAAACCAGCATCGCTCAGTTAGCCGCTCAGCAATTAGAGAATCTAGGAGAGGCACTATTAGACTTTGCCAGTGTGTCAGATTTGACAAGTTGGTTGCAAGCACATAACAATCGTCAATGATAGGTCAAATGGGTGTATGGGCAATCCCCCGTGGTTGCCCTTATGGATTACCTATGTCACATTTGAGTCTGACCTGACATTGAAACATCTAAAGTCGAAAATCCTATGAGCAAATTTGTGTTTGTGACTGGCGGCGTGGTTTCCAGCATCGGCAAGGGAATTGTCGGTGCTTCCTTGGGCCGCCTATTGAAGTCGCGGGACTATTCTGTCTCGATTTTGAAGCTAGACCCCTATATTAACGTTGACCCCGGCACTCTCAGCCCGTTTCAGCACGGAGAAGTCTTCGTCACGCAAGACGGTGCGGAAACAGACCTGGATTTGGGACACTACGAGCGTTTTACCGATACTTCCATGTCTCGCCTCAATAGCGTCACCACGGGTTCCATTTATCAAGCGGTGATTAATAAAGAACGCCGCGGTGAGTATCAGGGGAGTACGGTGCAGGTGATTCCCCACATCACTAACGAGATTAAAGAGCGAATTCACCGGGTAGCAAAAAATACTAATCCCGATGTCGTGATTACGGAAATCGGCGGAACGGTGGGAGATATTGAATCTTTGCCGTTTTTGGAGGCAATTCGGCAGTTTCGCAAGGATGTCGGGCGACAAAATGTTGTGTATATGCACGTCACGCTGATACCTTGGATTCCTTCGGCTGGAGAGATGAAAACTAAACCGACTCAGCATTCGGTGAAGGAATTGCGCTCGATCGGCATTCAACCAGATATTCTAGTCTGTCGGTGCGATCGGCCGCTGTCTTTGGGCATGAAACAAAAATTGTCTGAATTCTGCAACGTGCCCGAAGAATGCGTCATCACCGCTCAAGATGCTAAAAGTATCTACGAAGTGCCGCTGATGATGGAACAGGAAGGTTTAGCGGAACAAACGCTCAATTTGCTGCAACTCGAACATCGCCAGCCAGATTTGCATCAGTGGCAAACTTTAGTCAACAGGCTTTACAGTCCCAATCACAAAATTGATATTGCTTTAGTTGGCAAATACGTGCGGTTAAACGATGCTTATCTTTCGGTGGTCGAAGCTTTGCGGCACGCGGCAATTGCGATCGGCTGCGACCTGAATTTGCACTGGATTAACTCAGAAGATTTAGAATCGGGAAACCTCGATAATTATCTCAAAGATATCAACGGCATTCTTGTACCGGGAGGTTTTGGGGTTCGGGGAGTTGATGGCAAAATAGCGGCGATCGAATATGCTAAACACCACAAAATACCTTTTTTGGGATTGTGTTTGGGGATGCAGTGTGCTGTGATTGAATGGGCGCGCCACACCGCCCAACTGAAGGATGCCAACAGCGCTGAATTTGACCCGGATACAGCAAATCCGGTAATTAATTTATTGCCAGAACAGCAAGATGTAGTCGATTTGGGCGGTACAATGCGACTGGGTTTGTATCCGTGCCGTGTCAACCCAGACACGCTAGCTTTCAAACTTTATCAGAAAGAAGTGATTTACGAGCGGCACCGCCATCGGTACGAATTCAACAACGCCTACCGTAATCTTTTCTTAGAATCAGGTTATGCAGTCTCCGGTACATCTCCAGACGGCCGATTAGTAGAAATGATCGAATTGCCCAACCATCCCTTTTTCATAGCCAGTCAATTTCACCCCGAATTCCAATCTCGACCTAGCGCCCCCCACCCATTGTTTCAAGGGTTTATCCAGGCCGCTAGCAGCCAGGGAAAGCAGGATGTTTTAGAAGATGAGGGTCGCGACTTGGTGGCCGGGAAAGTTGTCGCAAACTGATCTCATATCATGTGCGATCGATTAGTTCTGATATATTAGAGGTCTGTAGGGGCGGTTCACAGTAGACAATATTCAAATCGCCCCGACAATGGACATTACAAAACCCACCCAACAGACCAATAGGATTTGATAAGGGTCGCACTTACCGGACTAGATATCGGGCAGCATTCTCAACGAGTGAAAAACCTCCCCCCCAACCCCTATGCTAGGGCTGGGGGGCTAGTACCACAAGGGAGAAGGCAGAAGGCAGAAGACAGAAGGCAGAAGGCAGAAGGTAAAAATGCTGATTTTTTACTTAACTTTTTACGGATTTCAAGGATGATACCAGTTTCCCAAAAAAATGCAACTTTAGGCAACTTCCCAACCCAGATAGTCATCAGTCATGCCCAATCTAAAATCTAAAATCTAAAATCTAAAATGGTAGGAGTTGTCAAACTATCCTAAAATACCAGGAAACACAGGTTTGAGGAGGCTTTGTGGCTTATTGGAGCAAATTTACTTATGAGAAAAGTACATACATAATTGACCTTGACACTATTAGTGCTTTTTCTAGCGAACTGGATAACAAGCGTATCACATTTTGGCTGCCTAATAGCAGTCAGCCGATTATTCTTAATCCCCAAGGCAATTATGAGGCTTACAAGCAAGTTCTCGATTACCTCAAAAAAACCATTGACCGCAATTCTAAAGGTTCGTGGATTAAGATTAATTACGATCGCAAAGAATTTGCGATCGATATGAGTCGAATTAGCTCTTTTGCTTGCGAACAGAACGGTCGGCTAAGCTTTTGCCTGCCTGACAGCGCAACTAATATTATTATCCTCCGCCAAAGCAACCCGGAAACTTATCAAGAAATTCAGGAATACATTAAAAATACGACTGGACAATCTCTGCCATAAAAAAGTAATTATTCATTGAACAATGAAGGGAGACTATGTTTAGTAACTCCTCACATTCATTTTATTTTTTTTGAGCTAAAGTGCTTAGGTTGCACCCTAATTTTAGATATGAAAAAAGCGCAGTAAAATGCGCTGCTTTTTTAAATTTTAACTATTGAACAAGCTGCCAAGCTAATTTTGCCGCGCCTACCATGCCTGCTTGATTGCCCAATTCAGCAACCAATAACTGCAAATCTTCGCGAGAACTCGGCAGAACCCGCCGCTCAATTTCTTCTCGAACCTGCGGTAAGAAAAATTCAGCACCTGCACTAATTCCGCCGCCGATAATAATAGCTTCCGGCGTCAAAATATAAATGAGACTTGCCAAGCCGATACCCAGATAGCGCCCGTAATTTTGCCAATATTCTAAAGCTTTGGCATCTCCAGACTTAGCTAAATTTGCTAATTCTACAGGTTGCAAACCTGTTTCGCGGCGAATTGCTTGCACGGAAACGTATTGTTCCAAGGAACCGCGATTGCCGCTGTTGCACTCCGGGCCGTCGGGATTTATAGTAATCAATCCTAACTCTCCGGCCGCGCCTTGATGGCCTGTAAATAGTTTTCCGTCTAGGATAACTGCACCGCCGACTCCTGTACCTAAAGTTAGTAAGATGAGGTTTTTAAAGTGCTTTCCTGCACCCAACCAAGCTTCTCCCAATCCGGCACAGTTGGCATCATTTGCTAATATTGTCGGTAGTCCGGTTTTGGCTTCCAACCAGTCAGCTAGGGGGACGTTTTGCCAGTTCTTGAGGTTGATTGCGACTCTCGCTATTCTGCCGGCTGCGTCTGCGGGGCCTGGTGTGCCAATGCCGATCGCACTTACAGCATTTTCGACCGGATTCAGTTGTAAAATAGCATCGGTCATTGTAGCTAAAACGGCTTCTGGCGTTGCCGGTTGAGGGGTTGGGACAGTTAAGGATTGGTGACAAACGCCGTCTTCGCTGAATCTGCCGAGTTTAATTGCGGTTCCGCCTAAGTCAATGCCGATTACTTGTGTCATTCGATGTGGGTTTTGGATGCAATAATTTGGGACTAATTTTAATAGTATAAAACTCTTCTATGTGCGCCTCGCACACCTTACAAATTAAGTTTGTAGTGAGGACTGAAGTCCTCCAACTTCTGTTTTAAATGTATGATAATTATCCACGAAAACAATCATTAATTATTAATAGTATTATACCGATCGCAATACCTAGCCCAAATTCTGGATACAAGCGAGTTCGCCTATTTAATTTCGCCTAACATACGTTGCGCTACCTCTCGGTTGTGCAAAGCATCGTGATAGTCTGGTTTGAGAGCAATTGCCTGGTTATAAAATGCGATCGCCTCTTCAAATCTTCCTAAATTATACTGCTCATTCCCTCGATCGCACCACGCATCAGCCTCTACATTAACTTCCGATTCTGCCTCCTCACCCTCAGCGCCTCTGCGGTTCACTTCCCCAGAAAAACCCAAACCATCCCCAACAAACACCGCCTCAATCACCCTCCCCTTTGTATCCTCCTCCTCAACCTCCGGCAGCGGAAACCGTGTCAATATCTCCCGCCCAATTTGCCTCGCAACCTCTGACAATTCCCCACTGCCAATTCTACCTAACAAAACCAGCCGCTGCGCCAATTCCTGAAGCGATGCCACCGCATCCATAGCAGCGGCATCATCATGTTCGCCCTCTAACAATCTTTCCCCGAACCGTCGCAACCAAGCCGCCAATTCACCATCTTTAAGGCGTTTTGCGATTAAGAATCCCGCTACATCCCCGCGACTCCAGCCGGCATTCACCCCTTCCAGGATTTCCATGAATTTCGACTCGTATTCCGCGTCAGTTAGGGTGGGGCGGATGGCGGTATTTCCCGGCGGGGAGGGTGGGGTTGGGGTTCCCAATATTCGCTGAATTAGTCGTTTGAAGAATTGCCAAATTTTGTTTAGCATTTGTGGGGATGGGTTGGGTTGTTTCTATTTTATACCAATGCGGACAGGTTTGTCGGTATCTGCGATGGGAAAGGGGCGGGTATTTGAGTATCTGGGATGGGTGGGGGCGGGTTTATGAATTCTGCTATTTGATGATATAAATTTCGGCGAACCCGCCCCTACCAATCTTGGTATTTTAGATGTATTATTTTATTATCAAATACCGTAGGGGCTGGTTCGCCAACCATCTATAATTCCCATCCCAAATATTGATAAACCAGCCCCCACCCAACCAACTAACCAATATTACCAAATACCATAGATAGAGTGAAGATCGAAGAAACCAGGTTTTTTCCTAATCTGCGGATGATCGCGAATATTTGTCGTAAAAACCCGGTTTCTGGCCACTCGCTTTGTTCCTACTTTAAAAGCGGATAATACAGTTCTCCTGTTGAGTTGATATAACCGGCCCTATCGCCCGCTAAATCCCCCGTTCCCATAAATACGTCAACTCTCCCCGCACCTTTGATTGCACCGCCCGTATCCTGATCCAAAACATACCGATTCACGGCATTTTGTTCGAGTTGTCCTGTGGCACTCGGATAAGGGAGTTTTGTACTAATTAATGCTAGTGCGCCTGGGGGCATTAAAGCTTTGTCGGTGGCGATCGACCTTTCGGCAGTTACAGGCACTCCAATACTGCCAGTAGCAGGTGATCCGTTAGTATCCCGGAAGAACACAAAGCTTTGATTCTTGGGCAAATACTTGTCCATATCTGCGGGAAAATTGGTAAAATATTCCGTTAGTTTCGGCAATGTTAACTGTTCTAAAGTAAACTTGCCGTCCTTAACTAATTCTCGCCCGACACCTGTATAACTGTGACTGGTTTTGCCCGCAAAACCTACTGTCATTACGCCACCGTCTGCTAACTGCAACTTCGCGGAACCTTGGACGTGGACGAGAAATGCTTGGAATCGATCGCGCAACCAGACCAATTCCAACCCCCGCAATAATCCTTTACTTCCCTGCAAAGCATCCGCCCCTTCCAAATCTAATCTGGTTGGGTGAGGTTTGCGCCAAGAACCCAGGTTTGACGGCACTCTGTACAAGGGGTAACGGTATTCGGAATTGGGCGTGCGAGAGGCCTGGTAAGTCGGCTCGAAATAACCGGTAAATGCTACTGTTCCTTTGCCGTCTTTGCCCGTGGATTTGTAAAATACAAATTCGCGTTTGACAGATTCCTGAAGTTGTGCTGGGGTTGTGGAACTGACAACTAATTGGCGGAATCGATCGAGAGAACGCCGAACTCGATCGCGCGTAACTCCTGCTACTAGATAGCGGCTGTAAGCAGTGGCGGCGGCCGATGTATTGAGATAGCGGAGGCTGTTGTCGATCGACTTTAACAGCAATTGCTTATCGCCCGATTTGCCATTTTCGCCCCAGATTTGAGCGTCAAAGGCGATCGACTCCAACTCACTCGGTTGTAATTGATTTACACTAATGGGTTGCAGCGCCGGAATTGCGATCGCAGGCACCGAAAATGCGATCGCCAAAACGCAACAGACGATGGCTAATAACTGATAGCGAAAAATCTTGCTCAATTTCCAATCTTTCCTACTTAATTGATTATTTTCCTTATTCATCATATCGTTCGACGCTAGAACTAAATATCGGTTCTACGCGAATTGCGAGCACGCTGGTAGGCCGAACTACCATGTATTCGCCTTGAATATTTTTGATCGGGACATTGAGAAATTCTGTGGAATCTTGTTTGGGAACCAACACGCTGCTGTACCACTTTTGAAAATCTTGCAGCGTTGCGAAACGCACTTCTTCGCGGTGGCCGCCATCAAGCAGCAGGTGTACGGAATATTCGCTGGGAGTTCTAGGCATATCTGTATTTTAGATTTTTGATTTTAAGCTTGTTGAACGATACTACATTTTACCTGTTACTCGGCCGATTCCCTCATCTAGTCGGTTGGGTTGAGGGAGAGGGAGAGAGTGCGAGAAGGGGAGAGTGCGAGAGTTGTTGGAGAAAAATCTCAATCTAAAATCTCAAATCCAAAATCCAAAATCTTAAATCGATTTACGGCGGCCCCCCATTGCGGCTACGCTGTGAAATTAAGGCTGCTTTCCTCAAAGAGGAAGCAGCCCACGTCGCTCAAAAATCTAGTTGCACTCCCTCCGCTTCGCCCAAAGCTGCTACCAACAGCAATGGACAGCTACCGCCAAACTGGGACAAGCAGTCTGGAGGCTAATGGAGAATTTTAACACTCTCTGTAGCCGCCCTGCTCTGTGTTACCGTGCGGGGCGGCTGGGTTTTTGGGTTTTCAAAAGAAACCAAAAACCAGGAGAGCATATTATGTCACAGGAATTCGTACCTGACGATAACTTTTCCGCGCGTCCAAATGACAACTCAGCATTATCGGAACAGGAAGTCGTGCGGATCACGGTTGTCGGTTCCCGCGCAGCCGTGTTAGAAACCATCCACACCTTGTACCGACTAGGATTTGCCGCCGTCGGGGATTGGAGCCCACCCCAGCGAGGTGCAAAGCCGGGACAAGTGATTAGCGTACTCATTCGCCGATCGCGCAAAGCCTAAAAATTTGATGAAATAAGGTAGGGACACGGCAATGCCTTGCCCTCCATCGCCCCGTCTACCTGGCTGGATATACGGTTGCCACATCCTCCGAGGGCGATCAAAAAATTTCCTGATCTAACCCGGTTAATTCTACCCCTTCCCCACAGTCAGGACACCGCGAGTGCCTAAGTCCCTAAAATGATTAATCCGGCGGAATACACCGATTGTGTATTTTAGAACACGATTTGACCGCAACACTTAAAATAGTCTTGATTTACCGATCGACTGCACCCTTTTCCCATCAATATTTCTGGTTAGCTGGGGGTGTCTGTCTGCCGGAGGTGCGAGGTTCTGCTTGCAAAATGCTGATAATGGTGCACAATTTCACATTAACAGCAAAACTTGCACTATTTTGAGTAAGCTTTTGATGGAACAGCTCAGAAAGCCTGTTTCTAAGAGTGATGCAAAATATCAAATTAATCCTCAACCTTGTCCAATTACCAATTACGAACCTATGCCCCGTCGTCAAGACTTAAAAAAGATTCTTCTCATTGGTTCCGGCCCAATTGTTATCGGTCAAGCGTGCGAATTTGACTATTCAGGGACACAAGCTTGTAAAGCTTTGCGAGAAGAAGGTTTTGAAGTAGTGTTGGTGAATTCCAACCCTGCAACGATTATGACCGATCCGGAAACTGCCGATCGCATTTACATCGAACCTCTAACGCCGGTCATCCTCGAACAAATCATCGCTAAAGAAAGACCTCAAGCAATTTTACCGACTATGGGCGGTCAAACTGCGCTAAATTTAGCAGTTGCCGTCGCTAAAAATGGCGTTTTAGAAAAGTACAACGTTGAGTTGATTGGTGCTAAGTTGCCAGCAATTGAAATGGCAGAAGACAGGCTATTATTTAAGGAAGCGATGGCGCGAATTGGCGTCGCCGTTTGCCCTTCGGGAATTGCCAACACTCTCGACGAAGCCAAAGCAATTGGTCACCAAATCGGCAGTTATCCGTTAATTATTCGTCCTGCTTTTACAATGGGTGGCACGGGAGGCGGCATTTCTTACAATCAAGAAGAGTTTGAAGAAATGGCACAAGTCGGGATTGATGCCAGTCCAGTATCGCAAATTTTGATCGAACAATCTTTGATTGGTTGGAAAGAGTACGAACTCGAAGTAATGCGGGATTTGGCAGATAATGTGGTGATTATTTGTTCGATCGAGAATCTCGACCCGATGGGCGTCCACACCGGCGATTCTATCACCGTCGCCCCGGCGCAAACTCTCACAGACAAAGAATATCAGCGCCTGCGGGATGCTTCGATTAAAATTATCCGCGAAATCGGAGTTGAAACCGGCGGTTCCAATATTCAATTTGCCGTCAATCCAGTCAACGGAGATTTCATCGTTATTGAAATGAATCCCCGCGTTTCCCGTTCCTCCGCCTTGGCCTCGAAAGCAACTGGTTTCCCTATTGCCAAAATGGCGGCAAAATTAGCGGTAGGTTACAGCCTAGACGAAATTTCCAACGATATTACCAAGAAAACTCCGGCGTCTTTTGAGCCGACAATTGACTACGTGGTGACGAAGATTCCCCGATTTGCCTTTGAAAAGTTCCCTGGTTCTGAACCGACTCTGACAACGCAAATGAAGTCTGTTGGGGAGGTAATGGCGATCGGGCGCAGCTTCAATGAATCCTTCCAAAAAGCCCTGCGGGGATTGGAAACAGGCCGCGCAGGTTTCGGGTGCGACAAACCGGAAAAGTTGCCGAGTTTAGAACAAATTCGCGCCGGATTGCGAACCCCAAATCCCGATCGCATTTTTACAGTTCGCCACGCGATGATGATGGGAATGTCGGTGGAAGATATCTTCGAGTTCACAGCAATCGACCCTTGGTTTTTGGATAAAATGCAGGAATTGCTGGAAACTGAGAAGTTCTTGAAACGGACGCGGTTGCAAGAGTTGACAAAAGAGACGATGTTTGAAGTAAAGCAGTTGGGATTTAGCGATCGCCAAATTGCTTACGCCACCAAAACATCGGAAGATCAAGTCCGCGCTTACCGCAAAGAATTGGGCGTAATTCCAATTTACAAAACAGTCGATACCTGTGCCGCTGAATTTGAAGCGTTTACACCGTATTATTATTCCACCTACGAAGCGGGAGCGGCAATTTGGGACTTGGGCGATGAAGAAAAGAAGATTTCGCCTGTAGGCCACAGTCTCGCGCCGGAGTCGGAAGTTTTGCCTTCTAGCAAGCGAAAAGTGATGATTTTAGGCGGCGGGCCCAACCGGATCGGACAGGGGATTGAGTTTGACTATTGCTGCTGTCACGCTTCCTATTCCCTAGGAGAAGACGGCTTTGAGACAATTATGGTCAACTCGAACCCAGAGACGGTTTCGACGGATTATGATACGAGCGATCGCCTGTATTTTGAGCCCCTAACAAAAGAAGATGTTCTCAACATCATCGAAGCCGAAAATCCCGAAGGAGTAATCATTCAATTTGGCGGACAAACGCCGCTGAAATTGGCGATTCCTTTACAAAAAGCCCTGGAAAATCATCCTGACGTACAAACAAAAATTTGGGGAACTTCGCCGGATTCCATTGATACTGCTGAAGACAGGGAGCGATTTGAAAAGATTCTGCGGGAGTTGGATATTCAGCAAGCTGCTAACGGTTTGGCCCGCAGTTTTGAGGATGCTTTAATAGTAGCTCAACGGATCGGTTATCCGGTAGTGGTGCGACCGAGTTACGTATTAGGCGGGCGAGCCATGGAAATTGTTTATTCTGATACGGAATTGGAACGTTACATGACTTATGCGGTGCTGGTAGAACCGGAGCATCCGATTTTAATTGATAAGTTCTTGGAAAATGCGATCGAGGTGGATGTAGATGCGATCGCCGATATTACTGGCAATGTGACGATCGGCGGTATTATGGAGCACATCGAGGAAGCGGGCATCCACTCCGGCGACTCGGCTTGTTCTATCCCTTACCAAACCCTTCCTGAGAAAGCGGTGGAAACAATCCGCCGCCAGACAATAGAACTAGCAAAAGCCCTGAAAGTAATCGGGTTGATGAACATTCAATTTGCCGTTCAAGGGGAGGAAGTTTTCATTTTGGAAGCTAACCCACGGGCTTCTCGAACGGTACCTTTCGTGTCCAAGGCGATCGGAGTTCCCCTCGCAAAAATCGCGTCGCGAGTCATGTCGGGTCAAACTCTAGAAGCTTTAGGTTTTACTAAAGAGATTATACCAATTCACGTTTCCGTGAAAGAAGCCGTGCTACCGTTTGCTAAGTTTCCGGGAACTGATACATTGTTAGGGCCAGAAATGCGATCGACTGGCGAAGTCATGGGGATTGACACCGATTTTGGCAAAGCCTTTGCCAAAGCTCAATTAGGTGCCGGACAAATGATGCCGTTGTTTGGAACCGTGCTGGTTTCGATGCGCGATCGGGACAAACTAGCAGTTGTACCCGTTGTCAAGGAATTCTTAGAATTGGGTTTCAAAGTAGTCGCAACCCACGGGACACGCAAAGTTTTGCAAGAGCAAGGTTTAGAGGTAGATCTGGAATTGAAACTGCACGAAGGGCGGCCGAATTTGTTGGATTCGATCAAGAATGAGAAAATTCAACTAATTATCACCACACCTTCCGGCGAAGAATCCCGAGCAGACGGAATCTTTATCCGCCGCACAGCTTTGACTTACAAAATCCCGATTATTACCACAATAGCCGGTGCCAAAGCGACAGCAGCGGGAATTCGATCGCTCAAATCCCACCCGATGGAAGTAAAAGCAATTCAAGACTATTACCCGCAAACCTAGACTGTGAAACACCCTATGTTTAGGGTGTGCAGCGCGCACTATTAGTGTCAACTTAAGCTTTTAGTCCGCCAGTCCTCTCGCTCATCCGGCACTCTTTGCCAGGGAATGAATTCCCTGTCTTATAGCGAAAGTCCTCTCAAAGAGGACTAAAGAACTCATTAGTCCTCATAGCGAGGACTTTCGCTTTGAGGCTCTTGTTTCAACAAGAGCCGGACAGAGGGTTTAACGTTAAGTTGACACCAATGACCGCGCAACCAAAACCTAATCTGCATCGGAATCCAAAACTCCGCTAGACAGCATCAACCTCGGCCAAACTAACAAGAAAAAACCCATCCAAGCTAATAAAGGAATCGCGACTAAAACAGTTATCCAAACAGTTTTTAATAAAAACCAACTACCGCTAATCAGGCTAGTACCAGTTAAAAGAATCGACCAAGGCTGACACCACCAAGGTTTGTAACTCCAAGGACTAATAGCTTTTTGCTCAGAAAGTTTTTTATCAGAAAGAGATTTCATATTTTCAGTGATTTTTTATGGAGAATAGTCGGGCTAGCTGGATTAACGGAAGTTAAACATTCATCATCTCTTCTGCTGTCAGCGTTAATTCGGGAAAAGTCCGCGACACAATTCGTTCGCTGCCTTTAAACGCGGTTCTTTGATAGTTGCCGTCTGCATCCAAAAGGTGGACAAATATAGTTGGAACTTTGGGATTTCCCAGAAATTCCCTGCTACCAATTGCTAAATAATCGACAATCCAATACTCAGGAATTCCGAGGCGCCGATATTCGTCCAATTTGTCTATATAATCGTCCTCCCAATTTGTTGATGTTACTTCCACTGCCAGTTGAATTGGTTCCCGCAATGCAGCATAAGCCGAACGGTTCGATCGCCACAAATCGCGATCGATTACGCTGACATCCGGTCTCCGCCCTTGTTCGATGCCGGCTTTACTTACAGTTCTGATCACTGGCGTGAGCCTGACAACATAATTTAAGTTGAGCCGTTTAATTTCATCTTTAAATGAGTCAGATGTAAAATCAGCAACATCATCATGATTTCTTGTGGCATTCATCTCTACAATTTCTCCATTTACCAGTTCATAGAGTCCATCTTCTGGACATTCTACAAGGAATTGGTCAAAGGTTAATTTCTGTGTGACTGTTGCAATCATAAGATTTATCCTTATTTTGCAGTAATACTATTAGTCTATATTACCACAGGCAGGAATAAATTTGTTTTTTTTGACGGCAGACATCCAATTCTCAAATCTAAAATATACAATCAAAAATCTAAAATCGATTCACGTAAATGGTAAAATGCGATCGCCCTAGCAATTTGCACTTAAATAGGTTACTGACTTGATACAGTAAAGTAACAAACCTAGAAATCGAGCCACTCCCAGGTCAACCCCGAACCATGAGACTAGACGAAGCCGTAGAATTTGCCGAAAACCCAGAGCCGCGCTGTCCCTGCGTCCTCCTGCTGGACACCTCCGGCTCCATGCAAGGCGCACCCATAGATGCCTTGAATGAGGGGCTGGAAATTTTTAGGAATGACCTAATTAAAGACGAACTAGCTAAAAAGCGAGTCGAAGTCGCGATTATTTCATTTGACAATCATATCAAAGTCGTGCAAGACTTCGTGACCGCCGACCAGTTCGAGACGCCACTGCTGACAGCTCAAGGACAAACCCACATGGGCGCGGGCATTCAGGTAGCGCTAGACACCATTGCGGCCCGCAAATCCGAATACCGCAACAACGGCATTACCTATTACCGCCCGTGGGTATTTATGATTACCGACGGCGAACCTCAAGGTGAATCAGACGATGTTGTGGAAATAGCAGCACAGCGGATTAAAGAGGAAGAAACTAACAAGCGCGTGGCATTTTTTGCAGTCGGAGTGGAAGGTGCTAATATCACCCGTCTAGCGCAAATAGTCGAGCGCACGCCTGTAAAATTGAGAGGATTAGACTTTCGAGAGATGTTCATTTGGCTGTCGGCTAGTATGCAGAGAGTTTCTCACTCAAAAATTGATGAACAAGTAGCACTGCCACCACCGGGATGGGGAACTGTTTAGTCAGTTGGCAGTTGGCAGTTGGCAGTTGGCAAGCTCGCTAAGCCTTTAAATTGTATCTCAAGAAATTATCAAATTCTTGTGGGGTGGGCTTCTAGCCCGCCCAAAATATTTAATTTAAATACAGCACAGCTTAAGGTATCCATCGCGCACACTAAGTTTTGAATTTACGAAGTTTTGAGTTAAAGAGTTATTAATGCAGAATTCATCCTTTAATTGGCAAGTTGTAGCGGCATCGGTGATAGGTACGAGCCACGAAAAAAGATCGCAGCCCTGTCAAGATGCCCACTGCTGGCGTCTCTTGCCAAACGGTGTTTTAGCGGCAGCGGTTGCCGACGGTGCGGGCTCCGCAGCACTCGCAGAAGTTGGGGCAAAAATTGCTGTGGAGGCGGTTGTCGAAACGATTTGCCAGCAACAGGAAAGGCTGCCTCAACATGACGATGAATGGCAGGTATTCTTGACAGCATCGCTGCAAGTTGCGCGGGCGCAGGTGGAAGCAGAAGCGGCTGTGCGGGAAGTGGCTGCGAGAGATTTAGCCTGCACTTTAATTGCGGTTGTTGCTACGCCGGAATTAATCGCAGTTGCTCAAATCGGCGACGGTGCGGCGGTAGCAGGTGATAGTGCAGGAAATGCGATCGCCCTTACCATACCTCCCTGCGGCGAATATATCAACGAAACTATCTTTTTGGTTTCGCCAAATGCGATCGAAACAGCGCAATTTCAGGTGATGCGGCAACCGCTGCGGCACTTGGCCGTGTTTTCCGATGGCTTGCAAATGCTAGCTCTCAAAATCCCGGAAGGTACGCCCCACGGGCCGTTTTTTGCGCCGTTGTTTCGGTTTTCGGGCGAAGTGAAGGAAGATGCGGATGCAAAAGAGCAGTTAGAGTCGTTTTTGCGATCGCCCAGAGTCTCCGAACGCACCGATGATGACTTAACATTATTGTTGGCAACTTTTTCGAGTGATGTCTGATCTGTTCAAATCCACTTATAAAAGCCGGAGCGAAAATTATGACTGCTTCACGAATTAGAATTAGTGCAACAGGCTTATTGGGAGAAACATTTACCACTATGGGAGTCATATACGCTGGCGTGTTGACTATCAATTCTCCCAGTTTAATATTTTTTGTTCTGACTACTTTTGACCTAGGTGAAGCAGGTGTTCCTTTGAATATTATCTACTGGTTCGTAGCAGTTCCTTTCTTGTCGGGAGCTACTACTTTCTACACTTACCTAAGTTTGACAGAAAATCCAGTAACTGTGAGGGATGCTTTCACTCAAGCAAAAAGAAGATTGCTACCACTTATTGGGCTTTATTTCCTGTTGGCAGTGCTGATTGTGATTTTGACAGGCTTTATGTTGTTTCTACGGCCTTTTGGATTGGCAGGATTAATTGTACTACTACTAATAACACTTCGTGGTGGGATTTATGTGTCATGCCGCTTACTATTTTCATTTTATGCTACCGTCATTGATAACTCTTCGGTTCTGGAGAGTCTTAACAGCAGTTGTGAATTAACAGAAGGGCGCTGGTGGTTGTTATGTCGATCGAGTTTTCTGGTAGTTATTGTATTTTTTGTGCCAGCCATATTGATTTCGGGATTAATTGGTTCAACATTGGGTAACTTGCTACTACTAGCTCAGCTTGTAGGTAATATACTCGGATTTCTAGCCGGACTGTTGATCAGTATTTATCAGGTTTTATTGTATCGGCGTCTGCGGAAATCGCAGGAACTATCAAATAGACATCTTCTCATAGAAAGTTAATGGCTGGCAAGATACCTGCCCCACAACAATTGTTCGAGATGTTTGATGATCGGCGAAAATTTGGTGCGCTTCTATAATAAAATCGAGGTGTCAACAATTCTGGTTTAGTCTGTACAGTAGGTCGTCACTTGCAAGCACAAGAGATTAAGGATAAGCTCAACTCCCTAATTAGCGCAGCAGATCCAATAGATCCGAGTTTGGCGAGAAGATTGGATGAAATCAATCGCTGGGTGAAAGATGTTAAACCCGGTTCGCTAACTGCTAAGAAATTTGTGGTGGCTTTTTTGCTACAGCTTATCCGAGATTCTCAGGTTTGGCTGGCAGTTCAATCTCTACCTTCGGAAAGAGAACAACAAGCGGCATTTGAGTTAATGACTCCGGGAGAAAGGTATTGGTACGGTTATTTATTTCCTAAATGGCTGAAGGAAAACGATCGCAAATTTTTCATTTGGAAACAAAAACTGAAAGCTGGTAAATTTGATCCGGCTGATGATCTCGTCATTCGGGCGATCGCAGCCCGAATTGTCGATCGCCAAGGCACTGTTTTGTATCGATATGTTGCAGATCTTTCTATGGCAACCGATTCGATCGTTAGCAACCGCCAACAGCAGCCCCTCTGCATTCAAGTCACAACTCTTTCGGATGAATTCTCTGAACAAAAATATCAGAATTGGCAACAAACTCTTCAAGATTGGGGGATTGACAGAGGATTATTTTTAAGTTATGATAAAAACGATGCAAATTTCCTGAACCAGTTAGTTAACATTGCATTATATAATAGCGATAATTTGCCCGCAGGTCGTTACCTCAAGTTCCCGTAAATCAAGCAGATCTGCTGCTGAGAATAGTTCGACTGCTCCAAACTCCGTGAAAAAAAAAATTTGACTAACTCACATATTGCACAATTCTCGACAATGCCAAAAAACTAACCCCCAGCCTGCTTCTGGAAAAGGGAAAACAGACCAAGATTTTTCCTCCCCTTTTCTGTCTCCGGGAGGGGTATGCCAGACGGTGGCAACAGGTGCTTGATACGAAGGCTAAGTAACGGGAAGATTTACCGCAGCAATCAATAAGAGTGAAATAACTAGCAATTTGGCCTAAATTGAATTGAGATTTGATTTAATCGCCGTAGAGTTGTTGGAAATAAAATCAAATTACATCAAAATCAAATACTATGACAGTACAAGGTACACACACCGTTGAAAATAACTTGCAAAAAGTCTGGGAAGAACTGGAAGCAGCCAGAAAAATGCAGGATGAATGGATGAATTACGGGGTAGATTTTGTAGATTTGTATGTGGAAGATGCGGGCGGTGATTGGTTGGAAAAGTGGGGTAAATGTGAAGAAGAATTAGAGCGAATTAAACATAAAAATGTAGATATTGAAGCAGTCAAAGCAGCGATCGACATTCCCAGCTTTCAGACAAAACTGCTGGAAATCGCCTTAAATTACCGTTACTCTACCAGCTATTACTCCGATCGCCCCGAGGAGTCTCCCGCTTGGCAAGAGGTTAAGTACAAACGGCTGTCACTATTAGGCGGAGCGATTTTCGGTGCTGTTGTTACCGATTACCTCTACCGTGAATATCCAGAACTCGATCCAGATGCTATTTCAACCTTAAAAGCTCGTTTAGAAGATCCGAAAAAACTTGAGAATTTTGCACAAAATTTGAAATTAAACGAACTTAATTGGCGCGTATGGAATGGGAGAGAAACAGACAAAAGCGAGTACAATAGAGTTTTTTCTGAGACTTTTGAAGCTTTGTTTGGCGCGATTTACTTGGAGTTTGATCGGGATTTTTTCCGTGGGGGAAACTGGCTGATTCAGCGCTTGATTGAACCAAATGTTAGCCAGCATCGTGATCTAACTGGGCGGCGAGAAATTGCGCTAGAAAACGAGGTGAAACGGCGGGAAATCCTGGGTGCGGATATTCTAGATGCGATCGCGATCGACTATTTGTACAACCGCTTTCCCGAACGCAACGCCAGCCACCTAACTCGCTGGAAAAATATGTTAGTGGCTAAAAAGATTTTTCCCAAAGACTTTAAGGCAAAATTAGGCAGTCATTATCTAGAGTTGGAGAGCAATTTCTCGCGTACCCGCGACTGGTTGGTGGATAACTTTATCAAAAGCGCAGTGGACGAACTGCTAGAGGAAACCGACACTCAACCAGAATATCTGATTGACAGTGCGAACCCGGAATCGCTGCCAGAATTGGTCAGCCGGATTACAGACAAAAAGTGGAAAAATGAATTTGTGAGAGTTGTCAGCATTTTGCAACCTGCTGATGAACTTTTGCTGCTGATGCAACAAAAGCTTGATAGTATGGTGGCTAAAGATGAAACCTTGCAGCAGTTGCTAATCTGGGCAAATCACAAGTCTCAGTTAGTGCAAAGGAATTTAAAACCAGTCGAAATTCGCGCTTTTTATGTTGCCTTAGTTTGCGTGCTCGATTTGACTTTGACTCGCGTCCTCGATCCGAGTCTGAAGTTTGATAGATCGAAAGTTCGCAAGTTGCGGAATTGTTTGGCAAAGGCTCGAAAAAATGTAGAATGTGCGGATGTTAACGAGTCTCTAAAATTGGCTTTTGATAATGATGTGGTGGGTATCTTGGTGGGCGTCTTGGCGCTGGATATTGAACCAGAACTTAAACAACTGCTGACACAATTTCAGACTCAGATGCCTAATTTGCAAAGCTGGAAAAAGTGGCGCAAAGAATTCGGTGGCTGTTGGCTGGCAAAATTCAAAACTGCGATCGGCTACAATCGAGACTTTCGCCCCCAACAGAAAACTTTGCTGAAACAGTATTACTATGCCCAAAACTTGCTGGTGGAATGCCTCAACAGCGATAATTGTCAGGTGACACCGGCCGTCAGACAAAAAATTGAGGATAAAATGTTGTTATTGTCGGTGGATGTAAATTACCCAGCACTGACCTGAGTACAGGTACAGTGTGGGCTTTCAATAGCCCTGAAATGATCTTGCACATTGCAAAACAATCTCGAACCTTCGGGCTTATTTACGAAAGCCCCAATAGCAGCAATATTCTTGCTCCCGTTTAAGTCGGCGTCACCTTTCCAGCCACAATGACCACAAGCAAACTTTTTGCCATTCCTATAAGACTTACCCTTTACAGGGTGAATATGATTGCACTTGTGGCACATTTGGCTAGTGTATCTAGGCTCAACAAACAAAATCTTTACGCTATGCTTTATAGCTTTGTAGATTAGAAATTGGCGCAACTGGAAGAATGCCCAGCTATTGCTAAGTCTCCGCTCTTTTTTCGAGCGTGGCTGCTGATTTGTACGATCCCTAATTCCAGTCAAATCTTCCAAAGCGACAAGTTGATTTTTGTTTTGAGCCTTAGTTACGATACGGTGACTGATAGTGTGATTTACCAATGTCTGAAAGCGCTTTTCCTTGCCCGACAACCGTTTCAACAATTCTCGACATCTACGGCGAGTGCTCCGTGTGCCTTTCGTGGCTTTTCGCTGGATATTTGCTCTCAACTTGGCATAATGATTTCTAACTTGGGCAATTTGTTTACCGCTAAATGTATCTCCCTCAGAAGTAACTGCAATATCAGTCCTACCCAAATCACAGCCCAAAACGTGATTGCTTGGTGGAGGCTCGGCTGGTTGAGATTCAAGCTGAATATTGAGATAGTAACTACCATCTTTGCGTTTGCACAAAGTAGCAGTCTTGGGGTTTTGACCTTTCAACAATCCAAGTTGGTAGTTCCCGATAGCCAGTACAAACCGTTCCCTACCACCAGTAGTAGTCAAACTTACTGTCCAATCTTTTTCCCTAAAAGAAAAGATACGGGTATCGTAAGTGACGCTAGTAGGAGCAAAGCTGCTGATTGGCTTCCCATCTTTTTTAGCTGTTTTTCTGTTGCCAGAAACCCGTCTAATAGCATGGATTGCCAACTGCGCCGAAAGTCCAAACATATCTCTGACATTGTGATATACCAAGGATTGCATCGCCAATTCATTTGTCAGAGTTGGCGGCACAGTTTGATTCACATATTCACAAGCATTAGCAAACGCCTGAAGGGTTGCATCAATTTTGATGGACTGCTCAGGCGTTACTTGGAGCTTGCAAGATACTGTCAGGACTTGTTTCATGACAAGATTGTCTCACGTATTGAAGAAATTCTGTTGCGTTTATAGATAATTTGTTCAGCGGGTACGCCTCACGCGCATTCCTCCCGTCACTCAACGGAGTACCGTTAGACTGCGGGACTCCTGCTGTTTTAGTTGAAGCTGGTTCATATTTAATTTTGATAGCGCGGACGGGCGGGATGCCCATCCCACTAAGGGATGGACGGGCGGGATGCCCATCCCACTAAGGGATGGACGGGCGGGATGCCCATCCCACTAACAGCAACAGGGCTTAACCACTCCCACCCAAGAAATCGGGTTTTTTACCGAATCTGCGGGCTGCAACCCGTCTTTTGGTGAAAAACCCGGCTTCGACGCACCGATGCCTAAGTCCTAAGAAAGGTAAGATTTAATGGGCAAGTCAAGTTTATTGAGTGATGGCTTCCCAATCCTCTATCCCCTAACGGAATTCTATGCAGTTGCAGCGCCAATTTAGCGGACAACTGATTGCGATCGACACCAAAACCGCGATCGCCAGTGGGGGTGAAGGTCGCATCTACCCGATCGCCCAAGACTCGTCCCTTGTAGCAAAAATCTACCACAAACCGACAGACGAAGACGGCGACAAACTCACGGTCATGTTCAGTATGCCGCCGGATGCGCCGATCGCCGAACCCGGGCACGCTTCCATTGCTTGGCCGATCGATTTGCTGCATACTGTGGGCGGGCGAGAAAAAATCGTCGGTTTTGTGATGCCGCGCGTCAACAAAGTGATGCCGGTACACACTTTCTACACTCCCAAAACCAGGCGCGAACAAAAACCGCTATTTAGCTATCTTTACCTCCACCGTACCGCCAGAAATCTCGCCTCGGCTGTAAACGCCCTCCACATCAGGGGTTACGTCATCGGCGACGTAAACGAGTCGAACATTCTCGTGACGGATACGGCGTTGGTAACGCTGGTAGACACGGATTCGTTTCAAGTGCGCGATCCTTATACGGGTTACGTTTATCGGTGTCCCGTGGGGAAACCCGAGTTTACGCCGCCGGAGTTGCAGGGGCAGACTTTCCGCGATATCGATCGAGCTCCAGAGCACGATTTGTTCGGTTTAGCGGTATTAATTTTTCAATTGCTGATGGAAGGTACGCACCCGTTTTCGGGAGTTTATCTCGGTAGCGATGAACCGCCGCCTTTGGAAGCGAGAATTCGATCGGGCCATTTCCCCACAGGTACGAAGCGGATTCCCTACCGCCCGATGCCTGCGGCGCCTCCTTTCGAGATGCTGCATCCGCGACTGCGGCAGATGTTTATCCGCTGTTTTGAGGAAGGGCATGGCAATCCTGCGGCGCGCCCGGATGCGAAAACTTGGGTGAATGCGATTCGGGAAGCGGAAGATGCTTTAGTTACTTGCAGCAAAAATAGTCAGCATAAATACGGAAATCATCTCAGTCGCTGCCCTTGGTGCGATCGGGCAAAACTCCTGAAAGGGCGCGATCCGTTTCCTTCGCGGCAAGCAGTCAGCCACGGATTGCACTTGCAGCCCGCGAAAACCAAGCGTAAAAAGCCCCAACCACCGCCCGTCGTGCCCAAGCCCGCAATGCGCCGGCAACAACCCTCCACGGGGCTGCCACGCCCACTCGGCCAGTACGCAGTGCCCTTGCTACCGATGCCGATGTCTTCTCGGAGTCGGACTCCTGCGCCTCAGCTTCCCGTGGGCAAGTTTGAGCGTATTTTTCAGGATGCTGCTTGGGGAGGTGTTTGGGGTAGTTTGTGTTTGGCGGCGATCGGGGGGATTTATTCGGCAATAGCTGAGGGCGGCGGCGCTATTTTGGGGGCGATTTTTGTTGGTTCGATTTGGGGCTGTTTTTTTGGGGTGATGTGGGGGGTTTTTACTTTGCCGCCGAATCAGATTTGGCGGAAGTGGGGCGGAGTTTTGG
>Ga0209490_10001084_pt1 | contig 26534 bp, 20 predicted proteins | sample MAT06_FD_187209 | JGI IMG/M metagenome (GOLD analysis project Ga0209490, IMG submission 187209) | Freshwater microbial communities from Lake Fryxell liftoff mats and glacier meltwater in Antarctica - MAT-06 (SPAdes) (version 2) | ecosystem: Environmental > Aquatic > Freshwater > Ice > Liftoff... | reverse complement strand
TTCCGCTTTGCCAGCAGCCTGCCCGAGCTGCCACTGCGCATGCTGGCGCGCTTCACGCTCATCGACTACGACCGCGAGATGGCTCTGGTGGCGGTGGTGAGAGAGCCACAGCCCGACGGCAGCCTTTCCTCAAAGGACAGCGAACGCATCGTCGGCGTCAGCCGCATCGTCACCAACCCCGACGGCACGAGCTGCGAGTTCGCGTTGCTGGTGGGCGACGACTTCGCCGGCCGCGGCCTCGGCACGCGGCTGATGCTGTCCATCATCGATGCCGCGCGGTGCATGGGTCTGTCCGAGATCATGGGCCTCATCCTGACCAACAACGCGCCGATGCTGAAGCTGATGGCGAGCCTGGGCTTTCACGTCGCGCCGTACGCCGAAGACCCCGACTTCCGCATCGCCACGAAGGCGCTCTGACCGGCGCGTTTTTTGGGGATGGGTTGGGGGATCGGCTGGGCACTTCGTTGGGCGCTTTTTCGGGCACCACAGTGGCGCTCAGGACGGCCAAGCTCAGCGGGCGTCTTGCAGCACGTTTTGTGCAGCGGTACGCGCCGCCGCGCAGGCGTTGCCGGTGCAGGTGGCCAGCACCTGCTGCGCCAGGCTGAAGGCGCGTTCACGACCCGCAGCGCTGCGTTGCAGCAGGTGCTGCCTGGCCAGTTCGGCGCGCGCGGCGCCGAGCGCCGGTTCGTCGGCACGTGAGGTGCCCTGCAGCATCGTTACCGCTTCCTGCAACACGGCCAGCGCCTGCTCGGGCTGGCCCAGCACCCGAAAGCGTACTCCCAGCGCGGTGATGACCTGGCCGCGCAGCACCGGTTCACCGGCGAACCCCATGCGCGCCTTTTCCAGGGCCTGCTGCGCCCGCGGCGCCTCCACGGCCAAGTCGAGCGTGCCCGTGGGCGGCGGTGCCTCAGGCAAGGCCTCGGGCAGTTGTTCCTGCAAAAAGACGCGCGCGGCATCGGCGCGCTGAGTCTGCCCCTGGCCGCGTTGCCAGGCCTGCCAGCCCGACCAGGCCAGCGCCAGCACCACGGCCCCGACCCCGACGCCCAGCGCCACGCGTGTGCGGTGGCGGCGCAGCCACAAGCGTGCGCTGTGCGCAGCGCTGCCGCCAGCGCCGGGCACGGGCTGCCAGCCCAGCACCCGGTGGAGGTCGTCGATGAGCGCAGCGACCGTGGGGTACGGCGGGGCATCGGCTGACCTATCGGCTGACGTATCGGCTGACCTACCGACCAAAGCCCGGCCGCCCTGCAGCGCTCGCCGCAACACATGGGTCACATCGGGGCCGGGCGCCACAGTTTTGGGCGGGGTGGCAGTGGCGCCGCTTGTGGCCTGCCCATCGTCACCCGCCAGCAGAGCCTGCAGCAGGCCGCCCAGAGCGCGGATGTCGGCGGCACGCGTATCCGGGCGCAAGCTGCGGCCGCAGCCCCAGTCGAGCAGGCGCACGCGGCCTTCGTCGTCCACCCGCAGGCTGGCCGGGCCCAGCGCCGTGCAGGCCACGTCGCCCTCGTGAGCCAGGTCCACCGCCCGGCAGGCCTGCACCAGCAGGGCCAGCAGTTCGTGCAGCGCGAGGCCGCGGCGCTGCGCGTGGGCGACCAGGCTCAGGCCGTCGACGAACGGCAGCACGCGGTAAAAGCGACCTTCGACGTCGAAGCCGGCGTCGATCAGGCGCACGATTTGCGGGTGCTCGGGCAGCGGCACCACCTGCCGCTCGGCAGCCTGCCGCCGCGCATCGAGCGCGGTCTCGGGGTCGGTGGGGGCAGGCATGCGCAGCGCGAAAGAATTGCGCGCCGTGCTGTCCGGGCGCTCGGCCCGCTCGGCGCGCCAGACGCGGGCACTCTCGTGCCCGTTCAGCGGCTCCAGCAGACGGTAGGGGCCCACACGCACCTCGGCTCGCCGCATGCGCGGCGGTGGCGGCGCCACGGCCACCTCGGCCTCGACTTCGGTCAACGCCAGCTGCGCCAGGCGTCCGCGGATGCGCGGCACCAGCGCCTGCTGCGGCTCCGGCAGCGCAGCCAGATAAGCCTCGCGCTGATCAGGCGGCAGCGCCAGCGTGCGCTCGATCAGGCGGCTGAGAACGCGGACTTCGGTGGCAGAAAGCTGCATGGCGGGCGGCAGGCGTGAGCAAAGGGCGGGGCGACACGGCAGGCCCGGCTTGAAATATGCCTCAAGCCTGCGGTGGCCCGAGCGCCAACTCGAAGGCTTTTCGGAGGCTTATTCGTAGGCTTATTCGGAGGCTATTTCAAGCGCTGTCTCGAACGCAGTCTCGGCCGTTCTGCCGCGAAGGCTTCGGCGCGCCTTTCGGGGCACCGATCAGCGCTCTTGTCGCAGGAAATGGCCGAACTCCTGGTTGAAATCAGCAGGCCGCTCGAAGTAGGGCAGTGCGCCCGTCGGGTAGACCGTGACGCGCCAGTTCGGCCGCTCTCGCATCGAGCGCAGGCCGCGGTAGTCGGTGAAGTCTCCGCGCACGCCGTGGCTCACCCACACCGGCTGGCTCAGTGCGTCGTAGATGTTGTTGATGTCGGCGCTGAAGAGACCTGCACTCAAAAAATGCAGGGGCGCATGGCGCGCGCCCGGCAGTCGGGCGGTGAGCAGCGCGTAGTCGGCCATCTGCATGTCGATGTTCGGCCCGCCCCAGGTGCGGCGCAGAAAGTAGCGCACCACGGAAGGCTTGGTCAGCCCGTTGAAAAGCGCCTGCGCCCATCGCGGGTTGGCCAGCAGGCGGTGCAGCCACGGCAGCCCGCGGGTGCTGCCCGGGGGCCCGCGCCAGCTGCGCCGGCCCATGAACCCCGTGGGGCTGACCAGCGCCAGCCGCCCCCAAGACGCCGGCTGCTCGGCGGCGGCCCGGGCCAGGAACTCGCAGCTCAGAGAAGCCGCCATCGCATCCACAGGCTCGTCGCCACAGCGCTTGTGTATCTGCAGCGCCACCGCCTGCAGCGCGTCGGTCATCAGACGCGGGCTGTAGTCGCGGTCGCTGCGGTCGCTGAAGCCGTAGCCAGGCAGGTCGGGTGCGAACACGGTGCGCGTGGCGCGCCAGTGGTCGAACAACGGCCGCACTTCGGCCGCAGAGGAAGTCGCGTTGATGCTGTGCAGCAGCAAGAGCGGCGGGCCCTGCCCTGCGACATAACAGCTGACGCCATCGATCGCGAACCGTTCGGCCGCAACGGCTGGGGCCAGGGGTGGGGACATGGCCGCATCGTACGGGCTGGGCACGATGTCGAATTTCAAGAATGTCGAACTTCAACAGTGTCGATTCATGGGCCCTAACGCAACAGACTGTCGCGCTGCGGCGCAACGGCGCACAGTACCGCCATGAAGATCGTCGCAATTGCCGTCGTGCTGCTCGGCCTGCTGCCGCCCGATACGGCACAGGCACAGGCACAGGCCCATGCACAGGCGCAGTGGCTGCCGGTCGAAGCCGCCGCCGTGAAGCCGCTCACACCCGCCGACGTGGCCCTGTGGCCCGATGAGATGCTGGCTGACAGACCAGTGGCCACGCGCTCGCTGGGCACGCTGCTGCGTCTGCTGCAACCCAAGCCCGATGCGGAAGCCGAGTTCCCGCTGCCGGTGGCCGATGCGGCTGCGCTGCGCCACCGCGTGGCTGAGGCCGTGACGCAAGCTTCTCCCACATCTTTCGCACGTGAACCCGATGGTCGCTTCATCACCTTGGCGTCTGCGATCAACGTGACAGACGCGCTGGCCGACACCATCACCACGGCCTTGCTCACGGCCGGCCTGGCACTGCGCCAGGCGCCGGCCAGCCGCTGGGCAGAAGACACCAAGGGGTTGCTGCGAGCGCTGCACGACCCGCAGGTTCTTGAAGAAGCGCGCAGGCTGGTTGCGCAAGACTCGAAGTTCGCCAGCGTCGACGCGGTGCGTGTGGTGGAAGCGGGTGCGCGGCCGGCATCGCTGTGGCTGTCTGTCCAGGTCTCGTGGCGGGCCGCTGCAGCGCGGCCGCGCGCCCTGATCGCGCGGGTGAACCTGGACGCCGTGTTGTCCCGCGTCGCGCGGCCCGCGCCCTGACGGCGTTTCAGCCGCCCCGTCCCAGCACTTTGGGCACCGGGTTGGGCCGCAGGCGGAAGGCATCGGGCAGGCCCGAACCCAGCAGCGGGCGCAGGTAGAGCCTGAATGCATCGGTCACATCGGTGCCGCTGGCGCTGATGAATTCGTCTTCCATCGTGCGCGTCTTGCCCGCCACCGCTTCCAGCGGCAGCAATGCGTAGTCCACTGAATAGAACCCGGTGCGCTGGATGGCCACGCTGCCACTGCTCTGGCCCCACATCGCGTACTGCACGGCCTTTTCGCCGACCTCGCGCGCTTCACGCTGGTCGACATCGCTCACACAGCCGACGAAGCTGCGCTGCAGGTAGCCGAAGGTGTCGCCACGCACCCGCTTGATCTTCAACTGGCGCTTGATTTCTTCGCACAGCACGTCGGCCAGCGCACCGCTGCCGCTGAGTTGCACGTTGCCGTGGGCGTCGCGCTCCAGGCCGCCTTGCAGGTCTTTCGCCAGCACCTCCAGCATCGGGCGGCCTGCCGCGTCGTGAATGCCTTCGCTGACGGCCACCACGCAGCGCCCGTACCTGTCGTGCACGGCCTTCACGTCGGCCAGAAAACGCGCGATGTCGAACACCCGTTCTGGCACGTAGATGAGGTGCGGGCCGTCGTCGGGGAACTTCTTGCCCAGCGCACTGGCCGCAGTAAGAAAACCCGCGTGCCGGCCCATCACCACGCCCACATACACACCCGGCAGCGCGGCGTTGTCGAGATTGGCACCAGCAAAGGCCTGGGCCACGAAGCGCGCTGCACTCGGGAAGCCCGGCGTGTGGTCGTTCAGCACCAGGTCGTTGTCGATGGTCTTCGGGATGTGGATGCAGCGCAGCGGGTAACCGGCCTTCAGCGCCTCTTCAGCAACGATGCGCACGGTGTCCGAAGAGTCGTTGCCGCCGATGTTGAAGAAGTGCTCGATGGCATGCGCCTTCAGCACCTTGAACATCTCCTGGCAGTAGGCCAGGTCGGGCTTGTCACGCGTGCTGCCCAGTGCTGCGGCGGGCGTGTTCGCCACCAGTTCGATGTTGTGGCTGGTTTCCTGCGTGAGGTCGACGAAGTCTTCATTGAGGATGCCGCGCACGCCATGCATGGCACCGTAGACACGCTGGATGCCGTGGTGGCGCCGCGCCTCCAGCACCACGCCGGCCAGGCTCTGGTTGATGACCGCGGTGGGGCCACCGCCCTGGGCGACGAGTATCTTGCCGGACGCCATGTTGCGCACCTCCTGCATTGCATTGTGGCGCTGCACTGTGGTGCTTCACTTTGGCGACTCACGTGACGTGGCAGACAATCCCCGCGCTGTCCTGCACTCGTCGTTTTCCCACTCTCTGCGCATGCACCGAACTCTCTTCACCACACCGGTGGTCAACACGCTGCTGCGCGCCGGTTCACGCGCGTTTCTCAAGATCAATGGCTGGCAGGTGCAGGGCGAATTGCCCGCCAACGCCTACAAGGCCGTGATCATTGCCGCACCGCACACCAGCAACTGGGACCTGCCCTACACGCTGATGACGGCGCTGTGCCTGCGACTGAACATCAACTGGATGGGCAAGGCGAGCCTCTTTCGCTTTCCGTTCGGCGCGCTGATGCGCTGGCTGGGCGGCATTCCCGTCGACCGCAGCAAGGCCAACAACCTGGTGGCGGCCTCGGCCGCGGCCATCGTGGCGGCAGATGGGCCGGTGCAACTGGTGGTACCGCCCGAGGGCACGCGCGGCAAGACGCGGCACTGGAAGACGGGCTTCTACTTCATCGCCCTGGAAGCCGAAGTGCCCATCGTCATGGCCTACCTGGACTACGAACGCAAGATCGGCGGCCTGGGCCCTGTGTTCACGCCCAGCGGCGACGTCGAGGCCGACATGGGTGTCGTCAAGCGCTTCTACGCTGGCGTCAAGGGCCGGAACGCCGACCAGTTCGTTTCGGAGTAGAGGCTGGACGGCAGCAGCGCGAACGCCAGCGCGAATGTCAGCGCAGACGCCAGCGCAGACGCCAGCGCGAACCCCAGGTTCGGCGCCGCGCGCTAGAAGTCGACCACCACCACCCGCATGCCGCGCGAGGCCAGCAGCGCACGGCCCTTTTCGGCATCGGCGCGGCGCGGGAAAGGCAGCGCCACGACACGCCAGTCTTCACCCTGGGGCAGCACGTCGACCTGCACCTGCTCATGGCCCAGCGTGAGCAGCAGCGACTGCATCGCCACCTGCACCTGGTCGGCCTCGGACCGGGTGCGCAGCGTGCGCGTGGAGATGGCAAACACGGCGACTGTGGGCGCGGTGGCCAACACGGCGGGGGCAGGCGTTGGGGAAAGCGCTGGGGAAGGCGCTGGGGAAGGCGCATTGGATGCTGCTGGTGACTGTGCCGCCGGGCGGGACGGCGGATTCGGCATCGGCACTGGAACGGCGGGCGCAGGTGGCGCAACAGCCGCGGCCACCGCGGCGGCCGCCATCAGCGCCTGACGCTGCTCGCGTGCCAGTGCCTTCTGCGCGTCGCTGAGCAGCGGCACGATGGCCATCACACGGCGGCGCCTCGTGGCTTCGGACTCGACGGGCGCTGATGGCGCCGGCTCGATCATCGGTATCACGGGCGCAGGGCCTTGCGCCATCAGTGTTGATGACGAAGCCGCCGCTGAAGCTGAAGCCACCGCTGCGGGCAGCGTTGCGCTGGCGGCGGCCGCGGCGGCTGCGGCTGCGGCTTCCATTGCAAGTCTGGCATCGGTGCCCGGCGCGGTCATCGACTCTGGCGCCGACTCAAGCGTCGGCATCGACGCCGGCGGCTGCAGCAGCCACAGCGGTGTGCCCACCACGCACGCGCCAAGAGCCGCCAGCGCCGCGATGCGTGGGCCGCTGTGGATGCGCCGGCCCAGCACCTGCGGGCCGTTGCCCAGCAGCACGCGGCTCTTGCGGGTGTCGGTCTCGATCACGGCCGTCAGCAGATAGACCTGCGCTGGCACGCGCCCGCGGTGGGCGCTGTCGGCCCGCACCTCGCGCACCGGGCCGTCGCGCGGCGCGCGCGCCAGCACACGGCCCTGCTTCAACGCGAACCGGGCCACCTGCCGTGGCGTCAGCGTATCGATGAAGTGCTCGCTGAAGTCGCGCTTCAGCGTTGCCGGCGCCAGCGTGGCCTGCAGGGCGGCAGCCGTGTCGGCAGCCTGGGCGCCGTGAACGCCGTGAACGCCGTAGGGGTCGGCAGCCTGTTCTCGCGCACGGGCCAACGCGCGTTCACGCAGGCGGCTGCCTTCAGCGGGGTTCGCTGGGTTCGCGGGATTCGCTGGGTTCGCGGGGTTGACGGGGTTCGAGGGGTCGGCCGCGTCGGCCAATGCCACGTCGGTCAGCACCGGCAGCGGCATCGCGGCGGCAGCGGCTATGGCCTGTGCGGCAAGCTGCGCCGGACTGGGTGTTTCGGGCGCTGAGGGCGCTTCAGACGCACCAGGCGCAACGGGCGGCATGGGGGCGGGCGCCTCAGCGGCAAAGGGCAGTGCCACATAGCCGATGGCATGCACCTGCGCCGCCGAAATGCGGCGCGCCAGCGGGTGGCGGTTGTGCCAGGCCACCACGCGGTCGGCCACGGCTGACAGGCGCAGGTTATCCATGTTGAACAGCCATTGTGGGCAGGCAGGGCGCGCGCCCTGCGCCGATAAGCGCCACGCCAGCCCGTCAGTTCTGCGGATCAGTTCAGCGCTTGGTTCAGCGCTTGGTTCAGCGCATCATTCCAGTGCATCACGCGGGCAACACCGTGCCGCTGAGCTGGCCGAGGCCGATGCGCACCGCGCCCGGCGCTTCGCAATAGGCGCGCAGGATGACGGTGTCGCCGTCCTGCAGATAGGTGCGCTGCTCGTTGCCGGGCAGCGGCAACGCTTCACGGCCGCCCTTGCTCAGCTCCATCAGGCTGCCGCCCTGCCCCGGGCCGGGACCCGACAGCGTGCCAGTGCCGAAGAGGTCGCCGGTGGCGAGGTTGCAGCCGTTGCTGCTGTGGTGGGCCAGCAATTGCGCGGCGGTCCAGTAGGCCGCCTCGGCGGCATTGGCCTGCGACAGCCGCACCGGCGCTTGCCCGGCGGTGCGCATCGCCGCCGTCTGCAGCCAGACCTCCAGCGTCATGCCGATGGCGCCGTGGCTGCGGTTGGCGGCGGCGTCCAGATACGGCAGCGGCTGTGGGTCGCCCTCGGGCCGGGTGAAGGGCCGGCGGAAGGGGGCCAGCGCCTCGAAGCTGACGATCCATGGCGACACAGAGGTCGCAAAACTCTTGGCCAGGAAAGGCCCCAGCGGCTGGTATTCCCAGGCCTGCAGGTCGCGCGCCGACCAGTCGTTGAGCAACGACACGCCGAAGAGGTGTTCTTCGGCCTTGTCGATAGGCACCGGGCGCCCGAGTTCGTTGCCCACGCCCACCCACAAGGCCAGTTCCATCTCGTAGTCCAGGCGCTGGCTGGGGCCGAAGACCGGGGGCGCGTCTGCATTCGGCCGCTGCTGGCCCTGCGGCCGCCGCACCGGCCCGCCCAGGCCCACCGACGACGCGCGCCCGTGGTAGCCGATGGGCACCCACTTGTAATTGGGCAGCAAAGGGTTGTCGGGCCGCATCAGGCGCCCGATGTTCGTGGCGTGGTAAATCCCGACATAGAAATCGGTGTAGTCGCGCACCGTGCAGGGCATGGCCATGCGCAGCCCGGCGCGCGGGTGCAGGCAGAGCTCGAGAAAAGGCGCCTGCTCGCTGCCCTCGGCCAGGGCCCCCGACAGCGCCGCGCGCAGCGCACGCCAGGCCGTGCGCCCCATCGCCATGAAGGCCGCCAGATCGCCGGCGGCCAAAGGCTCCAGCAGCGGGTAGACCTCTTCGGCCCAGGGGCACTGCGCAGCGGCCAGGTTCAGGTCAAGCACCTGGTCGCCGATGGCCACGCCCACACGCGGCGGCGGCGCCTGCGCCTCGTTCTCGGGCCGCGGCGGGAGGAAGCGGCCGAGCGGCAGGTTCTGGATCGGGAAGTCGGTGCCCGGCAGGTTGGCTGAAGCCACCCAGCTGCGCAGGGAAGGGTTGTGCGTAGCGTCGGTCAGCGCGGGCTGGCTTGTCTGGCTTGTCTCGAGGCTGGTTTGATTCATGCCGCAATCATCACCGCTTCAGGGCTTGAATCGGTCCGGCAGGCCTGCCCAGCAGTCGGCATAACCCGCATCCAGCAGCGCCGGCTGCAGCGCCCAGGCCGTGGGCCGCATGCGCCAGCGGCTTTCGAACATGAAGGCCAGCGTGTTGTCGAGCTTGTGCGGTGCCAGCGGTTCCTGGCTGGCCTTGCCGAAGGCTTCGGCGTCGGGGCCGTGGGGCACGTGGCTGTTGTGCAGGCTCATGCCACCGGGGCGAAAGCCCTCGGGCTTGGCGTCGTACTGGCCGTGCACGAGGCCCATGAATTCGCTCATCAGGTTGCGGTGGTACCAGGGCGGGCGAAAGCTGTCTTCGGCCACCAGCCAGCGCGACGGGAAGATCACGAAGTCGACATTCGCCACGCCCGGCGTGTCGCTCGGGCTCGTCAGCACGGTGAAGATGCTGGGGTCGGGGTGGTCGAAGCTGATGCTGCCCAGGGTGTTGAAGTGCGCGGTGTCGTACTTCAGCGGGCACAGGTTGCCATGCCAGGCCACCACGTTGAAGGGGCTGTGGTCTTGCGTCGCCTGCCAGAGCAGGCCGCCGGCCTTCTTGATGACTTGCCAGGCGCCGGGCTGCGCATCGCTGGCCGAGAAGGCGGCCACGGGCGCCTGAAAGTCGCGCGGGTTGGCCAGGCCGTTGCTGCCGATGGGGCCCAGTTCGGGCAGGCGAAAGTGGGCGCCGTAGTTTTCGCAGACGAAGGCACGACTTGCGCCCTGCACATCCACGCTGAAGGCCAGGCCGCGTGGCAGCAGCGCCACTTCACCGGGCGCCACCTGCAGCAGGCCGAGTTCGGTGGTGATGACGAGCGTGCCCTGCTGCGGCACCAACAGCATCTCGCCGTCGTTGTTGATGAAGGCACGGCGCTGGCCGTCGGCGGCCATGCTGCGGTTCATCAGCACCACGTGCGCGGCCATGCCCGTCTGCACCTCGGCGTCGCCGTTGACGACCACGGTGCGCAAGCCGTCCACGAAGTCGAGTGCCTCGCCTTCGGGCACCGCCACCGGGTGCCAGCGCAGGGGGTCGGGCGGCGCGTTCACGCCTTCAGCCAGGCCTGTTTTCCACAGCGGCTGGGCATACGGCGTGTAGCCACCCGCCACCACCGAAGGCTGGCGGCGATAGACCCAGGTGCGACGGTTTTCGGCACGCGCCGCAGTGAAGGCGGTGCCGCTGATGAGTTCGGCATAGAGGCCGTGCGCCACGCGCTGCGGGCTGTTGCGGCCCACCGGCAGCGTGCCCGGCACGGCTTCGCTTGCGAAGTGGTTGCCGAAGCCGCTGAGGTACTGAGATGGGGTCATGCGAGGTCCTTTCTGGCCAGCGCCAGCGCTTCTTGCAGCACGCGCAGGTCGCCGATGTGGTTGGCCAGCAGCAACACGAGGCGGGCGTTGAGCTGTTCGCTCTGCGCATCGCTCAGGCCGCGGTGGGTTTGCACCAGCTGGTCGTAGAAGTCATCACCCGGCACGTAGGCATGGCGGTGGCGTTCACCGGGTACGCCGAAGTTGGGTTCGGTGTTGAGATGATGCAGCTTCATGCGCCCAGCGCCAGGGCGCGGCGGTGTGCGGCCTGCACGGCCGCGCTGTCGAAGTGGCGCCAGCGCGCGGCCACGTGCTGGTCGGGCCGCAGCAAGTACACCGTGCCGGGCTGTGCGTCGCAGCGTGTGGACACGAGGCCTTGCGCGTCCACCAGATGGGGCAAGGCGTCGATTGCATCTGGCGCCAGCACCAGCAGCATCTGAATATCGCCGAGGGCTTGCAGGGCAGCACGCTCGGCGGCGTCAGGCCGACCGAAGAACAGCAGCGTGAAACCGCCGTGGCCCAGATGCCGCAAGAGCCAGGGCACGGCGCCTTCCAACGGCGCGTCGTCCAAGGGTGCGCCGGGCACCATCCAGCCCGCGAAGCTGTCGCTGTCGGACGTGTTCAGCGTGCTGCCGTGCAAGGTGCTGGGCACCGAAAGCCGCCCGCTGTTGACCAGCGCGCGCACGCCCGGCACCGCCGCTGCCAGGCCCAGCACCGCATCGCGCAGCACGCGCGCGGCGTGGCCTTTCGGCGTCATGAAATCGGTGCTGCGGGAGCTGTTCTGGATGTTCTCGTCGGCGGCCGCGCCACGCTCGTGGTCGTAGCTGTCGAGCAAGGCCTCGGGCGCCCGGCCCGTGATCACCTGCTGCAGCTTCCACACCAAATTGTCGGCATCCTGCAGGCCCGAGTTCGCGCCGCGCGCGCCGAAGGGCGAGACCTGGTGCGCGCTGTCGCCCACGAAGAGCAACCGCCCGTGGCGGAACTTCGCCATGCGCCGGCACTGGAAGGTGTAGACGCTGACCCATTCGAGCGTGAAGCCGATGTGCGGCCAGCCCTGCAGGTCGAGCAGGCGGCGGATGCGCGGAGCCACGCGTTCGGGCTGCTTCTCTGCTTCAGGGTCGGCTTCCCAGCCGAGTTGGAAGTCGATGCGCCAGACGTTGTCGGCCTCGCGGTGCAGCAGCGCACTTTCGCCGTCGAAGAAGCTGGGGCGGAACCAGAAGCGGCGTTCGGTACGTTCCAGCGGGTAGGGCTCGGCGTCCAGCACCACGTCGGCAATCAGGAAACGGTCCTGGAACACTTGGCCCAAGGTGTCCAGCCCCAAAGCGCGGCGCGTGGGGCTGCGCGCACCGTCGGCCACCACCAGCCAGTCGGCGTGCAGCGTGTAGGCGCCCTGCGGCGTTTCGACCTGCAGCAAGGCGCCATCAGCCTGCGGTGTGACGCTGGTGACGCGGTGCTTCCAGCGCAGGTCCAGGCCAGGCAGTTCAGCGGCGCGTTCGACGAGGAACTGCTCCAGGTGGTACTGCTGCAGGTTCACCATGCCCGGTCGCTGATGGCCAGGCTCGGGCAGCAGGTTGAAGCTGAAGACCTCGTCTTCGCCGTGAAAGGTGCGGCCGACGTTCCACGTCACGCCCTTGTCGACGACACGCTGCCCAACGCCCAGGCGGTCGAGGATCTCCAGCGTGCGCTTGGCATAACAGACGCCGCGCGAGCCGAAGGAGACGGTGTCGTCTTCGTCCAGCAGCAGCACCGGCAGGCCGCGCTGCGCGGCGTCGATGGCGGCTGTCAGGCCCACCGGGCCGGCGCCCAGCACCACCAGCGGCACACGGCGTGGCGTGGCCGCGCCGACTTCCGGGGCAAGGCCCGCCGGGTAGCGGGGCCAGATATAGGTACTGAGCATGGGAGCATGGCCGGCCGCAGTTCAGGCCTCCAGCGCCTTCCACATCGCGACATCGCGCTCGGCCGTCCAGATGCGCGGGTCGGCGTGGCCGCTCATCTCGTCGAAGCAGCGCGTCACGTCGAATGGCATGCAGTGCTGAAAGATCACCCAATGCCCGTACTTCGGCGACAGGGCCGCGAGCGTGGCCTTGTAGGTGGCGTTGAGGTCGAGCCCGGCCTTCACGCCCGCCTCGACGCTGGCGCGCACATCGGCGATGAAGCTGCTTGTACCCGCCAGGCCCGCGGCTACGGCCTCGGGCGTGGTCAAGGCCGCACCCCGCCCTGGCACCAGCTGCTGCGGCTGCAGCGCGGCGATGTTGTCCAGGGTCTGCGGCCAGTCGCGGAAGTAGGCGTCGCCGGCATAGGGCGTGGCGTCGAACTCCACGAGGTCGCCGCTGAACAGAATTTTCTGCTGCGGCAGCCAGGCCACCGTGTCGCCCTTGGTGTGGCCGCGGCCCAGTTGCAGCAGCTGCACTTCCAGGCCACCGAGCCACAGCGTCAACTTGCCGCTGAAGGTGAGGGTGGGCCAGGTCAGGCCGGCCGGCACGCTTTCGACATTGCGGAAAAGCCGCGGGAAGCGGCCGATTTCGCTGGCCTTGTCTTGTTCGCCGCGCTCGACAATGAGATCGCGCGTGTCTTCGCTGGCGATGATGTGCTCGGCCCCGTAGGCGCTGGCGCCCAGCACGCGCACTGCGTGGTAATGCGTGAGCAGCACGTACTTGATGGGCTTCGCAGTCACCTCGCGGATGCGGCGGATGACGTCTTGCGCCATCACCGGCGTGGCCTGGGTGTCGAGCACCAGCACGGCGTCGTCGCCGATGATGATGCCGGTGTTGGGGTCGCCTTCGGCCGTATAGGCGTAGGCGTTGTCGCTCAGTTTCGTGAAGCTGACCTGCTTCTCTTCGAGGTCGGCCTGGCTGGCGAAGGCCTTGGGCTGGTTCATTGGTGCGGGCCTGTTGACGAGACGTTTGATGCTAAGCCTGCCACAGCACAGCCGACACCCCCGTGATTTATGCTGGCCACGCCCGATGCCCTCGTCATCAGGCGAGCGGCTGGTGAATCGATAATTGCGTCAACCCCCGCGGGCTCGCCCTGTGTTTCGCGTTGCCGGGCCAAGAGCCAACTTTTCAACCCATGGTGCCCGACGTCGACCTCGACCGCGCCTTGCAGGCTGAGCGCCTGCGCCAGCACGAGCGCACGCTCAGGAGCTCGGTGCTCGGCAGCGCCAGCGTGGGCCTGTTGCTGGCCTTCGTGTTGAGCGACGTGGCCACACCCTTGGCGTTGCTGTCATGGTTGGCAGCGCTGGCGGGTTCACTGGCGCTGCGCTGGGCTGTGGTGCAGGCCCAAACGGGAGCCGGCGCCGGCGCCACCGACCCCGGGCGCTGGCTAACCCGCCACCGCGTAGCCTATCTGCTGCACGGCCTGGCCTGGGTGGGCGTGGTGTGGGTGCCTGGCGAATTGCCGCCGGGCCGCGAGGCCGACTTGATGCTGTTCGCGCTGTGCATCCTCACCGTAGGCACGCTGACCACTGCAGCCTTCGACCTGCGCACCGCCCTGTGTTTCGCGCTGCCCACCCTGGCCGCGGGCCTGGCACTGGCGCTGCACACGCAAAACATCGGCGCGCTGTCGCTGGCGGCGATAGCCGGGGTCTTCCTGCTCACCAGTGCCGTTGCCGCGCGCCACACGCGGCAGCTGGTGCGCGAAAGCATGCGTCTGCGCCTGAACGAGAACGTGCGCGCCAACGAAGCCACGCAGCGCCTGGCCAGCCAGCACCGGCTGATGGACCAGCTGTTGCAAACCACCGCGCAGGGCTTCTGGTTCATCGACACCGAGGCCCGAACCACCGACGTGAACCCGGCGATGGCACGACTGCTGGGCCAGCCGCCGGAAGCTCTGGCCGGCCGTGATGTCTTCGACTTCGTGGCGCCCGAAGACCATGCCCGCCTGCGCGCCGAACTCGCGCAGTACGCGAAGCCCGATGCAGCGCCTTGCGAACTGGGCCTGCAGCGCGCCGATGGCAGCCAGGTGCACTGCGTTTGCAGCGCCACGCCGCTGCTCGACGCCGCCGGTGCCCGGGTGGGAGCGGTGACGGTCTGGACCGACATCAGTGCGCGCCGCGCGAGCGAGGCCGCGCTGCGCGATTACGAGCTGGCGGTGAACGCCATCTCCGACGTGGTGTCGGTGGTGGGCCGTGACGAGCGCTACCTGCTCGTCAATGACGCCTGGTGCCGCGCCGCGCGCGTGCCGCGCGAGCAGGCGCTGGGCCGGCTGCCCAGCGACGTGCTGTCCAACCGCGTCACCGAGAAGCGCCTGCGGGCCCTGCGCGACTGCATGGCCAGCGGCGAAGCGCGCAGCTCGCGTGGCCCCGACCCGCGCGCCTCGCGCCCCAACTGTGTCATCGAGACGCACTACTTCCCGCAGAAAGACGCCAGCGGGCAGGTGCAGCATGTCGTGATGGTCACGCGCGATGTCACCGAGCAGGAACGCAGCCGCAACGCGCTGATGGCCAGCGAAGCCGAGCAGCGAGCGCTGCTGGACAGCTTTCCGGGCTTCATCAGCCGCCTCGACAGCCGGGGCTTCTACACCTTCGTCAATCAGCGCCTGGCCACGTTGATAGGGCGCAGCATGGAGGACATCGTCGGCCACCACATCGGTGAGGTGCTCGGCAAGGACCGCGCTGCCGTGCTGCAGCCGCTGATCGACCGCGCGCTGGCCGGTGAGGACGTGAGCTACGAACACACCACGCAGCCGGCAGCCGGTGGCGCTGCGCTCGACCTGCACGTACTCATGGTCGCCGGCGCCGACTCGTTGAGTGGCCAGCCCGTGGTCTACGGGTTCACGCTCGACATCACCCAGCGCAAGCGCGCCGAGGCTGCGCTGCGCGAAAGCTCGGCCGAGCTGGGCGCACTGCTGGCGGCGTTTCCGGGCTTTATCGCAGCCACCGACGAGCAGATGCGGTTCACGTACATCAACCCGCGCCTGCTCGGAGTGGTGGGCCGCAGCGAGGAAAACACCGTGGGCCACACGCTGCGCGACGTGATGGGCGAAGAACGCGGCTTGCCCATGGAAGCTGGCATTGCCGCGGCGCGGCGTGGTGAGCGCTCCGTCACCGAAACCGTGTTCGAACGCCCGGGGCGCGAACGACTGGTGCTGGAAGTGACGCGCGTGACGGGTTCGCGCCAGCCCGACGGGCGCCAGACCTGCTACGGCTTCGGCGTCGACATCACCGCGCGCAAGCAGGCCGAAGCGGCGCTGATCGCGGCACGCGACGAGGCCGAAAGCGCCAACCGTGCGAAGTCGCAGTTCCTCTCGCAGATGTCGCACGAACTGCGCACGCCGCTGAATGCGGTGCTGGGTTTCGGGCAGCTGCTTGAATCGGACCCGCGCGCCACGCTGGTGCCGCACCACCAGGCCTGGGTGCGCGAGATGCTGCGGGGCGCCGATCACCTGCTGAGCCTGATCAACGAGATCCTCGACCTCGGCAGCATCGAGGCCGGCGACCTTTCGTTCGAACTCGAACTGCTGGCACCGGCTGAACTCGTCAGCGAATGCCTGGCCCTGGTGCAGGCCCTGGCGCAGAGCCTGGGCGTGACGCTGCACGCCGCGCCAGACGGCCTGCAAGAGGTGCAGGTGCACGCCGACCGGCGGCGCCTGAAACAGGTGCTGCTGAACCTGCTGGGCAACGCCATCAAATACAACCGCCCGGGCGGTGAAGTGGCCGTGCTGTGGCGGCTGGAAGGGGGCGAACTTTGGCTGGGCGTTCGCGACACCGGCCGCGGCCTGACGCCTGACGAGCAACAGCGCCTGTTCCAGCCTTTCGAGCGGCTGGGGGCCGCGCAGTCGGGCATCGAGGGCACGGGCATCGGCCTGGCCATCAGCCGGCGGCTCATCCATGCCATGGGCGGGCACATTGGCGTGCACAGCGTGGCCGGCGAGGGCAGCACGTTCTGGCTTCGTCTGCCCTGCGATGGCGCTGCCGTGGCGCCTGCGCTGCCCGCACCCGTCGTGGCGGCAGGCGCGGCCGACGCAACCAGCGCGAGCTTTCCGCCGCGCCGCGTGCTCTACATCGAAGACAACCCGGTCAACGTGGTGCTGATGCAGGCGATGCTGGCGCGGCTGCCGGGTGTGCAGTTGTTCTGCGCCGCCACGCCCACCGAAGGTCTGCGTCTGGCAGCCCTGCACCAGCCGGCGCTGGTGCTGCTGGACATTCACCTGCCCGAGATGGACGGCTTTGCCGTGCTGCAGCGTTTGCGCCAGCAGCCTGCGACTGCTGCCACCCCTGTGGTGGCGGTGAGCGCCAACGCGCTGCAGCAAGACATCAGCGCCGCGCACGCCGCCGGCTTCACGGCCTACCTCACCAAGCCGCTGTCGCTGGACACATTGCTGGCCACCGTACGGGAACAGCTGCGATGAACCCGAGGGAACTGCGCGGTGCCGCGCGCCTGGCCAGCGATGGCGTGGCCGGGCTTACCAGCCTGGTCGAAGCCATGCACGAGCGCATTGCCAGGGTGCCCGGCCTGGCCGGCGCGCTGGAGGGCCGAACCACAGGCATCACCGGGCTGGTGTACCGCAGCATCCGCGGCGTCACGCACGTGGTTGGGGGCACGGTGGATGCCTTGCTGGCGCTACTGACGCCCACGCTGGCGCCTGACGAGCCCGCAGCGCCGCCGCGCCCCGAGCGCGAAGCGCTGGTGGCGGTGCTGAACGGCGTACTGGGCGACCACCTGGCGGCCAGCGGCAACCCGCTGGCCATCCCCATGGCGCTGCGCCACGGCGGCCAGGCGTTGCCGCTGCAGCCCGAAGCGCTGGCCAGCCGGCTGCAGGCGCGCCAGCTGGCAGCCTCGGGCACGGTGCTGGTGCTGCTGCACGGCCTGTGCATGAACGACCTGCAATGGCAGCGCCAGGGCCAGGACCACGGCGTGCTGCTGGCGCCGGCCTTGGGCGCATTGCCGATCTATCTGCACGCCAACACCGGCCTGCCCATCGCCGAGAACGGGCGCCAGTTTGCAGCGCTGATGCAGCAACTGGTGGATGCCTGGCCGGTGCCGGTGCAGCGGCTGGTGCTGCTGGGCCACAGCATGGGCGGGCTGATTGCGCGCAGTGCGCTGCACCAGGCGCAAGCCCAGGGTGAGACTCAGGGCTGGGCCGCGCTGTGCAGCGACCTGGTGTGCATCGGCAGCCCGCACCACGGTGCGCCACTGGAACGCGCCGGCCACGGCGTGGACCTGCTGCTGGGCGCCATGCCTTTGACTTCACGCTATACCGCACCGCTGGCGCGCCTGGGCCGCCTGCGCAGCGCCGGCATCACCGACCTGCGCCACGGCCTGCTTGACGCAGACGGCAGCGCCATCCCGCTGCCGACAGGGCCTACAAGCCCCCGCTGCTGGGCGCTGGCCGGCACGCTGGACGCGGCAGCAGGCGACACCGCGCGCAGCCTGAAACAGCGCGCCCTGGGCAAGGCTTTCGGCGATGGCATGGTGCCGCTGGCCAGCGCGCTGGGCCAGCACACGAAGCCGGCCATGCGTCTGGCCTTCGCGCCCGAACGCCAGGCGGTGCTGTACGGCACCGGGCACCTCGACCTGCTGTCGAGCCCCGCCGCCGCGCAGCAGCTGCGGCAATGGCTGGCGCCCGGCTGACCACGGCGCGGGCCGCGACAATGCGGGCTGTCATGGCCCCTTCCCTGCCCAGCGCCCCAACCAGCGATTCACTCCGCGTGCTCAGCGTCATCCCGCCGATGACGCAGCTGAACACGCCCTACCCTTCCACCGCCTACCTGACGGGCTTCCTGCGCTCGCGCGGGGTGCACGCCACGCAGGTGGACCTGGCGCTGTCGCTCATCCTCGAGTTGCTGTCGCGCCGCGGCCTGGCCGCCGTGCACGAGGTGGCGCAGACGCTGGCCAAGCCCAGCCACCGCGTGCAGGGTTTCCTGGCGCACTACGCGCATTACGCCGCCACCATCCAGCCCACGCTGGCCTTTCTGCAGGGCCGCGACTCGACCCTGGCCCACCGCATCGCCGGGCGCAGCTTTCTGCCCGAAGGCCCGCGTTTTGCCACGCTGGATGCCTATGCCGACCCCAACAACGACGATGGCGGCGACCCGCTGGGCTGGGCCTTCGGTTCACTCGGCGTGCAAGACCGCGCGCGGCACCTCGCCACGCTCTACCTCAACGACCTGGCCGACGTGCTGAAAGACGCGGTCGACCCGCGCTTCGAGTTCGTGCGCTATGGCGAGCGTCTGGCCATGAGCCAGCCCACTTTCGAGCCGCTGGCCGCAGCACTGGCCGCGCCCATGAACCTGGTCGACCAGACGCTGCAGCGCCTGGCGCTGGCGGCAGTGGCCGAACACCAGCCCACGGTGGTGCTGCTCTCGGTGCCCTTCCCGGGCGCCATGTATGCCGCCTTGCGCATTGCGCAGGCCATCAAGGCCCGGCACCCGCTCATCGTCACCGTGCTGGGTGGCGGTTACGTCAACACCGAGCTGCGTGAACTGAAAGAGCCGCGCGTCTTCGACTACTTTGATTTCGTGACGCTGGACGCCGGTGAACGCCCGCTGCTGGCCTTGCTGGACCACCTGCAAGGCAAGCGCTCGGCGCAGCGCCTGGTGCGCTGTTTTCACCGCGTGGACGGCGCCGTGCGCTACACGAACTTCGCCGAGCCCGACCTGCCCTTTGCGGACGTCGGCACGCCGACCTGGGACGGCCTGCCGCTGGACAAGTACCTGAGCCTGCTGGACATGCTCAACCCGATGCACCGCCTGTGGAGCGACGGCCGCTGGAACAAGCTGACCGTGGCGCACGGCTGCTACTGGAAGAAGTGCAGCTTCTGTGATGTCAGCCTGGACTATATCGGCCGCTATGACGCCGCCAGCGCCGAATTGCTGTGCGACCGCATCGAGGCCATCGTCGAAGAAACCGGGCAGACCGGTTTTCACTTCGTCGACGAGGCCGCACCGCCAAAGAGCTTGAAGGCGCTGGCGGCGGAAATCGAACGCCGCCAGCTCGCCATCACCTGGTGGGGCAACATCCGCTTCGAGAAGACCTTCACGCCGGCCCTGTGCCAGCAACTTGCCGACAGCGGCTGCATCGCCATCAGCGGCGGGCTGGAAGTGGCCTCAGACCGCCTGCTGGAGCTGATGAAAAAAGGCGTCAGCGTCGACCAGGTGGCGCGTGTCACCAAGGGCTTCAGCGATGCCGGCGTGCTGGTGCATGCCTACCTGATGTACGGCTTCCCGACGCAGACCGTGCAAGACACCGTGGACGCGCTGGAACTGGTGCGCCAGCTCTTCAGCCACGGCTGCATCCAAAGCGGCTTCTGGCACCGCTTCACCTGCACCGTGCACTCGCCTGTGGGAATGAATCCGGCGGCCTACGGCGTGACGCTGCAAGAGCTGCCCGAGATCACCTTCGGCAAGAACGACATCGGCTTCTTCGACCCCACCGGCACCGACCACGACGCTCTCGGCGTGGGCCTGAAGAAGGCGCTCTACAACTACATGCACGGCATCGGTCTGGAGGACGATGTGCGCGTGTGGTTCGACTTCTCCGTGCCCAAGACGCGCATCGCGAAGCGGCGCATCGAACGGGCCTTGGCCGAGACGGCGTGAAGCTGCTGCGCCAGTTGCTGCCGCAGGCACTGTGCGCGGCCTGGCAGCGGCAGACCGCGGATGTGACTGCCTCGTTGCCGCTGACAGCGCTGGCGCTGGATGCCGACGAAGTTCTGCAGGTCATATCGGCCAGCGCAGCGGCAGCACCGCTCGTCGCCGCGCTGGGCCCGGCACCCTGGTGCAACCTGGCGCAAAGCTGGCTGCGCCATGGCCGGCCGCCGCACAGCTGGCACCAGGACGGCGCCCTGCGCCACGAATTCCTGGCCCACGCGGGCCAGCCCGCACCGGCCGATGCGGCGCTGGAGATGCACACGCTGTGGATCGCGCTCACACCCTGCGGCGAAGACGCGCCTTCGCTGCAGTGGGTGGATGCGGAACCGGGCGCGCTGCTGAGCCCCGATGAGCTCACGCCCGCAGCCGTGGCCGCGCGCTACGGTGAAGCCGCGATGCAGCACGCCGTGCTGCAGCCCGGCGATGCATTGCTCTTGGACGGCCTGTGCCTGCACCGCACCCATCTCACACCCGCCATGAAGCAGCTGCGCTGCAGCCTGGAGCTGCGCTTCTTCAAGGCCGACGCACTGCCGGCACGCGTGGCGGGCGATGCCGGCACCCGCCTGCCGGCATCATCAAACGCTGGCGATCAAGGTTTCGGCACCTCGAATTTTCCGAACGGCGCCAGCTGCGCCGCTACCGCCGGGTCGCCCACCACGACGATGCTGTAGGCCTCGGGCACGAAGTACTTCTTCGCCATCGCCTGCACCTGGGGCGCCGTCACGGCGCGCACCTTCGCCACATAGTCCACCAGGTGATTCGCCGGCAAGCCCACCATCCAGTTGCGCGCCAGCGTGCCAGCCACGGCGTCCTGCGTCTGCAGGCCCACGAGGTAGCTGCCGGCCATGTAGCGCTGCGTTTCCTGCAGTTCGTGGCGCGGCACAGGCTCGCTGCCCAGGCGGCGGAATTCGGCCTGGAATTCGGTGAGGGAAGCCCCCGTCACCTCGTTGCGCACGTCGGCGCCGCCCACCAGCGCACCGCCGTCGCGCAAGCTGCGCGGGCGCATGCTGGCGCCGTAGGTGTAGCCCTTGTCTTCGCGCAGGTTCATGTTGATGCGGCTGGTGAAACCGTCGCCCAGCACCGCGCTGGCCACACGCAGTGGCACGGTATCGGCGCCGCTGGCGGGTTCTGCCAGGCGGCCCAGGCGCAGCGTGGCCTGCACGCTGCCCGGGCGTTCCAGCAGCAAGCGCGCCGGCGCAGCCTGGCGCGGCGCGGCAGGCGTGGGTGGCGCGGCTTCGCCGGTGGCTTTCCAGTCACCGAAGGCCGCGCGCGCCAGAGCCAGCCCCTGCGCGGGCGTGATGCGGCCGGCAATCACGAGCAGGCCACGCTCGGGGCGAAAGCGCTCGGCATGGGCGCGGCGCAAGGCTGCCGGCGTGGCCGCGGCGATGCCGACTTCGGTGGGCTGGCTGCGGCCATAGGCGTGCTCGCCGTACAGCGCCTTGCCCATCGCGCCCTCGGCGCGAAAACCTGGCTGTGCGCCGGCAGCTTTCAAGCCTTCGAGTGCGTTGGCCTGGGCCAGCTTCACTTCGGCATCGGCGAAGGCCGGCCGGCGCGCCACTTCGGCCATCAGCTGCAGCAGCGGCCCGGCCTGCGAAGCCAGCGCCTGCGCACCGAGCGTGATGCCGTCGGCCGACGGGCTGGCCGAGAGTGTGCCGCCCAGGGCTTGCACGTCCTGCGCCAGCGTGCGCGCGTCGCGCTGCTGCGTGCCTTCGGTCAGCAGGTCGGCCAGCAGGGCCGTGAAGCCGGCCTGCCCGGGGCCGTCGGCGGCCGAGCCGGCACCGCGCACGGCCAGCACCGCGTCCACGCGCGGCAGGCCGCGGCGGGGCACCACCCACACCGCCAGGCCGTTGGACAAGCGGCTGCGCGTGATCTGCGGCGCGGGCAGCACGGCGTCGGGACCGAAGCCGGGCATGCCCTTGGGAAAGGCGGGCGCAGCGGAAGCTGCTGCGGCGGGCTGGGCCCACAGCGTGGTGCTCAACAGCGCAGCCACGGCGGCCAGGGCAAAGGTGGTGATTTTTGTCATGACGGGCCTAACGTGCAGCAGATGCGGGGGCGGCAGGCGCGGGGGAAGCACCCACGGCAGGCGCAGCACTCACGGTGGGCGAGCCACTCGCGTCAGGCGCGACGGCCGCGGCGGGAGCGGCGGTTGCCGCAGGCGGCACCGGCCGGCGGTCGATGACCGAGCGGTTGGCCGGTGTCAGGTAGGTGGCCGCGACACGCTGAATCTGCGCCGAAGTCACAGCGTCAATCCATTCCGGCACCTGGCTTACCACGTGGGCATCGCCCCACAGCACCTGCAGGCGCGCCAGCATGTCGGCGCGGCCGAGAAAGCTCTCAAGGCCGTTGTACCAGTCGGCTCTCATGCGTGTCTTCACGCGCTTCAAGGTCGCGTCATCCACGCCTTCGCGCACGATGAGCGCCACCTCTTCGTCGATGGCGGCCAACAGGGTGTCTGCGCTGGCACCGGGCTTGTACAGCGCGAACAGCGTGTAGAGCGTCGGGCCGTCATATTCCCAGGGCCCTGTCAGGCCCCACAGGCTGTCGAGATTCAACGCCAGCTCGCGCCCCTTCACCAGGCCCTGGTACAGGCGTGACGCGTTGCCACCGGCCAGCACCTCGCCCAGCACCACCATGGGCGCGTGGTCGGCGCTGCCGCGCACGGGCATTTTCCAGGCCGCTGCCATGGCCGGCACCTGCGCCAGCCGGTCGGCCTGCACGAGGCGGCGCTCTGCGGTGTTCAGCGGTTCGCTGAAGTCGGCCAGCGGCGGCACGGGGCGGCGCGGTATGCCGCCGAAGTGCTTTTTCACGAGGGCCAGCGCACGCGCCGGCGTCACGTCGCCGGCAATCGCGATGACGGCGTTGTTGGGGCCGTAGTAATCACGGTGGAAGGCCCGCACGTCGTCCAGCGTGGCCCGGTCCAGGTCTTCGAAGCTGCCGTAGCCGTCGTGGTTGTTTTCCCACTTGTCGAAGGCCAGGCCGCCGATGTCTATCCACATGAAGCCGCCGTAGGGCGTGTTCTGCACGTTGACGCGTATTTCTTCCTTCACCACGTCTTGCTGGTTCTTCAGCGTCGTGGCGTTGAAATCCAGCGTCTTCATGCGGTCGGCTTCCAGCCACAGCATGGTTTCCAGCGCCGAGACCGGCGCGCGTTCGATGTAGTTGGTGAAGTCGGCGCGCGTGCTGCCGTTGTTGTCGCCCCCGCCCGCGTTGATGACACGGTCGAACATGCCCTTGGGCGCATTCGGCGTGCCCTGGAACATCAGGTGTTCGAACAGATGGGCAAAGCCGCTGCGGCCGCGCGGTTCACGCCGCATGCCCACCTTGTAGACGACGCTGATGCCCACGGTGGGCGAGCTGTGGTCTTCGCTCACCACCAGCGTCAGGCCGTTGGGCAGCGTCTGCACGGTGACGGGCAGCTGCCAGTGGTCGGCTGTGGCTGCAGCGGTGGCGGGCGCGGCAGCCAGCCACAGGCTCAAGGTGGCGGCCAGCAGGACAAGAAGGCGCATGGCGTGACGGGAGAAGAGGCGGGCTTGCAGTGTGCCTCACCCTGCGCGGCAGGTCGGCTAGAGCAGCCTCGCCTTCACGCTGCGCCCCTTCACCTTGCCGGTGTTCAGCTTGCGCAGCACCGCGTCGGCCAGGCCGCGCTCCACGGCCACGTAGGTGGCGAAGTCGTTCACGGTGATCTTGCCCACCTGCGCGGCGGCAAAACCCATGTCCTTGGTCAGCGCGCCCAGCACATCACCGGCACGTATTTTTTCCTTGCGTCCGCCCAAAATCTGCACCGTGGCCATGGCCGGCTGCAGCGGGCCGCCGGGTGTGGGCTTCAACTCTTCAGGCTTCAGCCATTCCGACGTGAAGCCGCCAATCTTCTCGATGGCGCCGACACGGCCCATCTCGTCCACGCTGGCCAGGCTGTAGGCCCAGCCTTCGGCCTGGCCGTCCACATTCATGCGGCCGGTGCGCCCGATGCGGTGGGTGTGCGTGGCGGGGTCGGGCGTGACGTCGACATTGATCACCGCCTCCAGGCCCACGATGTCCAGCCCGCGCGCGGCGATGTCTGTGGCCACCAGCACACTGGCGCTGCTGTTGACGAACTGCACCAGCACCTGGTCGCGGTCGCGCTGTTCCAGGTCACCATGCAACTCCAGCGCCACCAGGCCTTCGGCGCACAGCACTTCCACCAGGTCGCGGCACTGCTGCTTGGTGTTGCAGAAGGCCAGCGTGCGGGCGGGGCGAAAGTGATTCAGCAGCTGGCCCACGGCATGCAGGCGTTGGTTTTCGCTCACCTCGACGAAGCGCTGCTGGATCTGTGCCGAGCCACGTGCGCCCGTGGTTTCAGCCAGCTTCACTTCCTGCGGTTCGCGCAGAAACGCCGCAGCCAGCTTGCTGATTCCTTCCGGATAAGTGGCTGAGAACAGCAGCGTTTGTCGCTGCTTCGGGCACTGCTTGGCCACTGCGGCAATATCGTCGAAGAAGCCCATGTCCAGCATGCGGTCGGCTTCGTCCAGCACCAGGGTGTTCAGCGCAGAAAGATCGAGGCTGCCGCGTTCCAGGTGGTCCAGCAGACGGCCCGGCGTGCCCACCACGACATGCGCGCCGTGTTCCAGGCTGGCCAGCTGCGGGCGCATGGTGCTGCCACCGCACAGCGTCAGCACCTTGATGTTGTCTTCGGCGGCGGCCAGGCGGCGCACCTCCTGCGTCACCTGGTCGGCGAGCTCGCGCGTGGGGCACAGCACCAGCGCCTGAACAGCCAGCCGGCGGATGTTCAGGTTGGCCAGCAGCGTCAACGCAAAGGCCACCGTCTTGCCGCTGCCGGTGCGCGCCTGTGCGATGAGGTCTTTGCCGCCCAGCGCCGCAGGCAACGCGGCCGCCTGAATCGGCGTCATCGCGGTGTAGCCCAGGCGGGCCAGGTTCTGCAGCACGTGGGGCGGCAGCGGCAGGCTGGCGAAGTCGGTCGAGGCGTTCACAGTGGCGTTCATGCTGCGGATTGTCACGGCTCGGATCCGTTGCGATGGATACGCCAGCTGAAACGGGGCGAGGCCCTGGGTGCGGCGCGGGAGCGGGATGAGCTGACCCCAACTTGCGCAATACCGCGCCAGCGACCTTGAGCAGCCATGCTGCCGATGCCGCCCTCTCAAGGAAGAAGCCCATGAACACTTTGGTTTTTGAGCATGTGCCGGTGGACGAGTTGCCGGAGAAATGGCGCGCCAAGCTCGGCCGGGAGACCGGCGCGACAGTCACGGTGCGAATCGAACAAGAAGCCCAAGAGCCAGCGGCCGAGAAATTCTTGACCGACGATCCACTGTTCGGCATGTGGCGCGACCGCGAAGACATGGCCGACGTGGCCGGCCACGTGCGCAAACTGCGCGCCTCTCGGTTCAACGACAACGGCTCAAAGCGTGAGTGAGGCAGAGCGGGTGATGTCGGTTGTGCGGTTGAAAAAGGGCTGGCGGCTCGCAAAACCGACATTGCGCCCATCACGCCGGCTATCAGCCAGCGGGCAGCGGAGTTGATAGACCCCCTGGCGCTGTCCCACGGCATGCGGCTGGCCGATGCACTGATTGGCGCAACAGCTATCGAGTTGCAGGCCACCCTGATCACTGCCAACGTCAAGCACTTCTCGGCCGTCGAAGGGCTGAACGTCGAAGCGTTCTTGCCTTGATTCCATGGCCTCGGCAGCAGCTGGGGGTCACTGGCAAGACCGTGGTTACGGGCGAGGATGAATCGGCTACAGCGTGGTCGGAGCCTCGATGGCGACATTAGCCTGCCTGAAAGCGCGATTCGAGCGCGATGGAGGATCATCGCTGGGTCTGCAGCCAGGCCTTTGCTTGTTCCGCCGCCCTTACCGCTGCCGTTACCGCAGCCCTTACCGCCGTTCTTACCGCCGCACCCACCGCCGGACCCCTCCTTGACCGCACACCACACCCCTCAGCACCAGCTGCCCCAAGCGCGCCACAGCGTGCGCGTGCCCGCCCATATCGACAAGGAAGCGCTGTCGCGCATCCGGCACGCGGCGTACACGCTGCCGCAGGTGGTCAAGCCCGCCGACTACCTGCCCGAGCACGCGCAAGGCCACGACGACCACCTCGACAAGCTGGGCTTCGTGCTGCTGCAGAAGGCCGTGGCAGGGCAGCGGCCCAGCCGCTGGATCGACCCGGCGCTGATGGACGCAGCACTCGCCCACATCGACGCCGTGGGCCAGGGCCCCGAAGCGCGCAGCCTGATGCTGCAGCGCGCGGCCCTGCTGCAGGGCTTGGGCGTGGCACGCCAGGCCGGCACCTGGACGCGCCTGATCAGCCACGGATTGCGCCTGAGCCATGCCGACTGGCGCGTGCCAGTGATCTTTCGCGTGCCGGTGTCCGCCGACCTGGTGTGGGCCTTCTTCCGCCACGGCGACGAGGCCGCATTGCGCGCGGCGATGGGCTCGCCACCGCCGCACCCGGAAGCCGCAGAGCTGGTGGCGAAGCTGGACGCGCTGGTCTCGCGCAGCGCCGCCTTCA
>Ga0209490_10001082_pt1 | contig 26545 bp, 21 predicted proteins | sample MAT06_FD_187209 | JGI IMG/M metagenome (GOLD analysis project Ga0209490, IMG submission 187209) | Freshwater microbial communities from Lake Fryxell liftoff mats and glacier meltwater in Antarctica - MAT-06 (SPAdes) (version 2) | ecosystem: Environmental > Aquatic > Freshwater > Ice > Liftoff... | reverse complement strand
CGTGTATCGGCAGGCTACGAACCAAGGAGTCATGGGTTCGAGTCCTGCCAGCCGCACCAACACTTGAAACAGGCTCATCACCACCCGGTGCTGAGCCTGTTTTCTTTTTTGTTCAATCCCTATACCTTGGGGCTCTTTCACCCAGTAAGGTGCTCGACAAGTCGGATGGCCGCATGGGCTAATTGCGAACTTGGTGTGGAGAGCGCGCATGGCTATCAGGCAAGGCAGGGTGGTGGCGTTGGCGCCGGGGTTGGCTGCTGCAGCGCAGCAACTCGTTGAGCAGTTGCGGGGGCTGGGGGTGCAAGCCGATCTGGCTGCCGCAGCCGACCAGCCGGGCCTCACCATCTGGGTGGCTGCGGCTGCCGATCAAACCCGTTTGGCCTGCTTGATGCAAACCCTGGCGGCGCGCTGTCCCGGCGCCGTGCAGTGGGTGGCCGCAGCCGATGCGGATTTGCTGGCGCTGCAGGCGCTGGCGTTGGCGCAAGAGGTGTTGGCGCTGCCCGTTGAAGCGGGTGAACTGGCTTGGCGCTGGCAGCGCCACGGTGTACCCGCGGCCGCGCCGGCCGTATCCGAGTTGCTGCCCGGCATCGTGGGCAACTCGGCCCCGCTGGTGGCGGCGCTGGCGGTGCTCGGCCGCTTTGCGGCCTGCGATGCGGGTGTGCTGGTCCTGGGCGAAACCGGCACCGGCAAAGAATTGTTCGCGCAAGCCCTGCACCGCCTTTCGGCCCGTGGGGCCAAGCCCTTTGTGGCCTTGAACTGCGCCGCCATGCCGGCCGACCTGATCGAAAGCGAGTTGTTCGGCCACACACGCGGGGCCTTCACCAGCGCAGCCGCAGCGCGCAGCGGCCTAATCCACGAGGCCGAAGGCGGCACGCTGTTTTTGGACGACATCGATGGCCTGCCCGCCGCCGCGCAGGCCAAGCTGCTGCGCTTTTTGCAGGAACACGAGTACCGCGTGGTGGGTGGCAACACCGTGCAGCGCGCCAATGTGCGGGTGGTGGCGGCCAGCAACCGGCCGCTGGGGCAAATGGTGAAGCTGGGCCAGTTCAGGGCCGATTTGTTTTACCGCTTGAACATCCTGACCCTGAGCTTGCCGCCGCTGCGCCAGCGCCTGGACGACTTGGCCGCCTTGGCTGCATACACCCTTGGTCCGGACAAGGCGTTGAGCGCGGCCACGCTGGCGCGCCTGCGCCAGCACGCTTGGCCGGGCAATGTGCGAGAGCTGGGCCATGTGCTGGCGCGCGCGCGGGTGCTGTCCGACGGCCCCTTGATCGAGCCCGAGCACCTGCTGCTGGAAGGCGACGAGCCGATGCCGGTGCAAGAGGAGCCCGTTTGTGGTGGCTCTTTGCGGCAGGCCAAGCAGCAGTTCGAATGGGCTTTGATCGACAGCCTGCTGCGCAGCCACGCGGGCAATGTGACGCAGGCGGCTGCGGCGGCCAAGAAGGACCGCCGCGCCTTCATCGCGCTGATGCGCAAGCACGCCATCGAATCGGCGGCGTACCGGGTTGCGGGGTCAAACGTGGGGGTGTGACATTGCCATCACAGTGTGATGGTTTGTCCACGGCGCACCGGGTGCTTCGGGGCGCTGCCGCTCTATGAAAGCAGCGCCGCGCTGAGCTGGCATCAAGCTTGCAAGAGCCAGGGCATGACCGCCCAGCGAGCAACCCCCTGATGGCCAATGTGCGTGCCCTGCGTGCGGTGGCCGAAGGCTTGGCCACGCACTTGGCGCGCGCCTACCCGGCCAGCTTGAACGACCAAACGCCCGCCACCTTTGTGGCCTTGAGCAGCGGCACCCTGCACGGCGCGTTCAATGATGCCGCCAGCAGCCGCATCACCGTTTGGCCCTACCGCACGACGGTGAACGAGCACCACCGCAACAGCAGCTTTCCGGTGACGCAAGGGCAGACCAACCGGCCGTTGCCGCTGGATGTGCACTTGCTGGTGTCGGTGTGGGCCAGCACGCCCGAGGCCGAGTTCACCTTGTTTGCCTGGGCGCTGCGCGAGCTCTTCCAACTCACCGTGCTGGACGGTGCCATCCTGAGCAGCGTGGACGCCGGCTTCAGGCCCGAGGAGCAGCTGCAACTCGTGCCGATGGACCTCAGCCTAGAAGACCTGATGCGCTTGTGGGATGGCGTGAAGCCGGGTTACCGGCTGTCGGCCGCCTTCGTGGCGCGGGTGCTGCACATCGACATCACCGAGCGCGACGCCCAGCCCGTGGTGGCCCGCCGCCTGCGCTTTGTCGACGCAGTGCCCGTGCGGGGTGTGCCGTGATTGCCGAAGACCTTGACCACCGTGTCTGGGCCGCGCTGCGGCCGGTGGATGCCTGCACTGGCCAAACGGTGGACGCCCAGGTGCTGGGCGAGGGCCAGCACTGGCTGCGCAACCGCAGCGGCCTGTGGGTACTGAACGGCTTGGCCCCGCCCACGCCGCGCCAGCCTGAGTGGCAGGCTTACGAAGACAGCTTTGATGCGCCGATCGCCTTGGCGCCACTGGTGCTGCGGGTGAGCCTGCAGGCAGCCAGCCAGCGCTATCTGGCGCGGCGCTTCACGCTGACCCTGCCGCGCAGCGACCAAGGCGCGCAGCCGCCGCTGTTCACGCCGCAGGATGTGCCGATGTACCGCAGCTCCGCTGGCAGCCTGGGGCTGGGTTGGGCTTTGCTGCGCCTGAGCCTGACGCGCCAGGGCCAGCCGGCAGCCGGCGCCGTCTTCAGCGTGCACACCGGCGACACCAGCACCCCGCGCCTGGGGCGCGGCCAAACCGATGCGCGCGGTGAAGGGGTGCTGGCCGTGACCGACCAACCGCACTTCCTGCCCAGCGCCGGCCCGCAGCCCTTCACCCGCGAGCGCACGCTGAACGTGCACGGCGTGTTCGAGCCTGCTGCCTTGGCTGACCCCGATCCCGATGACCTGGCCACGCGCAGCGGCGCGGGCTTTGTGGCTTTTTCCGCCGTGGTGACGCTGGCCAGTGGCCGCAGCACGGTCCTTGCTCTCGATTTGCCCTGAACGGAGGTGCGCTGTGCCTGAATACCTTGCCCCAGGCGTTTATGTGGAAGAAACCAGCTTCCGCGCCAAATCCATTGAAGGCGTGGGCACCAGCACCACGGCCTTCGTGGGCCCGACACGCAAAGGCCCGCTGGCGTCAGCCACCGCCTTGCCCGAAATGCTCACCAGCTTTGCGGACTTTGAGCGGCTCTACGGCGGTCTGGACGACCTCGGCCTCGGCGCGGCCGAGCCGGGAACCGGCACGCTGAACTTTGTGGCGCACGCCGCCCGCGCCTACTTCAACGAAGGCGGTGGGCGCCTGTACGTGGCGCGCGTGGCCCGCGCCCGCGCGGCCGCCGACGCTGGCACCGCGCAAAGCGCCGACCTGCGCCGCATCACCGCCGCGCCGGCACCGGTTGAGAGCGAGACCAACCGCATCCGCTTCCTGGCCCGCATGGCCGGCCGGGTGGGCAATGGCGCCACCCCCACGGTGGAGCAGCCGCAGTTGCGCGCCATCCAAACCCGCGAGATCGTGGCACCGGCGCCGCAGCGCGTGCTGGACATGGCGCCGCCCGGCTCGCTGTCGCGCGTCGGTCCCGTGACCGCGCCGGTGTTCCAGCTCAAAGTGGGCACCGCTTGGTTCGCGTTGGATGCCGATGGCGCTGCCGCCGCCACGGCCACCGCCAATGCCGCGCTGGCCGGTGCGTCCTTGATCACCTTGGCCGTCATCACCGCCGATGCGGGCGGCGGCGGCGTGGCCTACGACGACATGGGCTACGACAGCACGCACCCGCGCTGGGTCGGCCGGGTGATGACGCCCACGCCAGCGCGCCGGGTGGACCAGGTTGAGAACCTGTACGCCCTGAACCTGGGTGCAACTGTCAACGCACGCCAGTTGCTCGATGCCCTGTTCCCCGAGCCCACCCCCGTCCCGACCGCCGCCGAGGCCGCAGCCCGCTTCGCCAACGGCCGCCGCGCCGCCTTCGCCCTGACTGGCGGCAACGACGGTGCCGAGCCAGCCATGATCGACTACGCCGGTGCTTTCGACGCCCTGGCTGCGCTGGACGACATCAGCATCGTGGCGGCACCCGGCAGCAGTGCGTACGCCGATGCCGCCGGCATCCGTGGCGCCCTCATCACCCACGCCGAAGGGCGGCGGCGCTACCGTATCGCCGTGCTCGACACCGCCGCCGGCCTCAACCCCGGTGCCGCCCGCACCGAGCGCGCGGCCATCGACAGCAAGCACGCTGCTGTTTACTTCCCTTGGGTGGTGATCAGCAACCCCAACGCCCGCCCGGGGCGCGACGACATCCCACGCGAGATCGCCTTGCCGCCCTCGGGGTTCCTGTGCGGCATCTATGCCCGCAACGACGTCGAGCGCGGCGTGCACAAGGCGCCCGCCAACGAGGTGGTGCGCGGCGCGCTGCGCTTCGAGCGCGAAATCAGCACTGGCGAGCAAGAGCTGCTCAACCCGCTGGGCGTCAACTGCCTGCGCTTCTTCCCGGGGCGCGGCTACCGCGTCTGGGGCGCGCGCACGGCCAGCTCCGACCCCGAGTGGAAGTACGTCAACGTGCGCCGCTACTTCAACTACCTGGAGGCCTCGATCGACCGGGGCACCCAGTGGGCGGTGTTCGAGCCCAACGGCGAACGGCTCTGGGCCAACGTGCGCACCACCATCGCCGACTACCTCTACAACGAGTGGGTCAGCGGGGCGCTGCTGGGCAGCAAACCCGAGCAAGCCTTCTTCGTGCGCTGCGACCGCAGCACCATGACGCAGAACGACCTCGACAACGGCCGCCTCATCTGCTTGGTCGGCGTCGCGGCCCTGAAGCCGGCCGAGTTCGTCATCTTCCGCATCGGCCAAAAGACGGCCGACGCCCGCGAGTAAGGAGCCCCAGCCATGCCAAACCGCACCCACCCCTACGGCGCCTTCAATTTTTTGGTCACCATCGACGGGGCCGACACCTTGGGCGGCTTCTCCGATGTCTCGGGCCTGAGCACCGAGATCGCCATCGCCGAGTACCGCGAAGGCACCGACAAGCCCAACCACGTGCGCAAGGTGGCCGGCCTGCACAAGATGGGCGACGTGACGCTCAAGCGCGGCGTGATCGACTCCACCCAAATGTGGAACTGGATCACCGAGGCCCGCAACACCGGCGTGGCGGCGCAGAAGAACGTCGTCGTCAACCTGCTCGACGAAGCCCGCAACCCCGTGCAGCGCTGGCTGCTGCGCGGCGTCATTCCCATGAAGTACAGCGGCCCCACCCTGGCCGCCAAGGGGGGCGAGGTGGCGATGGAAGAGTTGGTGCTGAGCTGCGAGGCGCTGGAGATCGAGCGCAGCTAAGGCCCCCTGACCGGCACACCCCACCATGTACGGCATCCGCTTCAACAGCCGCACCGAACAGCCCCGCGTGCTGGCCCCCCGCGCCGACATCGCCCTGTTCGTCGGCTGGGGCGTTTGGCGCAAGGGTTTGGCTACGCCAGCGGTCTTGGCCCAAGCGCTGCACACGCGCTTTGCGCGCAGCGTGGCGGCGGGCGCGCCGCTGCCGCTGGGGCTGCCATTGCCGTTCGACAGCTGGGAAGCCTTTGACCGCGCCGCCGCCTGGCGCGAGCGCCCCTTGCGCGCCCAAGACGAAACCGCCGACACCCTGCTGGGCTTGGCGGTGCGCGACTTCTTCGCCAACGGCGGCCAGCGCTGCCATGTGCTGCTGTTGGGTGCGCCGTGGTCGCTGGGGCATGCGCCGCCCGAGCCCGAGGCCCGCTTTGCCGAGCTGCTGCCGCCCTTCATCGACACCGAGCGCGAAAGCTGGCGCGGCCTGGCCTGCCTGCGCGCGCTCGACGAAGTGGCGCTGGTGCTGCTGCCCGATCTGCCCGAGCTGGCCGCGCAGGCGCCGCGCCGCTTGAACCCTGCCCAAGACCTGCCCGACCCGCCCGAGGTGTTTGTGGAATGCGGCGAACGCACCGCGCCCGCACCCCGTGAGCGCGGCGGCCTGACTGTCGCCGCACCGCGCTGCGGCCCTGAGGGCTACGCCCGCTGGCGCAGCTACGCGCAGCGCGTGGGCGATTTTTTGGCCCGCTACCGCCGCGACTGCCAAGCCCAGCTGGCCTTGCCCCTGCCGAGCGACGACGCCGGCCGCCAGCGCGACGCCCTGGCCGCCACCCAGGGCCTGCAAAGCAGCTTTGTGCAGCTGGCCTACCCCTGGCTGCGCCCGGTGCGCTCACCCCGCTGTGCCGAGGGCCTGGTGGCCCCCGACGGCGCACTGGCCGGCCTGGTGGCCGCCACCGCGCTGGGGCAGGGCGCCTACCGCACGGCGGCCGGCCGCCAGCCCAATCAGGTGTTCGCGGTGGAGCCACTGCCCCCGGTGGCCGAACGCGTCACCCCCGCACCCGGCGGCGAGGCCCAGCGCTGGACCTCCCGCATCAGCCTCTTTGCCCCGCGCCAGCACCGCATCGAGCTGCTCAGCGACCGCCTGTGCACCGACCGCGCCGGCTGGCACAACGCCAGCGCCGGCCGCCTGATGGGCCAGTTGCTGCGCGAGGCCGCTTTGATCGGCGAGGCCTTCGCTTTCGAACCCAACGGCCCGGCGCTGTGGCGCGCGGTGGCACGCAACTTCGAGCGCTTGCTCACCGCCTGGTGGAACGACGGCGCCCTGGCCGGCGCCAGCCCGGCCCTGGCCTTTGACGTGCGTTGCGGCCCGGCGGTGATGACGCCGTCCGACATCGACAACGGCCGCCTGGTGTGCCGCGTGGCCTTTGCGCCCGCCAACAGCATCGAGCGCCTGCAGGTTGACCTGCTGCTGCGCGAAGCCGCCGGCGTGGGCTGGCGCGATGTGCAAGCCTTGCCCGAGGTGATGGTATGAACTTCGAGTCCGTCGCCCGCGATGTGCAGCGCGCCCTTTCCGGCCCCGACGCCAAGGCGCCGCTGCCCGTCTTCAACTTCCGCGTCACCTTCCGCGAGGCCTCGTTCGCGGCGCCCGGCGGCGCCGACACCGTGCCGCTGGCCGATGGCGCCTTTGCCGAGGTGAGCGGGCTAGAAGCCAGCATCGAGGCCAAGACCATCCGCGAGGGCGGCCTCAACACCGGCCAGCACCAGCGCGTGGGCGGCGTCAGCCACGGCACCGTGGTGCTACGCCGGGGCATGGCGCGGGCGCACCAGTTGGTGCGCTGGTTTGAAATCTTCACCGGCGGCCAGTACGGCGCGCGCCTGGATGTCGACATCGAGCTGCTCGGCCCCGACGGCGCCACCCAGCTCATCTGCGAGCTCCAGCGCGCCATGCCGGTGCGCTACAAGGCCGCGGACTTCAACGCCCGCAACAGCGAAGTCGGCATCGAAGAGCTGCACCTGGTGCACGAGGGCATGGCCTGGCGCGGCCCGGCCGACAGCAGCGTGGCCGACCGGCTGGTGGGCGCAGCGGTGTCGGCCGGCATCGCGCTTGGAACATCGCTCGGCGGTGGTCGCACGGCGGGGCTGCGGCTGTGAACGCCCCACTGGCCAAGGCCCGGCTGCTGCCTACGGGGGGCGCGCCCATCGTGGTGCAGTTCAACCCGGCCTCGTTGCAGCTGGAGCTGTCGAACAGCCTCGAGTCGCAAAGCCGCGACCCGACCCGGCGCCAGCTCGTCACCGCCACCACCGGGCGGCTGGCGCTGGAGCTGCAGTTCGACACCACGGCCACCGGCGAGTCGGTGCGCGAGCTGACCCTGCCCGTCAAACGCTTGCTGCGCCCGGATGCCGCCGATACCGTCACCACCCTGGCCGTGGTGCCGCCGCTCACGCGCTTCGAGTGGGGCAGCTTCATGTTCAGCGGCATCGTTGAGAGCTACCGCGAAACGCTCGACTTCTGGAGCGCCGAGGGCGTGCCGCTGCGCGCCTTGGTGTCGCTCAGCCTGACCCAGCACACCGAGCCCCCGGTGGCGCCCAGGGTGCTGCGCACCATCCGGCCTAGGCCACGCCCCACCAGCACCTGCGTGTGCACGCCCACCGGTATGGGTGGCGCGGCCGGCACGGCCAACCGCAGCGGCGCGGGCGATAGCAGTTTGATGAGCAGCTACTCGCGCAGCGTGGCCGGCGCCAATGGCGAAGAAAGCCTGCGCAGCAGCAGCCGCAGCAGTTTGGCTGTGCCGGCAAGCGCTGGCGCAGGCCGTGGCCCGGTGAGCGGTGGCGACAGCGCCAACCTGGGCCAGGGCACGCGCCTGGTGGACAGCCTGCGCACCGAGCGCTGAAGCCACGCCAACACCCAACAAAAGCCCCGCCGAAAGCCCCACCACCATGCCCATCGAAATCGGTGAAATCGACATCAGCGGCACCCCTCTGCCGCCTGCCGCCGCACAGCCCAGCGATGCTGCTGCGCCCGAGGCCGAGCCGATGCAGACCGCCCAAGCCTGGCGCGCCCAGTGGTTGGCCGTGCACCTGCAGGCCGCCCGCCTGCGGGCTGACTGAGCACCACCAACACACCCCATGAGCAACGCCGCCGACCTGCGCTACCTCGAACAGCCCGTCTACGCGACGCGGCCGCAGCTGCGCCTGGAGGGCCAGCGCGACGAAGGCTTTGAAGCCCGCCTGATGGCCTGGGAGCTGCACGAGAGCCTGGACGGCCTGGCGGCCCTGCAACTGCGCGCCGCCGATTGGCTGGTGGACGACAGCGGCGCCGGCCGCTTCGCCCACCCGACAAACGCCGGCCTGGCCCTGGGCGCCCGCATCGACCTCGCCTTTGCCGACCAACCCCTGTTCAGCGGCCGCGTCAGCGCGCTGGGCCTGGCCTCGGGCGAGCGCCAAGCCCCGGTCATGACCCTGAACGCCGAAGACCCCCTGATGGCCGCCCGCCAAGCACGGCGCACGCGCGTGTTCGAGTCGACCACGCTGGCCGACTTGATGAAGACCCTGCTCAGCAACCTGGGCCTGAACGCCGACTTGCAGACCCTGCCCGGCGCGCCGGCGGTGTGGGCGCAGCTGAACGAAAGCGATCTTGCCTTTGCACGCCGCCTGCTGGCCGCCCACGACGCCACCTTGCTGCTGCAAGGCGAACGTGTGTGGGTGGGCCCGCTGGCCCAAGTGCCCGGCGGCGAGCTGACGCTGGCCTTGGGCGCCCAACTGCGCGAGGTGCAGGTGCAGGCCGACCTGGCCCAGCAGTGCACGCAGGTAACGGCAGCGGGCTTTGACGCCGCGCAAGGCAGCGCCTTCCAGGTCAGCAGCACGGGCACCCAGCCCGGCAATGGCAGCGGCGTGCGTGGCGACGCTTTGTTGGCGCTGGCCATGGGTGCGCGCAACGAGCACCTGGCCGGCCAAGCCTGCTTCACCGAACAGCAGGCGCAGGCCCTGGCCGATGCCGCCTTTGACCAACGCCTGCGCCGCTTCGTGACCGCCCGTGGCACCGCCGAAGGCCTGCCCACGCTGCGGGCCGGCACCCGTCTCAGCTTGAACGGCTTGGGGCCCTGGTTCAGCAACCGCTACCAAGTGGCCGAGGTGTGGCACCGCTTTGACCTGCAGCAGGGGTACCGCACCGACTTTGTGGCGCACTGCGCCTTTCTTGGGCAGGCTTGAGATGGACATCGTGCCCCCGTTTCTGCAGCAACAAGCCCTGGCTGGCGGGCTGGGCCTGCACCAGGCCGAGGTGGTCGATCTGACCGACCCCGACGGCCTGGGCCGCGTGCGCATCCGGCTCAGCAGCGTCAGTGGCCCAGCCGACCAGACCGGCGAGCTGTGGGCCCGCGTGTGCACCCTGTTTGCCGGCAACAACCGGGGCGCCTTCTGGATGCCCGACCCGGGCGACGAGGTGCTGGTGGGCTTTCTGATGGGCGACAGCCGCGCCCCGATCGTGCTGGGCGGCTTGTGGAACGGCGCCAGCACCGCGCCCGAGCAACTCAACGCCGACAACAACCTGAAAGTGGTGCGCTCGCGCAATGGAAACCGCATCGTGCTGGACGACACCAGCGGCCGAGAGCGCGTGCTGATCGAAACCCCCGGCGGGCAGCGCATCACCCTGAACGACAGCGGCCTCGACTCGATCAAGATCGAAGACAGCAGCGGCAACACCGTGATCCTGGGCGCCACCGGCATGGCCACCCAAGTGGGGCTGGAGGTGAAAGTGACTTGCGCCAACCTCAAGGTGGACGCTGGCTACGTGGAGATCAACGCGCCCATCGTCAAGTGCTCGGCGATGCTGAAGTGCGAGACCCTGGTGGCCAGCGCCGTCATCTCGACCAGCTACACGCCGGGTGCCGGCAACATTTGGTGAGTGCCATGGGCCACGCTGACCACCCCATCCACCTCGGCGGCCCGGCGCAGGCCAGCGCCCGCCCCGGCGCGCCGGGCCTGCTGGCCTATGACGACACCGAGTTCGTGGCCGCCCTCGAAGCCCAAGTAGCCGCTGAAGCCTGGCCCGTGCGCGGCTGGCCCACGGGCCTGCGCAACGCGCTGCTGGGCGCTGACGGCAACCCCGCGCGCATCTACCAACCCATCCACCGGCGCTTCTCGGTAGCGCTGCTGGACGCCCACTGCGACCGCTTCGGCAGCCCCCGGCTCGACCCCCGCCAGATCGTGGCGCGCGGCCTGGTGCTGCGCCGCTACACCGGCCCCAAGCCCGCCAGCGCTGCCGACTTGGCCCAAGCCCGCCACTGGCAAGCCTGGCGCGGCACCGATGCGGCGCCGCTGGGCTGGCGCAGCTTCACCGCTGAGACCCTGGACGCCGACCCCGCCGACGCGCCCGCGCCGCTGCGCAGCGGCAGCCCCGGCATCGACCGCCTGCTGGCCCAGCGCATCGCCCTGCGGCGCGGCCCTGCTGCGCCTGAGCGCGTGCTGCCGCTGTGGCCGCTCAACCCCGGCTTGAGCGCCGGGGTGGGGCGTACGCTGCTGTTCGGCCTCATCCCCACCAGCTTGCCGGTGGCGGTCACGCCGCCTGCGGCCGAGCGCGCTGCTGCGTTCACCGCCCTCAAGGCGCCTGCTGCGCCGCAACGTGCGCAGCTGCAAGACTGGCTCTCGCCCTGGTTCCAGCGCAGCAGCGCGACCGCGCCGCCACGCGCCGGGCTGCCGTTTGACGGCAGCTGGTTGCAGCAGTTGCGCTGGCCCGAGGCCGAAGACCGCTTCGTCGAGTTCATCGAACAAATCGCCTACGAGCTGGACGCCTTTGGCGCCGGCGCCGCGCGCTGGCAGCCGCTGCTGGCGCAGATCCCGCTGTGGCGCTTCGACGCCAACATCCTGAGCGGCTGGCGCTACCGCCGCATGGACAGCCTGGCCTTCTTCACCGCCGCCGCGCGCGTGGTGCGCATCGAGCTTGGCGCACCCGCAGGTGTGCGCCTGCCCGACCTCATCGGCTTCCAGCCGGGCAGCGAACCCAGCCCAGCCGCCCAAGCCGCCTGGGCCACGCTGTTGCTTGACACCAGCATCGACGGCTTTGCCGCCCAAGAGGCAGCGCAGCCCATGCCTCAAGCCGCGCTGGACGACGAGGGCGCGCTGTATGCCGTGCGCGCCTTCATCCGCGTGCAGCCCCAGCCCGGCTGCCCGCCGCAGCTGGTGTGGAGCGAGCCGTCGGCCCTGTTCAGCATCGCGCCTTGGTTCGAGGGCACGGGCAGCGCCACCCCGCCCATCCCGCTGCCGCGCTTGAACCGCGACACCCTGCGCAAGCTCAAGCCCAGCGCGGGTTTCAGCCTGCCCAGCGATGTGCGCGGCCTGTTGCGGCCCAACGGCGCGCAGGCCATGTTGGCCGGCAATCCGCGCCGGCCCAGTGGCGGGCTGGATTGGGTGCTGCAGCTGTCGATTCCCATCATGACCGTGTGCGCCCTGTTTGCCATGACCATCGTGCTGACCCTGCTCGATGCCGTTTTCCGCTGGATCCCGTTCGCCTGGATCCTCAGCCCCCGGTTCAGGAAATAAGCTATGCCGCGCAACCCCCCGCTTGACGTGCGGGCGCCCATCGGCTGGCCGCTGATGCCCGTGCCCGATGCCAATGGCGCGTTGCGCTGGCCCGGCCTGGCGCACAGCGTGGCCGATGCGCTGCGAAAACTGCTGGCCACCCAACCCGGTGAGCTGCTGGGCCACCCCAGCTATGGCGCCGGGCTGCAGGGCTTTTTGCACGAGCCCAACACCCTGGCCACGCGCTCGCGCATCCGCGAAGCCGTCGAGCGGGCCGTCGGCCGCTTCGAGCCGCGCGTGGTGCTTGAGGCCGTCACCGTGAGCGACGACACCGCCCCGCTGCAAGACGTGGGCAGCCTGCGCATCGAACTCGTTTACCGCCTCAAGCGCGACGGCCAGCGGGCCGGGCTGGCCGTCCGTGTCGGCACGCTCGCATCGCCCGGAGGCTGACATGCCGCTGCCGCTCCCCCTCCTGGACGACCGCAGCCAAACCGAGCTGCTGGACGACCTGCTCGCCCGTATCCCTGCCCACACCCCCGAGTGGACGCACCAGCAGCCCGGCGACCCCGGCCGCACCCTGCTGGAGCTGTTTGCGTTCTTGGGCGATGCGCTGCTGTTCCGCGTCAACCAGATCCCGCTCAAGCAGCGCCGCGCCTTCCTCAACCTCATCGGCCAGCCGCGCCGCGCCGCGCGCCCCGCGCGCACCTTGCTGCAACTGGCGCTGCCGGACGACGCGCGCAACGCCGTCGAGCTCAAAGCCCGCGCGATTTGCCCCAAACCCGTGGTGTTCGAGACCCTGGACGAAATCGCCATCGCCCCGGTGCTGGGCGAGGTCTACCTCAAGCGCCGCTTGCAGCCGCTGCAGCGCCGCGCGCTCGACCAAACCCTGGGCGAGCTGCAAGCCCTGTACGGCCCGCAAGCCATCGAGCCCTACGAGGTGGCGCCGCTGTTTGCCGACGGCCGCGCCGTGCCTGCCGGCATCGACGTGGTGGGCGAGGCCATCGATGGTTGTGTGTGGATCGCCCTGCTGACCCCGCCCCCGCGTGGCAACGAAGACCCGGCCGCCCTGCGCGAGCGCTGCGCGCAAGCCCTGGCCCGCAACGACCTGCTGCAGCCCCGGCCTTTCAACCTCGGGCTGCTGCCCAGCCTCAGCCTGCCTGACGCGCAGCAACTGCTGCCCCGTCCCGGCGGCGTGCCGCTGCTGGTGGAGATGAGCCTGCGCGACGCCAACGGCGCCACCGCCTTCGGCGCGCTGCTGCCCATGAGCGACAGCACGGCCGCCAGCCGCCAAGCCGGCGTGCTGCGCCTGCTGCCGCCCAGCGCCACGCGCATGGGCGTGGGAGACGACGCACGCGCCGCCAATGAGCGCAGCGGCGTGGGCCTGGAGCCCCCGCGCCTGGACGACCCCAAGCGCCAAGCCCGGCTGATTGCCTGGCTGCGCGTGCGGCCCGACCCGGCCTTCGGCCCCGTAAACCACTTGCGCTTGAGCTGGCTGGGCCTGCACGCCGTGCGCGCCGAAGGCCGACAGACGATGGGCAACCTCATCGTGGCCGATGCCGACGGCCTGGCCGACCTGCGCGTGCCCCTGCCCGTGGGCGATGTCGACGAAGCCTCGCTGCGCATCGAGCTGGCCGAGGACGGCAGCCGGTTTGAGCCCTGGCAGCGCGTGGACGACCTCGCCCTGCTGGCCACGCCGGCCGCCCGCGACGCCCTGGCCTACGAGCTGGACGCCCAAGCCGGCGAGCTGCGCTTTGGCGACGGCCTGCGCGGCCGCGTGCCGGCCCTAGGCGCGCGCATCAAGGTGGTGCAGTTGCGCACCGGTGGCGGTGCTGCCGGCAACCTGCCCGCCGGCACCCTGCAAGACATCAACCCCCAAGAGCAACGCCCCAGCCACCCGGTGCCGCGCCTGAAGATGCTGCAGCCGGCCGATGCGCTGGGTGGCGAAGACGCCGAAACCATCGAGGCGGCTGAGGCCCGCTTGAGCGGCTTCCTGCGCCACCGCGAGCGCGCCGTCACCGAGGGCGACTACCGCGTGCTGGCCGCGCAAACGCCAGGTGCGGCGGTCGGCAGGGTGGAGCTGCTGCCGCGCTTCAAGCCGCACACGCGGCAGTTCGACATCCCCGGCGTGGTCAGCGTGCTGGTGCTGCCCAGTGCCGCTGGTGTGGGCAATGCGCCCAACCCGCGCGCCGACCGCCCGCTGATCGAAGCCGTGCACGCCCACCTGGACGAGCGCCGTCCCCTGGCCACCGAGCTGTACGTGATCGGCTGCGAGTACCAACCCTTGGGCGTGACCGTGGCCGTGGGCCTGCGCGACGACAGCGCCAACGACGCCACCCTGCACGCCGTGCGCGACGCCATCGCCCAGGCCCTGTGGCCGCTCCCTCCCGGCGGGTTTGACGGCCAAGGCTGGCCGCTGGGCCGCAGCGTCATCGACCGCGAACTGGCCGTGGCCGTGGCCCGCGTGCCCGGCGTGGCCAGCGTGGGTGCGCTCGGTCTGTTCGTGCCCGCCAGCGGCGGCTGGCAAGCGCTGCCACGCGGCGCGGACGGCAGCCAGCAACTGGCGCTGGCGCCCTGGCAGCTGCCCGAGCTGCTGCACATGGCCGTGGTGGACCAAAGCCAGCGCAGCCTGGATGCAGACAGCCTGCCCGCCCCCGATGCAGCGCTGAACGATGCCATCCCCGGCGCCGGCAACCTGCCGGGCGCGGAGCTGAGCGTGGCCGTGCCCGTCGTGCCGGACCTCTGCTGACATGGACCCGAACGGCCAACGCTTCTGGCTCTACGCCGACCCCGCGCACTTCGGCGCGTTGGACGACTGCGTGTGGCAGCCGCAGGCCCGCGTGCTGACCCTGGCCCGTGAGCGCGCCGCGCCGCCCGAGGCCGATCGCGCCGCGCGCTCCGACGATCGCCTGCGCCGCCTGCCCGCGCTGCGCGACAGCTTCAGCCAGCTCGCCCGCTGGGACGCCGCCGAGCGCATGCTGCGCAGCGAGCACGGCGGCCTGGTGCCCGAAAGCGCAAGCCCCGTGCCGCCGCTGGATCTGGCGCTGGACGCCGAGCAGGTGCTGCTGATGGCGCTGGACCGCCAGGTGCGCCTGGTGGACCTGCGCGGCCGCTTCGAGCCCATCCGCCTGGTTGGCTTCACCTTGGCCAGCGGCGAAACCTTCAGCCCCACCAAGCTGGCCTGCGATGCCGAAGGCGGCCGGTGGGCGCTGGACCGCCGCAACCGCAGCCTGGCCCGCATCACCGGCACGCCGTGGCGGCGCCGCGCTTTCGTGGCCTTCGATCCCGACACCTTCCGCCCCCACCCTGAGAACCCGCAAGCCCCCGCGCTGCAGCCGGGCCCGGCGCTGCCCGCCGGCATCGACCCGGTGCTGCTGGCCTGCAGCCCCCAAGGCCAGTTGGCGGTGGCCAGCTGGGGCGAGCGCGGGCGCTTCAGCCTGCACCGCCTGAGCCCCACCGGCTGGGCCCCAGCGCGCGAGCTGCTGGGCGCCGCCCACGCCCACGCGCTGCGCTGGCTGGACGAGCGCCATGTGGCGCTGTGGGCCGGCGCGCTGGATGAAGCCCTGGTCTACGACCTGGACGAACCCGGCACCGCCCCGATCGAGCTGCTGGGCCGGCGCTACCCGCTGCGCCAGGCCCTGCCCGACGCACCGCCGGTGCAGTCGCAAGACTGGCCGCCGCACTACCTGCTGGCAGCGGGCGGCACCCGGCCCCTGGTGCCCTTGAGCTGGCGCGCCCAAGCGACGCAGGGCAGGGCGCAACTGCAGCGGCGCGAGGCCGCAGGCTTTGACGCCTGCTGGCACCGCCTGAACATCGAAGCCGAGCTGCCCGAGGGCTGCGCCGTGCTGGTGGAGCTGGCCGCCCGCGACGACGAGCAAGCCCCCGACGAATCCGACTACCACCCGCACTGGCTGGGCGACGCGAGCCTGCGCCCCGCCGATCTGCCTCCCGACACCCCCCGCGCCGCACCCCTGCGCGCCGCCAGCGAGCTGCCGCTGCACCCCGGCTTGCTGCAGGCGCCCGCCGGTGCGCGGCGCGGCTGCCACACCGTGCTCATCCAGCGCGCCGGCCACAGCCAGAGGGCCTTGCGTGGGCGGTGGCTGCATGGGCGCGTCACCTTGTTCGGCAACGGCCAGCGCGCGCCCTGCGTGGCGGCGCTGCGCGTCTGGGGCGATCGCTACAGCTACCTCAGCCACTACCTGCCCGCGCTGTACACCGATGACGAAGGCGCTGACCGCAGCCAGCGCGGCGCCGCCACGCCGGCCGACTTCAGCGAGCGCTTCACGCAGCTGTTCGAGTGCGAGCTCACGCGCTGGGAAGACATCGCCGCCAACGCCCATGTGCTGACTGGCCCGCACAGCGCGCCCCCTGCCGCCTTACCCTGGTTGGCCAGCCTGCTGGGGCAAAGCCTGCCAGCCGCCTTCAGCCCGCCCCAGGCGCGCGCCTGGCTGGCCACGGCGCCGCAGCGCGTGCGCCAGCGCGGCACCTTGGGCGGCCTGCGCAGCGCGCTGGACGTGGCGCTGGACGGCGCCGTCACCCGCGGCGCCGTGATCGTGCTCGAAGACTTCCGCCTGCGCCGCACCCTGGCCACCTTGCTCGGGGTGGACCTGAGCGACGACGCCGACCCGCTGCTGCCGGGGCTGCGCCCCAGCGCCAACAGCCGCGTGGGCGATGGTTTGATCCTCGGGGAAGGGCCTGACGCGCGCGACTTCCTCACCGCCTTCTTGCCCGAGGCGCTGGACGACCTGCTGGACGAAGGCGAGGCCGAGCTGCTGACCCAAGACTTCTACGCCCGCACCGCCCACCGCGCCACCGTGCTGCTGCACGAGGCCTTGAGCGCGCCCCAAGCCCGCCTGGCCGAAGCCATCGTGGCGCTGGAAAGCCCTGCCCACGTGGCGGTGCGCCTGCTGCCCGCGCGCGCGCCGTTCTTGGTCGGCATCGCCGCCTTGGTAGGCATCGATAGCTTTTTGCGCGACACCCCCAAGCCCGGCTGGGCGCGGGTGGACTGCAGCGTCATCGGCCGGGGCGATGTGATCGCCGGGGGCAGCCTGTTCGACGCCGTGGGCGTGGCGCCCAGCGTGCGCTCGCCAGTGGCGGTGCTGGAGGCGCCGGCCGCCGTCAATGTCGGCGCCAGCTTTGAGCTGCGGGCCGAGCGCTCCAGTGCCGCCGATGGCCGCAAACTGATTCTTTTCCGCTGGACGCGACTGGCCCCTGCGGGCTAGCGCTGCTTCTTCTCACCCACCCCAGGAGCCCACCATGGCCAAGTTCCTCATCAACAACCCCGTCGAAACCGGCGACCCCAAAGTCGTGGTCGACATCGACCCGCAAAGCCCGCTGCCCGTCGGCCGCCACCGCTTCAGCCTGGTGGTGGTGGACGACTCGGGCAACGAGAGCGAGAGCGACTTTCTCGACGTCATCGTGGCCGACCGAGAGCGGCCCACCGCCGTGCTGCAGGGCCCGGAAGTGGCCGCCTTCGGCAAGGAGTTCCCGCTCTCGGGTGCCAAGTCCTTCGATGTCGGCGGCGGCACGATCAAGGTGTGGCGCTTTACTTACCTGGGTCCGTCGATCCGCTGACGCGGGTGCTGCGCCATGCCCGTGCTCGAGCTCAACAAGCCGTTTGACAGCCCCGACCCGAAGCTGGTGGTGCAAAACCGCTTGGCCGAGGGCCGCCACCGTTTTGCGCTGGTGGTGGTGGACGAGCGCGGGCGCGTGAGCGCGGCCGACCAAGTGGTGGTGACGGTGCAGCCGCGCGCTGTCCCTCCGGTCGTCCCGCCGGTCCGGCCACCGGTCCGGCCACCGATCCGGCCACCGATCAGGCCCCGCCCGCCCTAAGCAAGGTGACCCATGACCGCCTTACCTGACCCCCTGGAAGCCGCCGAGCGCCCGGACCGCGTGAACTACGCCACCGGCGTGCTGCTGGACGCACAAGATTTTGCCGACGAGCAGACCTACCATCGCAGCCGCCTCGGGCGGGCCTTGGCCTACCTGCACGGCAGCGGCACCCTGGCCGGGCTGGCGGTGAGCCCGCCGCAGCGGCTGGGCAGCCCACTCGACCCCACGCCCGACTGGGAGCTGCACGTCAACCCCGGCCTGGCGCTGGACCGCTACGGCCGCCTGATCGAAATCCCGCAGCGCCCCTGGTGCCTGCGCATCAACCGCTGGTGGAACGCGCTGGCCGATGCCGCCAACCCGATGGGCCGATCGGCCTTGGCCGCAGCCAACCGCGCTGGCGTCACCACGGTCGACGTCTTCTTGCTGCATCAAACCTGCCCGCGCGGCCTCACGCCCTCGTTTGCCGAGGGCGCGCTGGACGCCACCGACGCCACCGTGCCGCACCGCCTGCGCGACGGCTTTCGCATCCTGCTGGCCCCGCGCGACCTGACGCCCACCGATCCCGCCACCTTGCCAGGTCCGCGCTTGGCCGCGCCCACCGGGGCCGATGCCGCCGCACGGTTGTCTGCACTCAAACAAAGCCTGTTGGACGCCTTTGACGGCAGCCTGGCCCGCCCTGGCGAGCGGGCCTTGCCCGAGCGTGGCGAGCCGGCCCTGAGCTACCGCCGCGAACAGCCGCTGGCCCTGCCACCCGCAGCAGCCGGCTTGGCTGCAGAGGCCCTGTCGCCCGCCGCCGTGTTCCTGGCGCGGCTGAGCATCCCCGGCCTCGACGACGGCCCCGGCAACCCGGCGTTGCCCAACTTCGCCGCCATGGGCGCAGCCGATGTCGACAACCTGTCGCGCGCCTTTGTGCTGCCCACCGACGCCTTGGCTTACAGCTTCGTTTAGGAGACGACCATGATCGACTTCACCACCCTGCGCCAGCGCATCCTGCCCGAAGACGTCGAGCCACTGCGAACGCGCAGCCTGCTGGTCGAAGAGTCGCACCGCCGCCGCCCGCGCTACTTCGATGGCCGCTTCCTGGCCGCCCGCGACTTGACGCGCGACCAGGCCTATTTCCTCTCTCGCCAGGCCGCCTACGCCCGTGCCCTGGGGCCGGGCGTGGTGGACGGGCTGGAGGTGCAGCGCGGCGCCCGCGCCGACGAGCTGCGCGTCAGCCCCGGCCTGGGCTACACGCCGGGGGGCGAGCTGGTGTCGCTGGCGCGGCCCCTCACCGTCTCGCTGGCCGATTTGCCGCAGCTGCAAACCCTCAACACCAGGCTGCGCCAAGACCGCTTCGCAAAGCCTCCGCTGCGCAACCGCACCGGCACCTTCGCGCTGGTGCTGCGGCCGCTGGAGTTCACCGCCAACCCGATCGGCGCCTACCCCTCGGGCCTGCGCCAAGAGCGCACCGTCGAGGCCGGCGACATCGTCGAGGCCAGCGCACTGGAACTGGTGCCGCTGAACGAAGGCAACCCCGCCCAGCTCGACGCCACCCGCGCGCTGCTGGCCCGCATCTTGTTTGTCGACGGCGGCAATCTGCAGCTGCCACCCGAGGTGCTTCCCCTGGCCGTGGTGGCGCTGGTGGGCGACAGCGTGCGCTGGATCGACCTGCACCTGGTGCGCCGCCAAGCCGGCCAGGCGCATGCCGATGTGCTGGGCTATGGCTTTGCGCCGCGCCTGCTGCGCGAGGCGCATTTGGCCCAGTACCGCGAGCGCCTGGCCGAGCTGCGCGGCCGCCGCTTTGCCGCCACCGAATTCTTCGATGCCCTGCCGCCCGCCGGCCCGCTGCCCGATGAAGCCATCAACGCGGCCGATTTCTCGCAGACCTACTTCCCGGCCGGCATCGACACCGAGCTGTGCTTGGTGCCCGAAGACGAGCTGCCCGCGCTGGTCGAGTCCTCGTTCACCCTGCCGCCGCTCGACCTCACCGAGCCGGCGCAGGGCCAGGCCTTCACCCGCGTCTCGCTGCTGATCCCGCTGCCGCGTGCGCGGCTGGCGCAGGCGCAGGCCGAGTTGGCCGGCCAGCTCAACCGCATGCCGCTGCCGCAGCGCTTCACTGACCTCAAGCGCATGCCGGCCGACCGCCTGCGCAACCTCATCGACCCCTTCCCGCCGCGCCTGCTGTTCAACCCCCAAGCCCCGGTCGACCGCGCTTGGCGCAGCGCGCTGGAGGCCGCGCGCGGCAAGCTTTGGTACAGCCGCCAGCGCAATTTGCAGATCAACGATGCCGTGCTCGGCCGCCGCGTGCGCGTGGCGCCACCCGATGTCAACCTGGAGGATCTGGTGAACACCCGGCTGCGCGAGTTCCAGATGGTCACCAAGTTCCGCGACATCTCGGCCAAAGCCGACCTGATGACGCGCGCCGACCTGGTCGCCAAGCTGGCCGCCCCGGCCTTCGACAACCCGCTGATGATGGGCAGCGCCCTGGCCGAGCTGGAGGCGGTGAGTGCCACCCAGCTCGGCCAGGCCGAGTTGTCGCAAGCCAGCGCGGCCTTTGAGGCCGACCAGGGCGGCGACGGCCTGGCCCGGCTGGCCGCGCTGCGGCCCGAGTTGGTGGCCGACAAAGCCACCGTGAGCAAGCTGCTGGCCGATGGCCAGTTGCTGGCCCTGGACCGCCACCTGGGTCGCGCCAGCACGGCCGAGCTGGGCCGCGTGGCCGACGCCTTGGGCGCGGCCAGCGGTGGCCGCACGATCGACATCGCCGGCCTGATACGCCGCCCCACCTGAAAGGCAAAGCGCCATGCGCCTGCTCATCCGCCAACCCCAGGGCCAGCCCCTGAAGCTGCCGCGCGACCACATCGCGCTGGGCGTGGCGCCCACCGTGCGCGCGGGCGTCACGGATGGCGCGCCGCGCGAGCGCCTCAACTACTTCCCCGGCCGCGCCCTCACCGCGCCCGCGCTGGCGCAAGAGCAGCGCCACCGCGCCTTTCACCTGGCGATGCTCAACCGCACCCTGTCGCCGGGTGTGGTCGATGGCTTGGCCGTGGCCATCGAGCCCAGCAGCCGCGCCCCGGTGGGCACTGAGCTGGCCCCCGTACTCGGCCCGCCTGAGCTGGTTCAAGCGCGCCGCCTGCGCCTGACCCCCGGCCTGGCGCTGGACGCCCAAGGCGAAGAGATGGAGCTGCCCACCGAGCTGGGCTTTGACCTGCTCGACCTGCCCTTGGCCGCCCCGGCCTGGCTGCTGGCCGGCGCGCCCCGGCCCACTGGCAGCGACAACGAGCTGTTCAGCCGCAACGTGGGCCTGAGCCTGCGCGACGCGCTGGCGCGTGGCCTGCCGGTGCCGCCGGTGGGCGTGCTGCTGCTGCAGGCGATTGAGTTCGACCTGCTGCTCGACCCCGACGGCGCCGCCGCCCGCGACCAGTGCGAGCGCGACCCCGAGGCCGAGGCCTTTGACGATGAGGTGCGCCAAGAAGGCGGCCGGCTGCTGTTCTACCCCTGGCCCGAGGAATGGCTGGCCCTGCCTGCGCCAGGCCGCGCCTGGCGCAACCAACTGGCCCACGCCGTGTTTGCCCGCGAGGCCGAGCTGGGCTTGGCCCAAGCCATGCCCTGGTGGCGCTTGGGCGTGCCGCTGGCGCTGCTGGCCGTCAACCCCAGCTGGCAGCCGGCCTGGGCCGATGCCGCGGCGGTGCGCCGCCGCGGTGGCGCGCCGCGCGCCCTGCCGCCGCGTGTGGCCGGGGGCAGTGCTTTCCTTTGGCAAGCCCGGGTGGATCAGCTCACCGAGCACCTGGCCGACGCCGCCGGCCAAGGCGCCGACACCGGGGCCCTGGGCCGCCAGTTGCGCACCCTGCCGCCCTGCGGCCTGCTGCCGCGCGACGCCATCGACGCGCGCCGGCACGTGTCGCAGATGCTGCCCGCCACGCTGACGCTGGACGCCGCCCCGATCCCGCTGGAGCAGCTCGACGCGGTGCTGGAGGCCAGCGCCCCCAGCGCCCCGATCGACATGGCCTTCAGCGCCGCGCTGCGCGTGCTGGTGCCTGTGCCGCAGGCGCAGTTCGAGCCCGATCTGCTGGTGGTGGAGCAGGTGGATGCCGACGGCACCTTCGCCCGCAGCATCGACACCCTGACCGACCGCCGCGCCGAGCAACTGCGCCGCCGCCAGGTGCTGCGCGAGCGCCTGCAGGCCCTGGGCCGCGCCGCCCGCGGCGCGAACGCGCCCGACTTGGCCCTGCTGCTGGCCGACCCGCTGCGCCTGGAGGACGAAAGCGCCCAGGCCCGCGTGCCCACCCCGCGTGGCGAGCTGCACCTGAGCGCCCGGCTGGCGGGCATGCACCAGCATTTCCTGACCGACACCCCCACCCCGCTGGCGGTAAGCGCGGCCGACACCCTTTTCGCCTGGGTGCTGCTCAACCCCGAGGCGCCCCCGCGCCAAGTGATGCTGCAACTGCTCGTCAATGGCAGCTGGGAGCAGCGGGCTTTCTGGGGCGACGACCTGATCCACTGGGGCACGCTCGGCACGCCCTCGCGCCAGCGCCAGGGCGACTTGCCCATGGCCGGGCAGTGGACGCGCCTGACCGTGCCCGCCAGTGCGCTGGGCCTGGCCGACGCGCAGGCCGACGGCATCGCCTTCACCTTGTTCGACGGCCAAGCCGTGTGGGGCCCGGCCGGCCGCCTGGGGCGCGACACCGCGCAGCCGGTGGTGCGGCCGGCCGAGCAGGTGTGGGTCGACCAAGCGCTGATCGACGGCAGCCGCCGCTGGGCCAATGGCGACGAATGGACGGTGCTGTTGACGGCCGACCACGCCGCCCCCTTCGAGCCGATGCTGGGCACGCTGCCGCGCAAGGCCGACCGCATCGCCACCGTGTTCACCACCCTGTTGGCCGACCCGGCGGTGGGCGGCCTGAAGCTGGGCCTGCAAGGCAGCCAGCAGCCCTTGAGCCAAGTCATGAACGCCGAGGGCCTGAGTGGCGCAGCGCTGGCACTGCGCCGCGCGATTGACCGCAGCAACGACCACATCGACTTCGGCTTCGTGCGCGTGCAGACCGATATGTACCGGCTGCGCCAGTCGGTGGTCAAGCAAAGCCAGGCGACGCGCTTTGCGGTGTCGCCCGCGCTCAGCCAGATCGCCGAGCTGGACAGTGCGGCCGCCACCCGCGAGCAGCTCAGCGGTTTTTTCAGCGACATCAAGGGCACGGCGGTGAACACGCCGCCGGTGCAGCGCGCTGGCGGCGTGGCGGTGAGTGCCGAGCTGGGCCGCGCCAACTTCGAGCTGCTGCAAGCCAGCCAAGTCATCAACACCGAAGCCTTGGGCGGCAACGTGCTGTTCAGCGCCAAGCGCGTCACGACGGTCGACGCCAAGCGCGCTGCCGCACTGGCGCAGAGCCAGCAAAACGAGCGCCTGCAGTTCAACGTCGGGCAGGTGGGCAACATCTTGGGCGGCGACGCGCTGACCGGCGTGGCCGAGGTGCGCAACGTCACCATCGCCGCGCGCATGGAGCAGCCGCGCGCGGTGGAGAACAAGAACTTCGCGATGTCGACCCGCATCGAAGTCACCCAGCGCCTTCTGCAAAGCGAGTTCGACCTGAGCGAGATCCAGGTCGCCGGCGTGCCCGATGGCACGCTGGAGGCCGCCACCGGCCAGCCCAAGCGCAAGACGCTGCCGCTGCTGGGCTTGGCCGACACTGCCAAGCTGCTGACCGACCCCTCGCCCGACGCCGCCAAGGCCGACGAAGCGCATTACTTTTTGGGTGGCGTGGATGTGGCCGACTTCACCATCGGCCTGCTGCGCAACATCGAGGGCCTGAGCCTGCGCTACCGCGCCGCACTGACCCGTTGCGAGCAGGGCTTGAGCACCCTGGCCGGCCTGCAACTGCAAGGTCAAGCGCGCCTGCGCGAAGTCGAGACGGCGCTGGCCGAAACCCGCCAAGACGTGGCCACCGCCCGCGCCCTGCTGGCCGAGGACAGCGCCCGCGTCAAGGCCCTTAACGCCCGGCGTGATGGCGTCATCCGGCAGCACGTGCGCTTCCTGGCCTTTGTGCGGCCGCTGCTGGCCCCGCCCGGCCAGCGCTCGCCCACCCGCGCGCTGGACAACGCCTTCGAGCCCGATGCTGTGCCCGCTTGCCTGGCCGCCCACGGCCCGCCGCCGCCCGAGGTGCAGGCGATGGTGGCGCAGCTGCGCCGCGCGCCGGTGCAGTGGTTCATTGGCCTCAAGCGCCTGCCCGAATTCATCGAACGCGGCGAGCAGGTGCGCGACCTGATCCTGCAGCTCAACCAAAGCCTGCCCGCGCCGGCCCAGCCCACGGCCGAGCCCTTCACCCAGGCCCTGCTGAGCGGCGTGGCCCAGCAACTGGCCCTGCGCCGCAACGAGAAGCGCGGCTTAGCCGTGCAAGCCCAAATGGGCGTGGCCGAGCAGCGCGAGCAAGTGTTCCAGCACCTGGTGCTCGACGACCTGGCGCCCTTCACCTACCTGGCGCCGCTGCAGCGGTTCACCAGCGGCTGGTATGAGCGCGTGGCCAGCGTGGCCGGCTGCCTGCATGCCCGGCTCAGCCAGGTCAAGCCGGCGCTGCGCCTGGGCTGGGCCGAGGCCTTCAGCAGCTTCGATGGCGCGGTGGAGCTGGGCAATCTGGCCAGCCTGCCGCGCTTGAACGAGGTGCCGCAAGACCTGCGCGACGACATCACCGAGCTGGCCACCTGGCTGCGCCGCCAAGCCCCGGCCGACAACCCGCTGGCGCAGGCCCTGCTCAACACCCTGGTGCGCGTGTGCCTGCTGGCGGCCAGCCACTCGCCCACGCAAAGCCTGATCAGCGGCAGCGTGCTGCGGCCGATGCCGCTGATCCCGATGCAGCTGCTGCCGGTGCAGCCGCATGTCAGTTTCGGCGTGTTCTTGGGGCAGCAGGTGGAGGTGTTTGAGGCCGAGCGCTTGGTGGCCCAGGGCGTGGTGCACGAGTTGACCGGGGGGCGCGCCGACGTGCGCATCGAGCGCGCCTTTGGCCCCAGCCAAGACGCCGGGTCCAACAGCCGCGTGCGCTTCCTGAACTGACTACGGCGATGCCGAGCGACGTCCGCGTCCACACCCTGCGCCTGCACCAGCCGCTGCCGGCGCTGGGTCGCGACGCGCAGGCCTGGGCTGAGGACGCCCTGCGCTGCGCCAGCCTGCCCAGCCGCTGGCAGCACCGCTGGGTGTTGGTGCGCCGGCTGCAGCTGCACCTGGGTGCGCGAGCCGACGCGAGCGCGCTCAGCCGCCAGATCAGCGCCCGCTGGGCCGAGCTGGCCGCCAGCGCCGAACCCGGCGAAACCGCCAGCCCACACGCCAGCGCGGTGTGGTTTGCCGACGAGCCCGCCGCGCGGCTGGCTTGGCTGCAGCGCGGACTGGAGGGGCAGCCCTGCACGGCTTGGTTCTGGGCCCAGGTAATGGCCGAGGAAGGGCAAGGCGCCGCCTTGGCGGAACAGGCCCACGCACCGTGGCGCACGCCCGTGCCGCCAACGCGCGACGCCGCCTTTGCGGAGCAAGTGGCGGCGTTGCTGGCGGGTGCCGGTTCAGGGCCTGCCGTGGGTACTGATTGGCCTGCGCCGGCGCGCGCAGCCCCTGCCGCGAACCCGGTGGCATTGGCGGCTCAAGCCACGCCCGCCAGCGCGCCCGCTGGGCGCCAGCCTCAGCCGACCCGCGCGGCAGCCCGGCGTCCAGCCCCAGAAGGCCCGAGCGCCGGCCTGGCGCCGGGTACCGTGCCCGGGGCGCCGAGCGACGTTCAGCCCAGCGTGATGCAGACACGCAAGCTGCCATCGCTGCCGGTTGAAGCAGCGCCCTCGGCACCAGGAACAGCCGCAGCCGAGGGGCGTCGTTCCACGGCGACATCGCCACCCGCTGCGTCCGAAGTGCCAGCACCCACCGGGGCGGGTCAGCAAGCCGTCACCGCACCGCCCGCGCCCGCAGCCCTGGCCTTGCTCGACCCCGGCCTGCGCACTGCGTGGGGCGGTTTCTTTTTCGTGCTGGCGCTGTGGCGGCAGACCCCGCCGCCCGATGCCAGTACCGCCACCGCTTGGCTGCAAGCCCTGGCAGCTTGGCTGCGCCTGCCCAGCGACGACGGCATCGCCGTGTGGTTGGCCAGCTTGGGCCGAGCTTCAGACCAACCGCAGCCCGCCTTGCCGCTGCGCGCGCTGCGCCTGCAAGCCTTGTACTTAAGCCGCCTGCCGCTGCGCCGCTTGCTGGCCAGCCCTGCGCTACTGCGCGCCAACGCCACCCACGTCGACCTGCACCTGCCCCTGCGCGGTGTGCGCTTGGCCGTGCGCCGCGCCGGGCTGGACCTCGACCCCGGCTGGCAGCCCCTGCTGGCCCGCGCCATCCACTTTCACTATGAAGCCCGCTGAAGCCTGGGAGCCGGTCAGCGCTCCGCCGCTGACGACCGTGGCACTGGCGGCTTTGGCCGATTTGCCGCCCGAGCCCGTAGCCCAGACCAAGGCGTCCCTGGCGCCGGCCGCCCAGCTGCTGCACCAAGCCCAAGACGCCCTGGCCCCCGGCCGCCGGCCGGAAGCCCTGCACGCCGCGCACGAGGCCCCCATGCCGCCTATGGGCCGCTGCAGCAGATGTCCAGCTGTCAAACGCCGTAAAGTTGAAGCGGTTGTGTGGGTAAAGTTGAGAATTTTGAGGATTCGCCAGTACGAGGAGGGAATTCTTGTTTCCCGACAATGGCTCAAGCAAAGTTCCACTGAAATTGCAAATTCACCGGCTGTCTTTAGCGCGTTGATTTGCAAGAGCCACAGGACTCACGGCTTCGCCGTACAGCAAGTCGTAGCGACGCGTGCTCATGAAGGCGGCCATGCGGCCCCAAAGTTTTGCCGATAGAGCGAGGTCGTCGAGCAGCCAGCGCACCACGCCCTCACTCCACGGCTGCGGCGCAATGTTCAGCGGGCGCAG
>Ga0209490_10001074_pt1 | contig 26707 bp, 23 predicted proteins | sample MAT06_FD_187209 | JGI IMG/M metagenome (GOLD analysis project Ga0209490, IMG submission 187209) | Freshwater microbial communities from Lake Fryxell liftoff mats and glacier meltwater in Antarctica - MAT-06 (SPAdes) (version 2) | ecosystem: Environmental > Aquatic > Freshwater > Ice > Liftoff... | reverse complement strand
AATATCAATATGTACGTTGAGGTCTGTGTAGGGGCCGGAGGTATCGTAGACAAAAATAGCGGAATTTTTTTCGCCTTTGCCGTCGAGCGACATCGCGAGCGGCGTGTCGGATTGTGAAATCTCACGCATGGGCACGCGGATATCGGGGCGCGAGCCTTCAATGTAAACCTTGCGGGAATTAGGTAATGGTTTCACCGCGGCTTCATCAACAGTGGCGGTGGCTTCTAAAAACTTTGCAGGCGTGGCGGCATTCATAGTTGTTCCTTAATCATCAAAATATTAAGGACGCGCAAAACCTGAATGGTCACAGGCTGAACGCATCCCTTCGGCGGCATTATCCGCATCAGGTTCGATGGGTATTTCTCACCCAACTGTTACGTTAGGACCCCAGCGTTATAAAAGATTAGCAAGCGTGTACGTTACACCATTTGACCGATGGCGACAATCAGCTGCCCCATGCAATTGCCCGCAATCACGAGTATCGACCAAGTCTTTAACTGTGTATTTACCGGTGTATTTTCCTTGACGTGTTCACAAAAGGCGCGTATCTTAATGACTAAATAGTCATTAAGAATAGCCTACATGTCCGCACTCGCAAAAATGATGGAGCCACGCTGGGAGCGCCGCAAAGACGCGCGTCCGGGGGAGCTTGCAACCGCCGCCTTGGAGCTATTTATCGAGCGCGGTTTCTCGGCCACCCGATTAGATGATGTTGCCAAACGCGCCGGTGTTTCAAAAGGCACGCTCTACTTATACTTTGATAGTAAAGAAGCGCTGTTTAAGTCGGTAATTGAAGAAGGCATTGTATCGCGAATTGAGGAGTACGAAGTTTTCATGCGCGCCTACGAAGGTACATCGGCCGAGCTTTTGCGTGATTTAGTCTTTAGCTGGTGGAGCCAAATAGGCGCGACTAAGTTAGGTGGCATTACCAAGTTAATGATGTCTGAAGCCGGTAACTTTCCGGCGCTCGCAAAGTTTTATCATGATGATGTCATCACCCGCGGGATGGGACTTTTTGTCTACGTGATTGAGCGTGGGGTTGCCTCTGGTGAATTTCGCAGTGTGCCGATGGAATACGTGCCGCGTATCTGCGCCGCGCCCGTGGTCATGCTAATGCTGTGGCGGCACTCGTTTGATCTCTGTGGTGCCAAGCAAATTGACGCTGACGTTTATTTGGCAACGCATACCGATATGCTGATTCACGCATTCAAAACCGGGGATGTCGCCACGCTAGCCGCTGCGACGCCATCAGTTAAAATCTAGTTTTCATTGTCATCATTTTTTAAATATGAACGCCACCACTACACCTCCCGATAGCGCACTTCCGCTTAACGCCACTGAGCAAGCCCGCTTTAATATGGTGGAGCAGCAAATTCGCACGTGGGAAGTGCTCGATCAGAACGTGCTGGATTTGCTTTTTGCCGTGAAGCGTGAAGACTTTGTGCCGCCCGCGTACCGTGCGTTAGCGTTTATGGATACAGAAATTCCGCTCGGTGAATCACAATTTATGTTGTCGCCAAAACTTGAGGCGCGCATCATCCAAGAGCTAGCGCCGAAGTCGCATGAGCGGGTGCTCGAAATTGGCACGGGCTCAGGCTACTTAACCGCCCTGCTCGCAACAAGCACCGCGCAGGTTGCCTCAATCGAGTATTTTGAGTCCCTAGCGAATAGTGCCGCCGCGAAATTAGCCGTTGCGGGCATAGGCAATGTCGAAATTACGGTGGGCGATGCCGCCGCCAGCCCTGCGCCATTTCTATCGGTGACCCAACAATTTGAAATCATCGTTTTAACCGGCTCCGTGGCAATACAGCCGACAGCGTTTTTCCCGTATTTGGCGGTCAGCGGGCGATTATTTGCCGTTATCGGTGATGCGCCAGCAATGCAGGCAACGTTAATTGTCAAAGAGGGCGAGGCTAGTTTTGTCAGCACAGTTTTATTCGAAACCGTAACACCACCGCTCATCAATGCGCCACAACCGTCGCGCTTTACGTTTTAAGCTTCAATAATGCGCCAACTTTCCGCTCCTGACTTGCGCCAAATGCTGGATCAATCCGGTGACGCTAAGCCCGCCTTAATTGATGTACGCCAAGCGTGGGAATTTAACCTCGCAAAGATTGATGGCGCGACACTTATTCCGATGAATGACGTGCCAAGCCGCATCCAAGAGATAGATGAAACGCATCCTACGGTCATCATTTGTCATCACGGCATGAGAAGTCTGCAAGTCGTCGCATATTTAGAGCGCATGGGCTTTGATAACTTGCATAATCTGGATGGTGGTATCGACGCATGGTCACGGCAGGTGGATGCCTCCGTGCCACGCTACTAATTTTTTTTAATAATGTTTAACAACGACGCGGTACGAATTTCGTATTCAACCTGCAAACACAAAATGAAAAACCTCATGTTAAAACGCCGTTCTGTTTCTTTAATAGCTTCTATGCTTGCCTCGCTCCTTGCCACCACGGCGGTTGTTAGCGCAAATGCCGCCGACTTAATCAGTGTCTACCGTGACGCGGTCTCGCAAGACCCGGTGTATGCGGCAGCTAGGGCCACCTACGAAGCCGCCAAAGAAGCCAGCCCACTGGCGCGCGCGGCGACTCTGCCGCTTATCTCGTTTGGCGGAAGCGTTAACCGCATCAATAGTGAAACTGACTCGGCGCTCGGCAATTCATCACGCGATTACACCTCGCGCGGCTACACACTTTCACTCACACAGCCGCTATTTCGGATGCAAACATGGATAGCGGTCGATCAAGCAGGGCTGCAAGTTAAGCAAGCCGAAGCCGTATTTGCGGACGCTAAACAAAATATCGTCACCCGCAGCGCACAAGCCTACTTTGATGTGTTGCTCGCCGAAGACAATGTGGCCTTATCCGCTGCACAGAAAAAAGCCGTGTCAGAGCAATTGGCTCAGGCGAAACGCAATTTTGAAGTTGGCACGTCCACCATTGTTGACACCTACGAAGCGCAAGCGCGATTTGATTTAGCGGTATCACGTGAAATAGCCGACCAAAATGATCTGGAAATAAAGAGAAATGCGCTGGAACAATTAATCGGCAAAAACGCGCCCCCGCTCGCCAAGCTACGGGATAACCCAACGTTGGCACTCCCCGTTCCAGCGGATTCATTGGCGTGGGTACGCGGTGCAGAGGAAGCGAGCCCCACCATCGCGCAACTACGCGCTGCTTATGAAATTGCCGTCAAAGAGGTTGACCGCAGCAAAGCAGGGCACTACCCAACTCTCGATTTAACCGGCAGCTACGGCTACAACAATGCGCCCTCTACCGGCACGCAATTTACCAGCAACACGGCCAACATAGGCTTAGTGCTCAACATCCCAATATTTCAAGGCGGCGGCACGCAATCGCGCATTCGCCAAAGCTTGTCACTACGCGAGCGCGCCACCCAAGATTTAGAAAACGCCAAACGCGCGGTCGCCCAAAATGTAAAAACATCCTTTTTGAACGTCACCAGTGGGTCGGCACAGGTGCGGGCGCTTGAAGCCTCACTCGTCTCCTCGAAAGCCTCGCTTGACTCCACCTTGCTTGGTAAAGAAGTTGGCGTGAGAACCAATGTGGACGTATTAAATTCGCAGCAAATCCTCTTCCAAACCCAGCGCGATTTGCAGCAAGCCCGCTATAACACCATCCTCTCCCAGCTACGCCTAAAAGCCGCCGCAGGACGCCTAACTCAAGATGATTTGGCGGAAGTGAATCGGTTGTTGCAACCTTAATAATTTAGCGAAACCTGCCTATTGGCGGTCACTTTCAAGCATATTTTGCTCAAAACGCCCGTCGAATAACTAGTTTTTATTATTAGTGCGCGTTTCGGTTGCTGGCGCAATCGCACAAACGCCCGTTTCGCTAAGTACAATAGTTGCCCCGTCAAGCCGTGTTCTTGCGCCTGTAGCAGTCGGGTATTTTCGTCGTACTGTGATCGTATGTGCGCATCGCGGGCGGCGATTAGCGCGCTAATTTCACTCACGTCAGCTGTTAGGGTGTGCCCGGCTTTAATCTCAGGGGCTAATTGACGTTGCACGTAAATGGTGGTGTGTTTAGGCGCAATTTCATTGACAGGACGCTCGCTAGAATAAAAATAAAGTGCGATTGATTTGCGTGAGTGGTCAGCAAAAGCAGCAGGCAAATTGATGGCGTCAAAACCGTGCCAACTATGCTCTCCCGTTTCAAAAATAACGCAGCGGTTAAATACTGGCGTAATGCGAATATCCGCTGTCGTATTGTCATGCGGGTTTTTGAATAGCTCAAGTGCGCCGCCCCATTCGTCCTGCCAATCGTGATTCAGATAAATGATTAGGTTGAGCCGTCGATGCCAGCGCTCGCTCGGATGCAAATTAAAATCAATGTGGGCATTTAAGCTCATGCCGTGGCGATTATCGTGCGTGCCACCACCTAAATAGTACGGGTTATACAAAAAATTTTGCATCCTGGTGGCGTCGCCCAGCCAAGTTAAAAATGCGCGCGATTGGATCAACTCATCCAGTGCCGCATAAGGAATGCCCAGTTGGCAAATACGATCATTGGTTGACTTAGCGCCAAGCTTGCCATCGTCACCCATAGCATTGCCTCGTTCAAATGCGGGAAACGATTGATGCAACGCATCTGCATAATCACTGTCAAGAAAATGATCGAGAACGATATGGGGGAAGGGCTGAGCCGCAACAAAAGTCGCGGCGATCGTTGCGGTGTTATCAATGTGCGGTTTCGCAATCTGCGTAAACACCGCTCACTCCACCGTCACACTCTTCGCCAAATTGCGGGGCTTATCGACATCTGTGCCGCGTTTTAAGGCGGTGTGATAGGCCAGCAGTTGTACAGGTATGGCATGAATAATGGGTGAGAGTAATCCCGAGTGTCTAGGCGTGCGGATGACGTGTACGCCATTACTTTCAACGAAGTGGCTATCCGCATCGGCGAAGACAAATAATTCGCCACCGCGCGCGCTGACTTCTTGCATGTTCGATTTTACTTTTTCGAGTAGCGTGTCGTTTGGTGCGATAACTACCACCGGCATATTGCTATCCACCAAAGCGAGCGGGCCGTGTTTTAACTCGCCTGCGGGGTAAGCCTCGGCGTGGATGTAGGAAATCTCTTTGAGCTTTAATGCACCTTCTAGGGCGATGGGGTAATGGAGACCACGGCCTAAAAAGAGGGCATGGTTTTTTTGCGCAAATTTCTCTGCCCACGTTTTTATTTGCGGCTCAAGGTTTAGCGCGTGTTGCACGCTACCAGGTACGTAGCGCAACTGCTCTAAATAGGCTAGCTCCTCGGCAGTATTGATCATGCCTTTGGTTTTTGCTAGCGTGAGGCTCAAACTAAATAACGCGATTAGCTGAGTCGTAAATGCCTTAGTCGATGCCACGCCAATCTCCATACCTGCGCGCGTGTAAAAGACCATGGAGGAGGCGCGTGGAATGGCGGACTCGCGTACATTGCATATCGATAGCGTGGCATGGTGGCCGAGTGATTTGGCGCGCTTCAACGCTTCCATGGTGTCGAGTGTTTCGCCCGATTGCGAAATAGTGACGATAAGCTGCGTTGGGTTTGGAATGGAATCGCGATAACGATATTCGTGACCAAGCTCTACCTGACACGGGATCTTTGCAATCGTTTCTATCCATTGTTTCGCGACTAAGCCCGCGTAATAGCTGGTGCCTGCGGCTAGGATAAGTACGCTGGTGGCGTTCGCAAAATGGGTGGCGGCAGTTTCCCCAAAGGCCTCAGCATTTACGCCATCGTTGATGATGGCTTCCATAGTGTCCGCAATGGCACGCGGTTGTTCATGAATTTCTTTTTGCATGAAGTGGGTGTATGGCCCCAATTCATTGGCGTCATCACTGACATCGGAGACGTGTATTGCCCGCGTGACGGCTGCGCCGCTAGCGTCAACCACCCTTATCGTTTCACGGGTAATTTCGGCAATATCGCCTTCCTCTAAATACATGACGCGGCGTGTCGCTGGCAGTATTGCGGATACGTCTGACGCAATAAAATTTTCATGCTCGCCAACGCCGATAAGTAGCGGGCAGCCAACACGTGCGGCAATGAGCGTATCGGGGTGCGATTTCGCCACCACGCCAATGGCATAAGCACCATGTAGCTCACGCGCGGCACGTTCTGTGGCCGTAAAAAGATTCTTAGATGTCTGATAGTAGTAGTGAATTAAGTGTGCGATGACTTCGGTATCAGTCTCTGAGTCGAACACGTACCCAAGTGTTTTTAGGCGTGAACGTTGCGCGTCATGATTTTCGATAATGCCGTTATGCACCACCGCGATTTCATCGAGCGAGACATGCGGATGCGCGTTAGGCTCAGTCACGCCACCATGTGTGGCCCAGCGGGTGTGGCCAATGCCGAGTAAACCGCTGAGATTTTCAGTTTGTGCGGCGGCTTCCATTTCGCGGACGCGGCCAACGCGTCTGACGCGTTTAATTTCCTGTTCATGTACGTTGACCCCGGCAGTTAATACCGCGATACCAGACGAATCATAGCCGCGATATTCGAGGCGCTTTAGGCCTTCGACAAGGATGGGGACAATATTACGTGTTGAGATTGCACCGACGATACCGCACATAGCGCTCCTTTTTTGCTGGCTGATTGGTTTGCTATTTTTGCTCTTTTTGTTTGGAAGGGCGCGCCCAATTCGTGCGACTCACTTGCGTTTTGTCGTTAAGGGCTAGCGTATTGTTTGCCACATCTTTCCATACCGTTGTACCAGCGGCGACCGTTGCGCCCATATGTACGGTCACCGGGGCTATAAGCTGCACATCGGAGCCGATATGTACGTTATCTTCAATTATCGTACGATGTTTGTTCGCACCATCATAGTTACAGGTGATCGTACCCGCACCAATATTCACGCCGCACCCAATTGTGGTGTCACCGATGTAGCTTAAGTGATTCGCTTTTGAGCCGATGCCCACAGCGCTTGCTTTTACCTCAACAAAATTTCCGATATGCACATCAGCTGCCAGCGTTGTGCCTGGGCGAATTCGTGCATAAGGGCCGATACGTGCATTCGCGCCGATGGTTGCGGTATCAATCATGGTGAAGGGCAAAATTTCTGTGCCCTCGTCAATGGTGCAGTTATGCAAAACGACATTTGCACCGATGACGACATTCTTCGATAGCTTCACATCGCCTTCGAATACACAGTTGACGTCGATCGTCACATCTTCGTCACAGGTGAGCGTCCCGCGTACATCAATGCGTGCCGGGTCTCGTAGGCTGACACCGGCCGCCATCAGCTTGATGGCAATTTGATATTGATATTGGCGCTCCAGCATGGCTAATTGATCGCGACTATTGACGCCCGTAATCTCGACTTCACTCGATGCCAAATGCGTCACCACGGGGAGGCCTTCTGATACCGCGAGTTTCAAAATATCGGTTAGATAATATTCGCCTTGCGTGTTTTTATTACCAAGTGCGGGCAACCAACGCTTGAGCCACGCAGTGGGGCAGGCTAAAAAGCCAGTGTTGATTTCGGTGATTTTTCTAGATTCTGGATTGGCGTCTTTTTCTTCAACGATCTCACAGACCTTGCCTTGACTGTCGCGCACGATACGCCCTAGGCCATGCGGATTAGTAACATGCATCGTTAGCCACGCCAGTTGTTGCTTGGCCGCGTCGTTTACAAGCGCCACTAAACTGTCTGGTGATATGAGCGGTACGTCACCATAAAGTACCAACGTAATATCAGTCTTGTCCACGAATGGCAGCGCTTGCAGTACCGCGTGCCCCGTGCCGAGCGGGGGCGATTGTTGAGCCCAACTGAGTTTTGTGTTCGCAATAAACGCCTGACGGACGATGTCACCGCCGTGACCATAAACAATGGCGGTCACAGTCGGGTTAAGTGTTGCGGCGGCATCTATCACGTGTGCAAGCATGGCTTTGCCTGCGATCAGATGGAGTACTTTAGGTAAGGCCGAGCGCATTCTCTTGCCTTGACCTGCGGCGAGAATCACAACTGAGAGAGTTGTCATTGTTTATAAGGCTTCACATAACCAGAAATCATGCCGCACGCTCGTAGTTAAAAAGCAAAAATAAAAAAGGCAGCGGAGGTTATCCGCTGCCTGAAATGTTTACTGCGCCTCTAAACCGTTACGGCGCGTTCATAGTATCAAATTTTGCTTACTTACGCAACTTTCTAATTGCGGCTAATTGTGCAGCGAGTTGCGCTAACTCAGCTTGAACAACGGCGCGCTCTTGGCTGCTTGTACGGTCAGTAAGCGCTTCCTCAGCAGCGCGCTTTGCTTCCATCACTTTAACTTCGTCTAAATCTTTTGCACGAACTGAGGTGTCAGCCAAGATGGTTAGGGCTTTAGGCTGCACTTCTAAAATACCACCCGAGACGTAAACCAACTCTTCCGCGCCATCGATCATTTTGATTTTGACAACACCAGGTTTAATTCGTGTCAGCAGCGGTGCATGCTGCGGCAAAATGCCAAGTTCGCCCGATTCACCGGGTGCGATGACCATGGCCGCATCGCCCTCGAATATCGATTGCTCAGCAGATACGATGTTCACATGTAGTATTGCCATAATTATTCTCAGATTTGAAGCGGTCGCTTGGTTTTTCCTTAAAAAATCAGCCAGCTTTGCTGGGAATTTTTAAGTCGCTAAGCCCGACAAAAGTAGGTTTTCACTTTTGCCGGAATTTCCCTACATTGTTTTCGCTTTTTCAAACACTTCGTCGATACCACCAACCATATAAAACGCTTGTTCAGGCAGGCTGTCGCATTCGCCATCAACAATCATCTTAAAGCCACGAATGGTTTCTTTGAGCGGCACAATCTTGCCTGGCGCGCCTGTGAACACTTCGGCCACGTTAAATGGTTGGGATAAGAAACGCTGAATTTTACGTGCGCGCGATACCGCTAATTTATCTTCGGGTGACAACTCGTCCATGCCCAGAATCGCAATAATGTCGCGTAATTCTTTATAACGCTGTAGGGTAGTTTGCACCCGACGCGCCACCGAGTAATGCTCTTCACCGACAACTTGTGGATCAAGCTGACGTGATGTTGAATCCAGCGGATCTACCGCTGGGTAAATACCAAGGGAAGCAATATCTCGCGACAACACAACGGTCGCATCTAGGTGCGCGAAGGTGGTTGCAGGCGATGGATCAGTTAAGTCATCCGCTGGTACATAGACGGCTTGGATTGACGTGATTGAGCCCGTCTTGGTGGACGTAATGCGTTCTTGCAATACGCCCATTTCCTCTGCTAAGGTTGGCTGATAGCCCACCGCAGATGGCATACGACCGAGGAGCGCCGATACTTCAGTACCTGCTAGCGTGTAGCGATAAATATTGTCTACGAAGAACAAAATATCTTTACCCTCGTCACGGAAACGCTCCGCCATTGTTAAACCTGTGAGCGCTACCCGCAGACGGTTGCCCGGCGGTTCATTCATCTGACCAAATACCATCGCCACTTTCGATTCGCTTAGGTTATCAGCCTTGATAACGCCAGCTTCTTGCATCTCGTGGTAGAAATCATTTCCTTCACGGGTACGCTCGCCCACGCCAGCAAATACCGACAAACCACCGTAGCTCTTGGCGATGTTGTTGATAAGCTCCAACATGTTCACAGTCTTGCCCACGCCTGCACCGCCGAATAAACCAACTTTGCCGCCTTTGGCGAACGGACAAACCAAGTCAATCACCTTAATACCGGTGGGTAGCAGATCAACTGACGGAGAAAGTTCGTCAAATTTTGGCGCTGGCTGATGAATTGAGCGACGCTCCTCAGTCAGGATTGGGCCCTGTTCGTCGATCGGCCGACCTAGAACGTCCATGATGCGGCCAAGTGTGGCCGCACCGACTGGAACGGATATTGGGCGACCAGAGCCTTTGACTTTCATGCCGCGACGCAAGCCATCTGATGAGCCCATGGCGATACAACGCACCACGCCGTCTCCAAGTTGCTGCTCTACTTCAAAGGTCAGGCCCTTTTCAGCGAAGCTTTTTTGATCGTCGTCCTGAAGCGTCAATGCTTCGTAAATTTTTGGCATGGCGTTGCGTGGAAACTGAATATCTACCACCGCGCCAATACACTGAACAATATTTCCTGTGCTCATATTCAACCCTGCCTAAAGTAAATTCCGTAAATTCTTAAATTCTGTTGGTAATAAAGTGGTGGCTAGACCGCTGCTGCACCGCTAACAATTTCAGATAGCTCTTTGGTAATCGCGGCTTGTCGCGCTTTGTTATAAGTGAGTTTTAAGTCACCGATAACCTCTTTGGCATTGTCTGACGCTGACTTCATCGCTACCATCCGAGCGGACTGCTCCGACGCAATATTTTCAGATACCGCTTGGTAAATGATTGACTCAATGTAGCGCACCAGCAGTTCATCAAGCACCACTTTTGCATCTGGCTCGTACAAATAATCCCAAGCTGAATCAGGCGCACCAAGCGTTTCACCGGTGAGCGGCAGCAACTGCTCACACATCGTCTCCTGCTTCATGGTATTAACAAATTTGGTATAGCAAAGATAGAGCGCGTCAATTTTCCCAGCCGCAAATTGATCAAGCTGTATCTTGATGGGCCCGATCATCTTGTCTAAATGTGGCTTGTCGCCTAAACCAATCACGTGGGAGACGACTGGAATACCATAGCGTTGTAAAAACCCGAATCCTTTGTTGCCGATAGCCGTTGCTTGAACTTTGGCGCCAGCACTTTCCCAGTCCTTTATTTTAGCCACCATCAAACGCATCGCGTTTGTATTCAAGCCACCACACAACCCTTTATCGGATGTCACCATGATGACGCCGATATTTTTTACCGCATTTGCTGCATCGCGCTTTTGTAAAAAAGGATGGCGATAATCCGGGTTGGCGTGCGACAAATTGGCAGCGACGCTACGAATTTTTTCCGCATACGGACGAGCAGCACGCATCCGTTCCTGCGCTTTACGCATTTTGGAGGCGGCGACCATTTCCATCGCCTTGGTGATCTTGCGTGTATTTTCTACACTTTTGATCTTCGTTCGGATTTCTTTACTTCCGGCCATACTGAGCTCTTTCGAATCGCGTACTTATTTAGTAAGCACCGGTCTTTTTGAAATCCGCAATGGCGGCGTGAAGGGCTTTTTCGTCGTCGGCTGATAAATTTGCAGCTTTGTCGATGGAATCAACCAATGCTGCATATTTGGTTTTCATAAACCCACTCAGCGCCTTTTCGAAGCCAAGCGCTTTTTTCACGTCCACATCGTCCATGTAGTTGTTGTTAACCGCAAACAAAATCAGCGCCATTTCCCAAACCTGCATTGGCTGATACTGCTGCTGCTTCATTAGCTCTGTCACCATCTTGCCGCGCTCAAGCTGCTTACGCGTCGCTTCGTCTAGGTCTGAGGCGAACTGAGCAAAGGCGGCCAATTCACGATATTGAGCGAGTGCCAAACGCACACCGGCGCCGGTATCTTTACGCTTCATGATTTTGGTCTGCGCAGCACCACCTACGCGGGATACAGATACACCGGCGTTAATCGCGGGACGAATACCGGCGTTAAATAAATCGGCTTCTAAGAAAATCTGGCCGTCGGTTATCGAGATAACGTTGGTCGGCACGAACGCAGATACGTCGCCAGCTTGGGTTTCGATCACTGGGAGTGCGGTGAGCGAACCTGTTTTGCCTTTAACCGCACCATTCGTAAACTTCTCAACGTATTGTTCGTTCACACGTGCAGAACGCTCAAGCAAACGTGAGTGTAGGTAAAAAACATCGCCTGGGTAGGCTTCACGACCCGGCGGGCGGCGTAACAACAATGAGATCTGACGATAAGCCACCGCTTGCTTAGATAAGTCATCGTAGACGATGAGCGCATCTTCGCCACGGTCGCGGAAATATTCGCCCATGGTGCAGCCTGAGTAGGCTGAAAGGTATTGCATCGCCGCAGATTCAGATGCGGATGATGCCACCACAATAGTGAAGGCCATCGCGCCATGCTCTTCCAACTTGCGCACGACGTTGGCAATGGTGGAGGCTTTTTGACCAATTGCGACATAAACGCAAGTTAGATTTTTACCTTTTTGGTTAATGATGGCGTCGATGGCAACGGCAGTCTTGCCCGTTTGACGGTCACCAATAATCAATTCACGTTGACCACGTCCCACCGGCACCATCGCGTCAATTGACTTCAGACCGGTTTGCACGGGTTGTGAAACTGATTTACGCGCGATAACACCAGGAGCCACTTTTTCGATAACGTCCGTCATCTTTGCGTTGATCGGGCCTTTGCCATCAATCGGCGCGCCGAGCGCATTGACCACGCGGCCAATCAGCTCAGGGCCGACGGGGACTTCTAAAATACGACCCGTACATTTGACGGTGTCGCCTTCAGAAATATGTTCGTAGCTACCTAAAACCACCGCACCGACAGAGTCGCGCTCGAGGTTCAAGGCCAAGCCAATAGTGTTATTAGGAAATTCCAACATTTCACCTTGCATCACGTCAGCCAGACCGTGGATGCGGCAAATACCGTCGGTCACCGAAATAACGGTGCCTTCAGAACGCTTTTCGGCAGCAGCCGGAAGCGCTTGGATTTTTGATTTGATTAGTTCGCTGATTTCTGCCGGGTTGATCTGCATACCCACTCCAATAAATACTTAAAAATTCTTTGGTGACACTGATACAACTTAGCCTTATTGAAGCCTAAGCCATCAACGCCTGTTTCATTTGATCCAATGTATCGCGTACCGACGCGTGTATCACGTCGTCGCCCACCTTTATACGCGCACCGCCAATGAGTGATTCATCAACAATCACATCCGCTTCAATTTTCTTGCCATATTTCTTAGCCAACGCGCCTACTAAGTCAACTTTTTCAGCATCTGACAGTTGAAAGGCTGACGTAATCGTTGCCTTCACTACGCCATCATGATCTCGCAACAAACGCTGATAATGTTCGGCTATGAACGGTAACAATGAAGCTTTACCGTTTTCCAATAGCACCGCCACAAGATTTGCCACGGGTGTTTCAAGGTTGCCGCCAGCCGCTGCCGCTAACATACCTGCTTTTTCAGCGGCCGTAACTTTAGGGTTGCCTAGAAGTGACGACATTTGCGTGTTGCTTGCTGCAATGCCCAGCGCTGTTAGCGCCTCACCAAAAGGAGCAGTCGCATTCGCTTCAACTGCAGCACGAAACACCGCTTCAGCATAAGGACGTGCGACCGTCGTAAGTTCAGCCATTAAAGTTGACCCTTCAGCTCTGTCAGCATCGCCGCATGGGTCGCCGCATTGACTTCACGTTTCAAAATCTTTTCCGCACCGGCAACTGCTAAGGTAGCTACCTGTTCACGTAATTGATCTTTTGCTTTTTGCTTTTCGTGCTCAATTTGCGCCATGGCGTCAGCTTTAATGCGTTCGGCTTCAACCTTGGCTTGCGCCTTAGCCTCTTCGATAATCGACACCGCTTGCTTGTCGTTTATGGCCTTAACATCGGCAGCTGTGTCACGCGCTTCTTTCAACATAACCGCTTTGAGCTTCTCGCCTTCGGCGAGCGCTGCTTTACCTTTTTCCGCCTCCGCTAAACCTTCTGCAATTTTTTTGCGACGCGTCTCAATGGCCTCGTTTAAGGGTGGCCAGACAAACTTGTAGGTAAAGAAAATAAAAATTGCGAAACCAATCGCTTGTGCAACGAGAGTCATGCCAATGTTCATGACAGTGCCTTTCTATTTCGGGTTGAGCTAATCACAAGTGATTTGATTAGCGCAGCACTGACAGCAACGGATTAGCAAACGCGAAGAACATAGCCAAACCAACGCCGATAATAAACGCTGCGTCAATCAGACCAAGCAATAGAAATACCTTGCCTTGCAATTGCGGGATAAGTTCAGGCTGGCGCGCGGCTGATTCTAAAAACTTAGAACACATCATACCTACACCGATACAGGCACCGAAAGCGCCTAAGCCGATGATGATGCCGATGGCGATTGCCGTATAGCCTTGAACCATGGCGATCATTGCGATTTTTTCCATTTTATTTCCTTTCGAGTACGAACAACGTCGTTAATAACTAATTAAAAAACAAATTAAAACTAAACCCAAATTGTGATGTTATCAGTGATGCTCTTTTGCCATCGACAGATAAACCACCGTCAACATCATAAAAATAAAAGCCTGCAAGGCCACGACCAATATGTGGAAGATTGCCCAGCCGGCATGCAATAAGCTCGCCGCGATCACACCGCCGACGCCAACCGCGCCCAGCATACCGATCAAGAGAAAGATGACTTCGCCAGCAAACATATTGCCGTAAAGACGCAGCGCTAAAGACAGCGGCTTTGAGATCAATTCGATTAGCTGGAAGGCAAAATTAAATGGCCACAAAATTGGGTTTGATCCAAATGGCGTACAGAAGAGTTCGTGGATGTAACCGCCGACGCCCTTGTATCTAATGCTGAAGGCAATGACTAGAAAGATAACGGAGAGTGATAGTGCCGCCGTGGTGTTTAAGTCAGTTGTCGGCACTGGCCGCCAATAGGGGGCGAAAGTGTGCGTTACAAGCGCCAACCAATCAATCGGAATAAGCTTTACCGAATTCATCACCAAAATCCACATGAATACGGTAATGGCAAGTGGCGTGACAAAATTGCGTGAGCCGTGATAAATATCCTTAACTTGGTTGTCAATAAATTCAACGAGCAACTCAACACAGGCTTGCAAACGTCCCGGCACGCCGGCAGTTGCCTTGCGAGACACTAGCCATAGCAGGCCGAAGGTTATAAACCCTAAAAGGAGCGAATTAACGACGGTATCTACATGGATAGACCAGCCGTTGTCAAAGGTGACAGTCAGATTTTTGAGGTGGTGCTCAATATAATCAGATGGTGAATTGTAACCAGATGCCATGACGTGTTTTTCTAATTCATTTTGACAATTAACAAGGACAAGCCATGTCCTAATAAGGCAACACCCACCGCCGCAATCAACCAAACGGCGTCAAACTTATTCACTGTAAACGCGCCAAGCATTAAAGCAAGCACGATTAAAATTTTTGCAACTTCGGCCAGTACATGCCGCATTAACACTTGATTGCTTGAAACGTGACGCACTTTATGCGGCCTAGCAATAACTGCGTAAGCCAGATTACCTAAAACAATAATTGCCCCGCCACAAACTGCCGACAATCCTGCTAATTGCCCCTGCCAAATAAGCGCTATGAACGCAAATACTGCCACGAGTACAACCTGAACAGCAGCAACTTTAAGAGCGGCAGGATTCAAAATAGCTCAATGTAACTTATGCATTTATGCACCATCTCAACGCGCCTAAAACGCTTAAACTGTTGTTTGTTCCGCAAAGCCCATCGATTATAAACGCGGCTCGCAATCGAAGTCAAACCAAAATGCGGCGGCGCACCAGATCTTTTAACTTATCGGCGTTTCACCATAACATGCTGATAGAAAAGATATTTTTTCAAGTTGAAAAATCCTCGACTGCCGTTGGTTTTTACCTCACTTTCATTTCCGACAACAAATTTAACAGCGCAAAATACGCATGATGACTAAAAAAATTCAAATCAACGATGTTGGCGTGCGCGATGGTTTTCAAATTGAAAAAAATATCATTCGCACCGAAACTAAAATTGCGCTCATCGACCAATTAAGCGCAACTGGATTAGCCAAGGTAGAGGCGACTTCGTTTGTGCATCCTAAATTTGTCCCAAATATGGCCGATGCCGAGACGGTTTTAAAAGAAATTTTAAGACGAGAAGGCGTGATGATCACCGCCATTACCCCCAATATTCGCGGCATGGAGCGGGCTATCGCCTGTCATACGGCGGGTGGCAAAATTGATGAAATGAATTTATTCATGTCAGCTTCGGAGACCCATAATCGCGCCAATGTAAAACGTTCAACGGATGGCTCGCTCGCTGATTTCGCGGTAATGGTTAAGCTCGCTAAGGATGCAGGCATCAAAGTCAACGGCTGCATCTCGACTTCATTCGGCTGCCCGTTTGAAGGTCATGTTGATGAAGCGCGTGTCATGTTATTTGCCGAAAAGTATTTAGCGCTCGGCTTTGATGGTGTTACGTTCGCCGACACCACCGGCATGGCAAATCCTGCGCAAGTTGAGCGCATGATGCGTCTTGCCGTGAATGCTTTTCCCGATGCTGACATCACACTCCATTTTCACAATACGCGCGGCATGGGCTTGGCAAATGTTATTGCTGGTATCAACGCCGGTGTGACACGTTATGACGCCTCAATTGCCGGGCTTGGTGGTTGCCCGTTCGCACCGGGTGCTACAGGCAATATTTGTACCGAAGATGTGGTGAACATGCTTAGCGATATGGATATTGACACCGGCGTTAATTTGGATAAATTATTAGCCGTTGCCGTTAAAATTCCCGCTATTGTGGGACATGATGTGCCAGGCCAGGTGTTAAAGGCGGGCAAAACCATGCACCTCCACCCGGTTCCGGAAAAACTTTACGAATCTTAATCTGCTTTTTCTATTTGAGTTATCTAAATGCCTTTTTCAAAAAAATTGTTGTTCGGCTCACTTGTCGTTAGTGGGGCGGTGTTATCAACCACAGCATCGGCCAGCGAATTCAACGACATTCGTCAGCTTTCGCAGGACGCATTTTTACGCTTATCAAAAGACTTAGCGTCAGTCACCGCGCTGCGCGCCTTGTCGCCCAGTGTTACGCTAAATTTGCTGGGTATTGACATCGGTGTGGAAGTCGGCGTGACTAAGGTTGACAACACCGACGTTTGGAAAAAAGCCGGAGGTGGCGCGACTGACGTCATCACACCGCGCTTGACCATTCATAAAGGACTCACCGCAGGATTTGATGTAGGCGCCAGTATCGGTGCAGCTAGTGGCGCTGGTATCAAAACTATTGGTGCGATAGCGCGCTATCAATTTATTACGCCCGGCTTGATTATGCCGGGGGCGACAATTCGGCTGACCGCTACCCGCGATTTTGGCGCGAACAATGTTACGGTGCGTTCGCTGGGGGCTGATTTTGTCGTCGCAAAGCCACTAGTAATCGTCACACCCTATGTTGGCATCGGCACGATTCGTGCAGAAACGAGCGCGCCGAATACGCTGCTTTCTTCCGTGACCGTAAATCGTACCCGCACCTTTGTTGGCATTGATGCAAGGCTCGCATTTGCCACCGTATCAGCAGAAGCCGAAAAAATTGGTGACACCACAACGATATCGAGCAAGCTCGGCTTTCGTTTTTAATCAACATTTAATGCCACCATGAGCAAACTGATTGAGGCGCTAAAACGGGCTGAAGAATTGCGTCGGCAAAGACGCTTGCAAACAGACGCGGCTAAATTAAACGCGTCTGAAAAATCAGCGCCTGTTAACGAAATTGAAGCAGCTCTCATCGCCGAAGAAGCGCGCATGGCAGCAAAGCGCGTGCTTAAAATTTATGAAGAAGAAAAATTAAAGGCGGCAACTTCGCTCGTTGTGGCGACCAATGTACCGGGTACTATCGCTGCCGCCATACCGACTATCGTGCCAACGCCTTCATCTGCGCCGTCGCCAACCTACGCCACGCCAGTAACCATTGCAGAACCGGTAAAGGTAACCAACGTTAACGTTGACGTTGTGGTTGCACTCGCTAGGTCGGATGAAGTGGTGCGACTTGCAGCCGAAGATCGTATTGCCGTCGAAGAAACTAAACTTGCCGCTGCAGCCGCTGTAGCAAATGATGTCGCTCAAGCGAATGAGGCTGCCGCCATTGCCAGCGCAGCGCTTGCAACCAGTGAGGTGCGATTAGCGGCACTCGTCAAACAGCGCGAAGCAGCAGAAGAAAAGTTACGCCTCATCGCTGAGAAGCGGGCCAAAGCGGAAGAGAACGCGTCGCAACTTGCCAGCGACATTGCCCAGCGCGAACAAGAAACGAGCACACTTTTCGCGGCGCTTGAAGAACGGATTGAACAGGACGCCAGCGAATTAGCAGAGATGGAATTGCGCTTGACGACCTTGGAGGGTGAACGTGATGTTGCAGTAAAAACGTTACGAGATGCTGAAATCCAACACGCTGAAAAGGAAAAAATCGCCGCAGAAAAATCGACTGACTTAGAGCGCAAAGTGCGTCTAGCCCTTGAAGTTAAAAACGCGACCGCTGCATCAATGGCGATGTTAGCTGCCGCAGATGAAAGAGCGCAGGCAGACCGCACCGCTCAGCAACATCTGCGGCTTGCGGCGCTCGATGATGTTAATCTGCAACGCAACCTCCTTGATAATCAACTTTTGTCCGCACAGGCCAAACGCGCCGCCGCCGAGGCCAAAGTCGCTACTGATATCGATGCGCGTATCAAAGCTGAAACGCTAGCCGTTGAGGCCACAAAGGCGCGTATTGATGCCGAAGCCGAACTCGACCGAAGCGTCAATGCGCGGCATGAGGCCGAGGCTGCCGCGCTCGCGATTGCGGAAGCAAATGTTCAGCGTGAGACGCAATTAGCTAAGGTAGCACTTGAAAATAGCATTGTCCATACAAAAGCCACAGAGATTGCCGCTGCAAACCGTGAGGAATTGGACGCCGCCGCTAAAACGCTCGATCACGACACTGCGCAAGAGATTAAAAAACGTAGCCAACTACTCACCCAACAAGCCGCTGAAGAAAAACACCGGTTAACTCAACTTGAGCAATTGACCATGAAGCGCATGGAAGCTGAAAAATTAGCAAAAAATGCACGCGCTGCTCGTCAAGCGGTACAAACAAAACTTGAAGAAGAAACGCGATTACGCATTGCGGCCGAAGAAGTTGCAATATCAACCACACAAGCTGAAAAGCATGCAGAAGATGAATTAGCCCAAGCCGCTAACGAAAAGCGCGAGGCTGAAGGTGGCGCTGCAGCAACGGCGACAAAATCCGATGCGCTCATGCGCGAGTCGATTGAACGACTGTTGTCGGAAGCGAAATCGATTGCGGCTGAAACTGCTGAAATTATTGCGCGTGTTGAGTTTGACGCGTCACAATTAAGTACAAAACAAGCCGAAGCGCTTATCGAAGCTGAAGCCGCAGTTCAACGTGAGCAGGCACAACGCGACAACGTCCTGGCGCAAGAAGAATCGCTACAAGCGGCTATTGCACTGGCGACACAGCAGTCTGAAATTAGCGTGGCGAATGCTAATGCAGCCATGCGTATTTTTCAAGAAAATGCAGCACAGCAACTGTCACTTCTTGAGACCGTTCGAATTGATATTGAAGCAAAGTTGGCTTCTGAAATGCAATCACGGCAAAAAGCCGAAGATGCTGTACAACATGCGAGCAACGCACGCAGTGCGGCTGAGCAGCAACTAGCCGATGAGGCGGCCGCCCGACTTGCCGATGAAGCTGTGCTGACAAATCGGCAAAGCGCAATAGCCGAGAGCGAAGCGCGGGCGCTTGAAGCCGTTGAACGGCTCCTGTCGGACGCACAATCAATGGCAGCAGAAACGGCTGAAACGCATGCGCGAATTGAGATGGAGGCAGCCAAACTTGCTGCCAAAAATGCTGATGCGTTAGCGCTTGCAAATGCGGCGCTCGAACAAGAGCGCGCACAACGAGACGCCTTGATCGCCGAGGAAAAATTGCTTCAAGAGACAACGCTGCAGTTTGAAGCTGACTCGGCAAATGCAAATGGCGTAATGCGCGATGCCGACGAAAAGGCGGCTAGCGAGTTCGCCAAGCTTGAGGCGTTGCGACTTGAGATCGACGTGCGGTGGAAATCCGCAGTGGAATCGCGAGAGCGCGCCGAGGCGGCACAACGTGAGGCTGCACAAGCGCGTCTAGCCGCTGAGCGGGAACTAGCCGATGCCACCTCTACGCGACTCAAGCAAGAACAAACGCTCACGATGCAGCAAAACAAATTAGCGGCAAGTGAACGCGACATAACAATTGCCGCTGAAGAGAAAATGCGTGCTGAAATGGCGTTAAGCGAAACGTTAGCTGCAAAAATTTTAGCGCTGGATGAAGCCGCAGAAGCGCGTGCAGGCGAGGCGAAACTTTTACAAGCTATGCGAGAGCAGTTAATACAAGGAGCTAAAGCAGAAGCGCTAGCAATGGCGGAGGCAAAGGCAGAAACTGAACGTATTCGCGATGCCGAAACTAACCCACTCCTGCGTATGCAGCTACCAGAGGCGGATGCGTCCAATGCGCTAAATGATTCGGCTGAAGCCAAGCCGCGCAAATTGTTTTGGTTGAGCGCCGCATCAATCGTATTTACTGCACTAGGTTTCTTCGCCGCCACGGTTTGGCAAGGCCGCGAGTTGCCGTCAGATAAAACGGAATTCGCTGCCCGCGAAGCGGTTTTGGCACGCGCGGCGCAAGACGTTGCCAAGCGCGATTTAGCAAATGCCATCGATAAAGCTGTAGTGCTCGACGTGCCGCTACGGTTAAAAATGGAGTCGAGCTTACGTGCAACACCTGCGCCCGGCTTGCAAACGCCGAAAAAGTAAACGCCAATATTGGCGGGTGTTTTAAAGTCTTTATGGCTGAAGATGACCGTGGTTATTGGTGTTTATTGGCCATACTGATCCCGCGCATCGCGCGACAAACTCTTGTTTCTTGGTTCATCACAAATGCATAACGATTACTGCGCGATTGATTTTGGCACTTCTAATTCGGCCATTGCTATTCCTGACCCTAAAGGTAGCCGTGGCGCTATGAAGCTGGCGGTGATTGACGATAGTTTTGTCACTATGCCGACAGCGATTTTTTATAACGCTGAAGACAGCATCCGCGTATTTGGACGCGCCGCAATTGCGGCTTATGTTGATGGTGTTGATGGGCGTTTGATGCGCTCGATTAAAAGTATCCTTGGTGCGGATTTATTAGATGAGGTGACCGACATCGGCCAAGGTATGACGGTCAGCTATGTGGACGTGGTGATTCACTATCTCAGGCATCTGAAGCGAAAGGCAGAGCAAGAACATGGCGCACCGCTACATCGTGTGACCATTGGGCGTCCTGTACGGTTTGTCGATGACAGCGACGAACGCGACCAAAAGGCCGAAGCCGCCCTTCGCCGTGCCGCGATGGCAGCGGGCTTTCATGAGGTTAATTTTCAGTTTGAGCCTATCGCGGCGGCGCTTGATTACAAGTCCACCATAACGCATGATGAAATTGTGTTGGTCGCCGACATCGGTGGCGGCACGTCGGATTTTTCGATTGTGCGTGTGGGTAGTGCGCTGCGTAAAAATAATCGGCTAGACAATATTTTGGCGAATCACGGCGTGCACGTTGCGGGCACTGATTTTGACCAAGCGGTTAATATTGCGGCCATCATGCCGAGCTTGGGGTTAGGCTCATTGGGCCCGGCAAGCCAATATCATCGCCGTGTACCGAGCAAAATTTATTTTGATCTCGCCACTTGGCATCTGATCAATACCGTTTACAGCCACAATCGACGCATTGAATTACGCGAGATGCGGGTAATGTATGCTGACAAAGTTGCCTATGAACGACTCAGCGCGGTCGTCACAAAAAGGCTCGGCCATCAGTTAGCCGCCAAAGCAGAGGACGCGAAAATAAATGTGGCAATGCACGCCCATGCCACGATCACCCTAGACGAAATTGAAGAAAATTTGCGCGTTGAATTTGATGAGGTCGCGCAGGCCGATGCCCTGACGTCACGCGCAAACGACATCGTTAACGCCGCCGTTGAAACCGCCCGCCGCGCAAAACTGAATCCCGAACAAATCAACACACTTTATTTCACTGGCGGCTCAACCGGACTTAGCTTTCTCGTCGATAAAATTGCCGCCCAATTTCCGCAAGCTAAGATCGCCGCAGGGGATCGATTTACAAGCGTGGCGACTGGCTTGGGGCTAGAAGCGGCGCGACGCTTCTCCTAACACGGCGGCGCGTCGCTTCTCCTTGTGGCGCTTGCAAATCAATATTGCAAAAATTATTTTTGTTTTCAACTGCAAAACGTTGTCTCGCCTACTAGAGCAAGGCGTTATCTTGCGACGAGAGATCTTATCCACTGTGCAGCAGCACAACGCGGGTAAGATTCCTCAAAAAAGCGTTCGGAATGACAAATTAATGTTTTTATACTTTTTAAAAAATGGATATTTTTTTGATTTGGATATGGAATAACAAGGCAGGGCGGCGATCAGGCAGTAAGCAAGTGCGCCAATTCGAAAGGCGTCAGAAGAACGCGTTACTTTTGCGCGGCCCTGTTGCGTTAAACGCAAAGGTTTAAACGCTAAACGCTAAGCCTTGAGCGTCAAGATGGTCTTAAACCCACCCCAAAACATGCGCTTGCCGTCAAACGGTTTATCTGTTTTACCGCCCATGCCTTTTAGACGCTCATCGGCCATGACTTTCGCCACCACTTGATCGCGATGACGGCGCGATTTATAGGTTACCCACACCGTCACGACGACCTCATCGTCTTTAAGTTTGACCGCTTGTGGAAACGATGTGCGTTTGCCCGATGCCACATCGTCGGCAATGGCAACGGTGTAGGAGAGTGCACCGTGCTTGATGCAAATTTTGCCAAATTTGCGTTCCAGTTTGAGATAACTATCTTGTTGGTGCAAACGTACGGCTAAAACAAAGCTATCGACGTAATGTGCCATGTGCAATTCCTATTTGTTTTCCTAGTTAGTTAATCAGCCGCAACCGCGATGGTGTCAGCTTTAATCTTGAGCCTATCCAATGCGCTCGCAAGTTGGGCAACGCTTCTTTCGCTGTTGTGCCATTTATCGAGTCCAAATAAACCGATGCGAAATGTTTTGAAATCTGGCCCCTCATCGCATTGCAGCGGGACACCGGCGGCGGTTTGCAAGCCCTCGGCTAAAAATTTCTTGCTTGATTGTATGTCGGCATCTTCGGTGTAGCTCACCACCACGCCGGGCGCTTTGAAGCCCTCTGCAGCTACACTCACAATGCCGCGCGATTCAAACATGTTGCGTACTTTAGCGCCCAGTGAGATTTGCTCATCGCGAACGCGGGCAAATCCGTACACTTCAGTTTCCAACATCGTCTCGCAAAGACGTGTAAGCGCGTCGGTGGGTAGGGTAGCGTGATAGGCGTGACCGCCGTTTTCGTAAGTTTCCATAATCTGTAGCCATTTTTTTAAGTCACATGCATAGCTTGAGCTGACGGTACTATCGATAGCCACACGCGCATGTTCCGAAAGCATCACCATCGCGCAACAAGGCGAGCTTGACCAGCCTTTTTGGGGAGCGCTGATAATGACGTCCACGCCGCTAGCGGCCATGTCCACCCACATCGCACCCGAGGCGATGCAGTCGAGCACAAATATTCCACCTACCGCATGTACGGCGTCGGCAACGGCGCGCAAATAATCATCGGGCAGCATCATGCCAGCAGAAGTTTCGACATGCGGGGCGAACACCACGGCGGGTTTTTCTTGGGCAATCGTGGCGACAACATCAGCAATGGGCGCAGGAATCCAAGCTGCATGAGGATGTGCTGTCACGCGTCTCGCTTTGAGCACGGTGTGCGAAGCGGGGATCTGCCCCATGTCAAAAATCTGCGTCCAACGATAGCTAAACCAGCCGTTGCGAATCACCAAAACGTGTTTGCCGGTTGCAAATTGCCGCGCGACGGCCTCCATGCCAAAGGTGCCGCTACCGGGCACGAGTACGGCGGATTTTGCGTGATAAACCGTTTTAAGCAAACGTGAAATCGTTTGCATAACCTCTTGAAAACGCTTCGACATATGGTTAAGGGAGCGGTCGGTGTAGACAACCGAAAATTCGAGCAGTCCGTCGGGGTCAACGTTGGGGAGTAGGGCGGGCATGAGGATTCCTTTGTGCAGGTAAGACGGGATATTATTGAAACAATAACGCACACGATAGCACGGCAAAAATCCGAATAGTACGCCACAATACTTGTTAAAACTCTATGTAAATTGGGCGATTGCGACCATTTTTGCGCCAAACACCCCGCCAATAAACGAGTTTTCTAGTTTGTTTTTGATGTAACCATTTGCCAATCACCTTTACAGTAGCGCGTGATTTGGTTTGAATGCGGATCAAGCCTGAATAAATATAGCCATGCATTGTCAAGTAGCTGGCGCACCATTTCATGCTTTGTGATGATGCTATTGATACTTGCTTCAGGTGCCTCGATAAACACGCTTAACCGTAAAGGGGTGTGGCGTAGCGTGTCGCCATCGTAAAGCGACTGCGTCGGTAAGCCAATACGCAAGTCGCCGCCGTTGCCTTCAAATACGCCGATGTTGCCGCCCACCACATTGTGTAAAACCTTATTGCCGCTGCCGTAACGCGGATTGTCCACGGTGGACGCGTAATACTGCATGTTGATCCAGTTGGTCACAATCATCGGTGCTGTCATGATGAGCTCTAAGACGCCAAGTGTTGGGTCGCCATTGTGATCATAATCGTGCAAAAAGCTGCGACCGCTAAGTGAAAAATGTTTGGTGCGTGAACGCGGTGCGACAACAAACGCCGCATTATTCGCCAACGCCCACTCGGGTCTAACTTCCGCCCAATTGTTAGCGCGGCAACGGATAGCATGCGCAATATTTTCACTCGTCATGTTCGCGTCAGATAACTTCAGATTCAGTAAAGCGCTTCGCTCGTGACGGGTTATCGCGCTCGCTTGGCTTAACCAAGCCACTAATTGTGCTAAATCAGCTTTATGACTTGTCGGTAATAAATCGGTATCGTAAAGCGCGACATCATCCGTTGTGGTGTTGTGAAGCCCGGCGATAAAAACGCTTTCGGCAGGTATGGTTAAGCCTATTGGAATAAGGCCTGAGCGAATCTCAGCATCATTGAGAAGGCTGGCGAGTGCGCGCGCATTTACTTCGCCTGTCTGGCCGCCGCAGGCACCACAATCTAATCCGGCCGCATGCGGGTTGTTGGCACTTTGGCTGCCGTGACCAGCGAGTAAAATCAGCCGCGCAAAATCCTTGGTGATGCCCATCGCACCTAAAATACCCATTGCCATTTCGCATTGTTTTACGGTTTCGTCCACCGTGCGTGCGCTCGCTAAACGGGGACGTAACAATGCGGCGTCGGAATCGGTTAATCCGCTCTCGCTAATCGGCGCGACCACTTTCGTATTATCAATATTGTGGCTCAATAATTTTGCCGCATAGCTTAACCCGAGCGACTCCATGAACGAAAAGCCCGAGCTAGCATCGGTACGAAATTGTGCAAATTGCTGGCGCGATTGCAAATTGGCTTGTCGGCGATTGGTGATCGCTTGCGCTAGCGTAACATCATCGCTCTCATCCGAAATAGTGATGGCAGAGGAGAGAAGCCCCGGCAATTGCGGGCGCGTTAACACGGTGCCAACGGGAGAATACGCAATTGGTAAGCCAAAAAATCCCGCAAAGCCAGTGGTTCGTATCGCCGTGTTGCAGGATTCCATCGCGCGGCGAAAAATCTCGGAACGCACATCAATACAAAATACGGCCTGTACCAGCGACGGTGAAGGCGCGCTTGTCGCGTTCGTTGCTGGAGTATTGGCGAGTGAGCGACAGATTTCGCGCTGATAACTAATCTCGATTGCTTGCTGCATGATCCAATCATGCGCGTGCGCCGATTCGCGCATGCTGAAGGCAGCAGCAGCGTTTTGCCATTGCGATTGCCACTGGCTATGTGAGGGTGGCAGCGGAGTTTTGGCCGAGTTTGCGCTCCCCACCATTGTTTTAGGCATCACCAACAACCATTCCCAGCCAAGCCGAATTGCCAGTAATTCCACCAGCGCATCTTCACTATTTAGCGCTACTGGCTTACCGGCAAGACCCGCTTGCCAGCGCTGATAGGCGCACCATGATGACCAACCGTTGATCGATAAATACAGCGCATGAAAATAAGTGTCACGCGAGGCCAACGGCACATCAAGCGCTTCACACGCCGCACTAATTAATGCCAGCGGGGTTGCCGGTAGCGAAGTAACTTTTTTATGTAAATCAGTAAAGCCCATGAGTAATTTGGCGCTATGGTCATTGGCCAAGCGGGCGCGCCATGAAGCATATAAGCCATCGGTACTATCTGGCTGCCATGTGGCTTGATTGGTGTCAAAATAGGCCGCGCAGTGTTGACTAATTTGATGCGTCACAAATGTTGTCCACAACATATGGTCGCTCACTTGGCGTGACTCCTGCTCATCGCGTACCGATGTCATCAGTTGGGTTGTGGGCAGCTTCACATCGCGGTTGGATAGGCTAATCACTACATCAGCAGTGGCGACAGTGCTTTGCGATAATTTAATCGCCGCTGCAATATCCTCGGACGTGACTTGTCCGGCATCGAATGCGGACTTATAGAAACTACGCGGCATTGTCATTGCTGTGCCGCTAAGGCTATTGAGCTTGGCGGCGGCGCGCTCAATGGGCTCCGTGAAAAACCCCCAATAAGGGTTGACCGCAATGAATTGATCAAGCGGCCAAGTCGGCGCAATTCTTGAACTTGCTTCTGCAATTGAAGTGTCGATATTATTCATAGAGATACTTATTTTGTCGTAGATAAGTCAGGCACGCTTCGTGTTGTTGGCGTGGATGGCGTTAGTGGGTACAACCGGAAGGTCACGCGGGTAAACAACTCATCCAAATAAAGCCCGCCGTAAAACCAAGGATAAAGTTGCTTAGCAAAAGGACTATTTGGCGTTGCACGTATGACGCTTTGCACAATAAATAAGCCGAAAAATAGCGCGAGTACTAACATTACCAATACAGTTTCAGTCGGCGCTGTTGCTTGGCCTGAATGGGCGAGTTGTGAA
>Ga0209490_10001073_pt1 | contig 26708 bp, 21 predicted proteins | sample MAT06_FD_187209 | JGI IMG/M metagenome (GOLD analysis project Ga0209490, IMG submission 187209) | Freshwater microbial communities from Lake Fryxell liftoff mats and glacier meltwater in Antarctica - MAT-06 (SPAdes) (version 2) | ecosystem: Environmental > Aquatic > Freshwater > Ice > Liftoff... | reverse complement strand
ATCTGATAGCGCTGGGCACCATGGGGCGGACGGGGCTAATGCATGTGCTCCTCGGCAGCGTTGCGGAAAAGGTGGTGCGCCATTCTAAAGTCCCGGTTCTGACCGTGAAAGCGCACGAAACCGGCAACCCATAGCCATTGGCTTGGGTCGTTAGGCACCCGGCACTACCCTCTTGCCCATGGATCTAGCGCAGTACGAAAGCATCCAGGCCTACGTTGGATTCGACGCAGAGTCCAGGGCGATCCTTCGCGAATTTCACAACATCGCGCACAGCCATTTTCCCGAAATCAGCGAGGACTTTTACTCCGCGTTGGAGCGCCACCCGACTGCTCGGCAGGCCATTACTGGCGGCAGGGCGCAAGTAGAACGCCTTAAGCAAACACTCGTAGTTTGGATGGCTTCGGTACTGCTCGGTCCACACGATCAGGCCTACCTCGCGCAACACCTGCAGATAGGGCGTGTGCACGTGAGAATTGGACTGCCGCAGGAGTTCATGCTCACCGCTATGAATCGCATCCGTGTGAAATTCTTGACGGTGAATCACGAAGCCCACCCGCACAACCGCGACCTTGAGTTTCTGGCAGCCAAGGCGATCCATCAGGCGCTCGACCTTGAGCTGGCGATCATGCTCGCGAGCTATCGGGACGATCTCCTGCAAAAGGTGATGACAAACGAACGGCTGGAGGTTGCAGAAGCCGTGCCGGCGTTTGTGTTAGCGCTCGACGAAACGGGAAGCATTCAACTCTGGAACCGAGCTCTCGAAGAAGCTACGGGATTTTCACGCGCTGAGATGCTTGGCCAACCGGGCCGGCATTTGCTTGCTGAAGCTGGCGATAGAAAGCTACCAAAGAAAACCGGCACACCCCGCATAGCGCGTTGGCGTTCCCAGCCAGGCCGAAATGGCCTCACCTATGCAATGGGAGTGGATGTCACGAGCGAGCTAGAAATGCACCGCCGCACACTGCGCGCGGAACGCCTGGCTGCCGTGGGGACACTCGCGACTGGTCTTGCACACGAGGTTCGTAATCCACTTAATTCTGCGACGCTGCAGCTTCAAGTTCTGAAACGCCGAATTGAGCGCTCTGGCCGCGACGACGGGTCTTTCCTCCCGGTGTGTGAGGTCGTCCTCGACGAAATTCGGCGCTTGGATCGCCTCGTTAACGATTTTCTCGCATTTGCGAGACCGCGCCCCTTGGAACTGAGCCCGGTTGACCTCAACGATCTCGTGCAATCGGTAGCCACATTGGTTCGCCCTGAGGCTGAGTCTGCTGACATCAAGCTGAATTGCCAGTTTGCGGCTGACGCGGGGTTTGTTAGTGCCGAAGCGGAACGCCTAAAGCAAGTTCTGATTAACCTCTTAAGAAATGCCCTTGAGGCCATGGGTAACCAAGGCAGCCTCCACGTCGCAACGTATTCGCCGGACGCCGAAGGTTTCGTACAAGTCGAGGTTGCCGACACTGGTCCCGGTTTTCCAGACGACGCGCCTATTTTTGATGCCTTCTACACCACGAAAGCCGCAGGAACCGGGCTGGGGCTGGCCATTGTGCATCGTATTGTCGGCGACCATGGCGGTTCGATCTCCGTTTCTTCCGAACCAGGAAATACGCGGTTCACCATTCGCCTCCCCATGCAGGCTGGCTGAGCCCTTGAGAGGTGCGTTGCTGCGCAATTTTTGCGCGCCGACGGCTCCAACAGCGCATATTTTTCGTGCCTCATCTGTACAGCAAGACCCACTGCGGCCTCAAAAACCCTGAAATTCGGCCAATACCTCGGCTTATTCCCCGATGCGGCATGGGTGGTGCATACGACCCACGCTTAGACCTGGAGCGAACCACGAAGCATGGCGACCAAAGGCAGCATTCTCATAGTTGACGACGAGGCGAACGCCCGAAGCGCTCTCGCAGAAATCCTGAAGGAGGAGGGATACGCCGTTGAGACGGCTGCCGATGGCTTCAAGGCACTCGGCCGCGTGGCGGACTTCGAGCCGGACATCGTGCTCACCGATCTGAAGATGCCCGGAATGGATGGCGTTGAGCTCTTGAGAAAACTCCGTGAGCGTGATCGAGAATCGGCAGTGGTGATCATGACGGCCTTCGGAGCTGTGGAAACGGCCGTTTCAGCGATGCGCGAGGGGGCTGCTGATTACCTGACGAAGCCACTCAATACCGAAGAGCTCCTGGTGATCTTGGAGCGAGCCATGGAGCGGCGCAGCCTGCGGCGCGAGACGCAAGAGCTGAGAACTCAGCTTACCGAGCGCTACAGCTTCGACAACATCGTCGGCAATTCGCCAGAGATGCAGCAAATTTTCAAAAGTATTGCGCAAGTCGCCCCCAGCCGCGCCACCGTCCTCCTCGCTGGGGAATCCGGAACCGGCAAGGAGCTGGTGGCCGCTGCCATTCACCACCGCTCACCCCGGCACGCGGCTCCCTTTGTGAAGCTTCACTGCGCTGCACTGGCCGAAACTCTGCTAGAAAGCGAGCTTTTTGGGCACGAGAAGGGTTCTTATACGGGCGCTGAAAGGAAGCGAGAAGGGCGCTTCGAGCAGGCGGATGGGGGCACCCTGTTCTTGGATGAGATAGGAGAGATTTCACCCGCGACGCAGGTGAAGCTGCTCCGTGTGCTGCAAGAGCGGGAGTTTGAGCGCGTGGGCGGCAACCAAACAGTGCAGGTCGACGTGCGCGTGGTCGCTGCGACTAATCGCAATTTGAAGCAGATGGTAAATGAAGGAAAGTTCCGTGAAGACCTCTACTATCGGCTGAATGTTATCAACATCACCCTGCCAGCGCTTCGCAAACGGCCCAGTGACGTGACAGCCCTGGCCATGCATTTTCTGAAAAGGTTTAGTAAAGAGAACGGGAAATCGCTCACACGCATTGCCGACGGTGCGCTCACGCAGCTCCGCCATCATGCTTGGCCTGGCAACGTACGTGAGCTGGAGAACGTCATTGAACGCGCCGTGGTGCTCGCCGATGGCCCCAGCATCGAAGCGCACCACCTGCCAACCGAGATCGCGGCTGCGACCAAGAATGGCGATGTGCCCATCATTCCCGGCTCGTCCTTAGCCGCGCTTGAACGCTACGCAATTCTACAAACGCTTGAAGCAGAGGGCGGTTCTACCAGCCGAGCTGCGGAAGTGCTCGGCATCAGCGTGCGCAAGATCCAGTACAAGCTCCAGGAGTACGGCGCCGCGCCGAAGAGCCACTCACCCGCAGTGCACCCGAGCGATCGGGCTGTATCGTAGAGCTGACTCACGTGAGCCCTAGACCGAAGATCCTGGTCCCCACGGACTTTTCCGAAGCCGCAGCGGGCGCGCTCAACGAAGCCATCGTGCTTGGACGGCTCACCTCGCGGGGCTTGATGTTGCTGCATGTGGTTTCACCCACTCCCTATCTGCCAGCTCATGCCTTGTTTCTCGCAGCAGGCGCGCATGATCCGCGACCAGCGACCGATGTGGCCAGAAACCAGGCGCGGTTCAAACTTAAGAAGCTGGCTGAACGCGTCCAGCCGTTGACCGGCCAACAGCCAGAAATTCGAGTTGAATTCGGCAGCCCCGAAGAATTGATCTGCACACTGGCTGAAGAGGCGGCGTGCGCCTTCATTGTGCTGGGCTCGCGACCAACTGGCACCGGCGCCGGCGACCTTGGAAGCGTGGCGACACGCGTGCTCAGGCGTGCACCCTGTCCGGTCATGCTCGTGCGTCGGCCCGGGCACCCGCCCCTGTTAAGCGCTGCCGCAGCTTCACTGTTTTAGAGTAAGAGCCAAAAAGCCTGCGCTGAAGAGCGCAAGGGCGTTCCGAGGTGTTACGGGTAGCCGTTCCGAGGTGTTACGGGTAGCCGTTCCGAGGTGTTACGGGTAGCCGTTCCGAGGTCCGGTCACTAGACTTCGCTTGCTCATGGATCCTCTACAAGCTTCGCCCGAAACCCTCGTGCAGCAGCTCGAAGCACTGGGCACGCGGCGGGCCTTCTTCGTGTTGGGAAAAACGCCCCGCGCCTCGCATCCCGCTCTTGAGCCCTTGTTGCAGTCAATATTGGGAAGCCTCAATGCCGCGAGCCACGAAGCACTTTTTCTGGAGCTCGGAGCCCATACCGGCGCACTGTTCGCGGCTTTCGTCCACCGAACACGGCGTGGCCAAGCCGCGGGCGGCCTCCGACATTGGGAGTATGCCACGCTCGGTGAGTTCCTGAGTGACGGGCTCCGATTGTCGAAGGCCATGACTCGCAAGAATGCGCTTGCGGGCCTGTGGTGGGGTGGTGGCAAAGGGCTGATCTTGCGGCAGAGAACTGGCGACCTACAGGATGCCGGCTACCGCGCCCAGCTGTACCAAGAATACGGCAGCTTCGTCACGTCGCTGCGCGGCTTGTACGTAACGGCTGAGGACGTGGGCACCCAACCCTCGGACATCGCGCATGTCTTCAAAACTACCCGCTTCGTGACCTGTATTCCGCCAACTCTCGGCGGCTCGGGCAATCCCTCGATCTCAACAGCAACCGGGGTGATTTGCGCCATGGAAGCGGCACTTTCACACTTAGGGCTCGGAGATCTGGAGGGAAAGAAGGTCGCCGTTCAGGGGCTAGGCAACGTCGCCTCCTCAATGATCGAACAACTGCTGCGCCGGGGAGTGGCTGAGATAGTGGCCTGCGACGTTTCTGAACTTCAGGTCCAAGCCTCCAGAATTCGCTTTGCTCAGCAGCCTGTGAAGCTCTCAGCCGTGACGCCCTCGGAGACCAGCATATTCTCCGAGCGCTGTGATATCTTCGCACCCTGCGCCTTAGGTGGGGTGCTGAATGCGAGAACCATTCCGCTGCTCAACGCGAAGCTCGTTTGTGGGGCTGCCAACAATCAGTTGGCCGATGAGCTGCGCGATCCGCAGGCGCTGATGGATCGCGGGATCGCGTACATTCCAGATTTCGTGGCGAATCGCATGGGGATCGTGCGTTGCGCCAACGAACAATACGGCACGCTACCCGACGATCCCAGCATTCGTCGTCACTTCGGCCGAACCTGGGAAAACTCGGTCTACTTGATCACGGGGCAGGTTCTGAACTTCGCGCTTGAGCGCGGCATCACCTCATCTGAAGCCGCCAACCAGGTCGCTGATGAGATGAGCGAAGAGGAGCATCCGATCTGGGGCCATCGCGGAAAGCTCATCCTCGATAGCCTGCTCGACGAGCATTGGCACTTGGAAGGCGCCGGCCAAGAGCTGCACACTTCTGGGCCATCGCCGACACTGAGATCCCCGCTGGTTAGCCTCGAGCGCGAGCCTTAAACGGAAGGTTTCAGTTGCAGCGCGTACCGAAGCAACTGCCCGTGCCGCAGTCTGAAGGCAATCGGCAGGCCTGGTTTCTTGCGCACTTGAGGCAAGAAGTGCCTCCACAGTCGATGTCTGTTTCATCGCCATTCATCACAAAATCATAACAGGTAGGCGCAACACACGAACCTCGGCACACCAGGCTCTTACAGTCCTTGTCGAGACCGCAAGCTCTGCCCAAATCGCAGGGGCCGCAACGCCCGCCGCAGTCAATGCTCGTTTCGTCGGAATTCTTGACGCCGTCTGCGCACGAAGGCGTGGCACACACTTGAACCTTGCAGACTCCTGACGCGCAGTCCGTCGACTTCTGACACAGGCGCGAGTCGACACACACTGGGCAGGAGTTTCCACAATCAACATCGGACTCGTTGCCTTGCTTCTGAGCGTCAGCGCAGGTCTTGGAACGGCAAGCACCATCAATGCACTGCGCATTGGCACAATCGATTGGCGTCGTGCAACGTTGCCCATCGGCGCACTTAGCACACACGCCACCGCCGCAATCTACGCCTGTTTCCAGGCCATTCTGCAGCCCATCGCTGCAAGAAGCGGCCACGCAAACCCCATCCACGCAGCGATTTGAAACACATTCGCCCCCGTGACGGCATTGCTTTGCTGCCGCGCAACGGGTGCAATTTCCACCGCAATCGACGTCAGATTCCGTGCCGTTCTGAACGAGATCATCGCAGCTGGCGACAGCACAGCGACTATTCACACAGGCCGACGCCTTACAATCCGCAGCGACGTTGCATGTGGCACCTGCCGGGCACTGCCCACACAAGGGTCCGCCGCAGTCTACCGACGATTCAGTACCGTTCTGCAAAGCATCCCCGCAGCCCGAAGAACGACACTTATCGCTTTGACACACGTTCGATTCGCAATCGTTGATCGCGCGGCAAGGTTGGCCAGCGGGACAGGCTGGACACTTCCCTGCGCAATCAATGCCAACTTCGTCACCGTTCTTCACGCCGTCGTTACAGGTTGGTACGTCGCACACACCTCCGGCTGTGCAAACCCCGCTCGCGCAGTCACCACCAAAGCGACAGCTGCGACCGTCGACGCAGGGCGCACACGTGGCCCCCCCGCAGTCCTTGTCCGTCTCGTCGCCGTCTCGCCGATTATTCGCGCAATTGCCTGAGTCTTGACTCCCCGCGGCGCCTGCGCTGCCCCCATTGGTTCCAGGAGCTCCACCTGTCCGCGAACCACCAACACCCAGCGCTCCCCCCACTGAAGCCCGTCCGCCGAGTACTGGCGATTGCCCCGCTTGACCCCCCAACACGGGTGCATACAAGCTCGTGTCGAGCTTGTAGTTGTCCTGCACCAGAATTGGACAACCGGGGAGCGCCAGAGCGGCTGCCATCAACCCAAGCCAGTAGTGTACTCGCATCAGAAGGCTCCTTGCACACCTAGCACGTGGCCGTTCGACCAAACGCCAACATCCGCCGAAACCGAAACCTTCTTTTCGTCCGCACTCAGCAACAAATACACGCCCACTGCCACCCCCACCAAACCGACGCCGTAGCCGACACTGCTCAGGGTGCGCGTAGCCCGAAACCTTGCGAGATCATCGGAGGCAGAGGCCGGGCAGGCTATCCCGCATTGATCCTCCAATTTCCCTTGAGCGTCTAACATCATGATTCCCGTAGCCGCGCCAAACCCGAGCCCAGCACCGCCCACACCGAACGCAACCCAGCCGGCAGTGCGGCGCGCGTCTTCGCCGCGATTACGCACTACGGGAGCTTTGGACTGAACCGGCGGCAGCACCGCAGAAATACCCATATATACGGTCTTTTGATCCCCCTCGACCACAGCGAGTGACGTTGAAACGAGTACCTGTTTGGCGACCAGCACGCGGATGCGTTGCTCACCTGGATCCACCAACACTGGCTTTGAGCGCTCACTCGCCGTGAGCAGGCGAGCGCCTAGGTAGAGTTCCAGGGTTGGATCGGTCGCACCGGGCCCCTGCACCAGCAAAGTTAGCCTGGGAATGCGTGCGTCGAGCAGTGGCAACTCGCGAGTAGCCTCTTCCCGCGCCGCGTTGAAAGCTTCAGGAACGTCCGCTCCAAGCTCTGCCTCGCTAGCTCGCTGATACCAAGATTGAGCTTCAACGAGGCGCCCCATTCGCTCGAAGGCTCGAGCTTCGAGCAAGGCGAGCGTTGGCGCCGGCATGAGCGCATACGCTTCCGCGAGGAGTGTCTGAGCCTGCTGCCACTCTTCGGCGTGCATGTGGCCGAGCGCCTCTTGCGCAAGAGATCTTGCTTTGGTGCGAGCGCCTTCTTCAACCTCGACGGCAAGCGCTGGCAAAGCACGCCCGAGAACCAGACCGATCACCAGCGCGAACACGTGCCAACGGCTCCGGCGAAAGAAGCGGCCAATCCGAAGCGATAACGCGGGCATGTTCAAGACTATGAAGCGGCACCTAAAACCCTAAATCAAAGGACCCTGGCTTCTTTTGCGGTTTCTTTCGCAAAGTGTGGCTCGGCCGCAGCGCCGGTTTCTTGGGTAGGGGAGCAGGCTGCGCCGAGCTTTCCACGCCGGCGTCAGCTTCAGAACCTGGCGGTGTAGCGGGGCCGGTTGGGGTTGCAACGGCGGGTGCTGCGGTGCTCGACGCAGTCGCCGTCGCGGCTGGCAATGAATTCGGCTTCTCAGCTTGTTGAGCGATTACCGGTGGATCCGAACGTGAAGCCATATGGGATGGCGCCCAGAGGACCAAGACAAGTGCCACGACGGCAACGACCGCGACGCCAGTGGCAGCAATCGCCAGCAAGAGCGGGGCGCGCTGCTGGAGGCGGTGAACTCGGCTCGGCAGCGGAAGCGGCGAAGGCTCGCTCGGGGGGACCAACAACTCGTCCACGAGAGTCGGCGGCAGCATGTTTCCCACTGGAGCGCGACCCGGTGGGCCCAAGACTCGAGTCGTCATCTTCGAGACACTCGCGGGCGCCAACAACTCGTCAAGTTCCCGAATCGCCTTCATCGCCTCGGAGCTGCCATCAGGCATCATCGACGAAGTGTCGATCTTCACGCCATCGATACCCGCTTGGAGCCAGCCCGTCTTCAGCGAGGCGCCAAACGCATCTTCGCGAATGCCCCGCTCATACAGCCAGAGTGCGAGCGACTCCCCGAAGACGCGCATCGTATCCCAGCGCTCCTGACGGCGCTTGCGCATGCCCCGCTCAATGATCACCCAGAGTGCCTTATCGCCCACATCAAACTCGAGAATGGGACGCACCGGATCGTGAACGATGGCCCGCAACACCGCCAGATAGTTGCCGCCATCCTGCCCGAACGGGCGACAACCGGCCATCAGCTCATAAAGCACCACGCATAGCGCCCAAACATCCGCCCGATGATCGATATCTGGTTCACCGCGAGCCTGTTCGGGTGACATATAATCTGGCGTGCCGAGCAGCGCACCAGAACGGGTGAGCGTGCCAGAACCCTCGGAAAACCGCGCGATTCCAAAGTCGACAATTTTGGGTTGGAGGCGCCCATACTCATCACTCGCAATGAAGATATTCTCGGGCTTGATGTCGCGATGAATAATGCCACGGCCGTGTGCGGTAGCGAGCGCATCCGCGATGGGCAACATCATCTGCAACGCTCGAGTCACCTCAAGCTTGCCCTCGCGATTGAGAAGCGCCGAAAGGGGCTCCCCTTTGAGTAACTCCATCACGATGAACGGTGTGTTGTCGTCCATCTGGCCAAAGTCGAAGACGCGGACGATCGCTGGATGGCCCAAACGCGCCGCAGCCCGTGCCTCTTGCAGCAGGCGTTTGGCCATGTTCGAAGGATCGGCGCGCGGGTTGTCGATTCGCATGAACTTGATAGCGATATCCACATCCAAGACTTCATTCTTGGCGATCCAAACTGCCCCCATCGCACCTTCGCCAATTTGCCTTACCAGTCGATACTTGTTCGCAACCAACTCGCCCTTAACGAGAGGTGTCGATGCTTTGAAGTCTGGAATGGATGAGCCGCGCCCACGGGTCACGATGTCGCACCTACATGTGTGGCAAAAAAAGAAGGACTCCAATAAGGATAGAGCTCTAACCGCGCTCGGTGAAGCTCGATCGACGAGCTACCCCATGATTAGTTTGCAGTGCTCTCGGGTGCACGCGTGCAGGTGGGAAGATGAGGGCCAATGCCTGACAGTGGCATCTGCGCGCATTCAGGGTCTCCGTTCACTCCCGCGTTCACTCCCCTCTGGCAGCGCGACGGGTCGTCGTGTGACAATGAGAAGAGAGTGCAAGGAAAGATTTTAGGTCTCGGAGATTGCGGTGCCTGGGTTGCTCTGGCAGCGGCCGCGTTTTTGACCGTCGGCTGTGCCAATGCACGCGCGGGGGAAGACAAGCACGCGCTCGCCAAGCTGACGCAAGTGCGCGAGAAGCTGCCACCCCCAAGCGCAAGTGCCATCCTATGCCCCGAGGAGATGGCCGAAGTGGGCAGCGTGTGTGTGGATCGCTGGGAGGCCCATCTGGTATTGCGCACGAAGGTTGGCACCGAACCCTTTCCGTATTCTAAGCGCCCCAAGGCCGGCGATCACTATGAAGCGCAGAGTTCACCCTCCGTGAAACCGCAAGGCTACATCAGTCGCGAAGAATCTAAAGCGGCGTGCTCCAACGCGGGCAAGCGCTTGTGTTCCGTTTCAGAATGGTATCAGGCGTGCAGCGGCACCCAGCACACCACTTACCCGTACGGGAAAAAATTCATGAAGGGCTCTTGCAACGTCGGCCGCCCGCACCTGCTCAGCCGCCGATTTGGCAATAACGCGCGTGCATGGCGCTACGATGAGCACTTTAACAACCCGACACTCAACCAAACGAAGGGTTGGCTCGCCAACACTGGCGCCTTCGAGGCTTGTGAGAGCGACTACGGCGTGCACGACATGGTGGGCAATCTCCACGAATGGGTCGACGGGGAGGCAGGCCCCGCGGTGGCCAAAGCGCTCGGACTCAAGCCGGAAGTCCGCCAGGCGCTCGTGCCGCACCGCCGCGGAAGAGGGGTTTTTATGGGCGGTTTCTACAGCACCTTGAGTGAACACGGCGAAGGTTGCACCTTCGTGACCATGGCCCACGAACCGACGTATCACGATTATTCGACCGGGTTTCGCTGCTGCAAAGATCTCTAGGCGTGCGGAAGCTCAGGCACGCCGTCCGGCACAACCAAGGCCGCCGTTCGTTTCTCGCGTTGGCTCTGGCATCGGCCTGCAACGCTCCACCAAGCCTCAAGGGGCCACGCACGATTGTCTATTGGGAAAAATGGACAAACTTCGAGGGTGAAGCCATTGCACGCGTGGTGCAAACCTTCAACGAGAAAGAACTAGCGAGGGCGCAAGCCGAGCCACATTACCGCCCCATCCAAGTGGAACGCGTCACTGTTTCTCGCATCGACGAGAAGCTGTTGGTGGCGATAGCCGGCGGCGAGCCACCGGACATCGCCGGGCTCACCACCAGCTTGCTCCCGGCCTATGCTCAAAAAGGAGCGCTTCTGGACCTCACGCTTCCGTTCCAGCACGCGGGCATTGAACGAGGGGATTTCGTACCTGTGTACTGGGATCTGTGCAACTTCGAGGGGAAAACGTGGGCAGCACCCACCGCACCCGTCTCGCTGGCACTCCACTTCAACCAACGCCTGTTCGCCGAAGCAGGGCTCAACCCGGATCGCGCGCCCGTTACCATCGAAGAATTGGATGCCTTTGCCGAACGCCTGACACGCTGGGAGGTGCGGCTGCCGGGCGGCGGTGTGGGGATCCGTTCAGGTTATCTCAACGATGTGCCGGCGACGCGAAAACGCCTCCTGCAAGTTGGATTTCTGCCCGGAGAGCCACCTTGGTGGTTAGGGCATTGGGGCGGTTTTTTTGGAGGGAAATTGCTCGTTGGCTCGCGGGTCACGGCCAGAGCGCCCGAGAACCTGCGAGCGTACACCTGGACGCAAAGCTATTCGCGAAACCTCGGCGTGGAGATCTTGCGAAAATTTCGCTCGGGCTTCGGAAAATTTGCGAGTGGGCAAAATGCCTTCCTCTCGGGCCAGGTGGCCATGCAGCTCCAGGGCGTTTGGATGCACAATTTCATCGAACGCTATGCGCCGGGCATGCAGTGGTCCGCCGCTCCTTTCCCTTTTCCCTCAGATCGCCCGGATCTTGCCAATCATTCGATGGTGGAAGCCGATGTGCTGGTGATCCCCAAAGGTGCGAAGCATCCCGAAGAGGCGCTAGAGTTCCTGAAGTACGCCACGAGCCAGGAAGGGCTAGAGCTGCTCTGTCTTGGCCAACACAAGTTCACCCCGAGAGCCACGGAGAGCCACGCCTTCCAAAAAGCGCATTCGAACCCCAAAATTTCTCTCTTCCGACAGCTGGGCCTCAGCCCCACGGCTTTCGCTGCTCCACAAACTGGCGTCTGGAAGGAGTATGGGCGCGAGATGGTTGCCGCTTACGACGCTATGGCACACTTGGCACGAACACCCCAGGAAGCACTGCGAGACGTTGAGCTGAGGATGCAAAGCGCCGTTGATCGGGAGCGTCGGGCCTGGCTCCGCCGAGAACCCCGCCCATGACGCCGCTTGAAAAGAGAAATCTTAAGCTGGGCCTCTTGTTTTGCACGCCTTGGCTCATCGGCATCGGCACTTTCTTGCTGTATCCTATCGTCTCCGCCGTCATCTATTCTCTGTGCGATTACTCAGTTCTTCTGCCACCGGTCTATATCGGTACCGAGAATTATCGCGAGCTTTTCACCGATCCCCTCGTCTACAAGAGCCTTTGGAACACCGTTGTGTACGCAACGGGATCGGTCTTCCTGAGCTCGTTAGTCTCGCTGACTCTCGCGCTCTTGCTCAACACAAAAGTTCGAGGTTTAGGATTTTACCGTACGGTCTTCTTCCTGCCCTCGCTCATGCCGGTCGTTGCCGGAAGCGTACTCTTCATGTGGCTGTTCAACGGCCACAGTGGGCTTATCAATGCATTTCTGGCGATCCTGGGAGTGAATGGCCCAGCCTGGCTCGCTGATCCTCGCTTCGCCAAGCTCGCGATGATTCTGATGGCCACGTGGGGCTCCGGACACGCGATGGTGATCGTTTTGGCGGGCCTCCAAGACGTGCCAACGGCCTTGCACGAGGCAGCAATCATCGATGGTGCGACGTATTGGGATCGTCTATGGCACGTAACGCTCCCCATGTTATCACCAGTTCTCTACTTCAACGTGATCATGGGGATCATCGGTGGATTCCAGGTATTTACGCAGGCGTTTATCATGACGGACGCCACCGGCTCCCCCGAACGGAGCACGCTCTTTTTCGTATTACATCTGTTCAACGTGGCATTCCAAGACTTGCGCATGGGCTACGCCTGCGCTCTGGCGTGCATGCTTTTTCTGATCATCTTAAGCCTGACGTGGGTGCTCACGAAAGTTTCAGCACGCTTCATTGTGTATGACCGCTAAGCAAAAAAGAGCTGACTGGCCGCGTGCGTTCGTACACGTTCCGCTTGGCATTCTGGCAATGGCCTTTCTGACGCCGTTGGTCTGGCTGCTGGTCAGCTCACTCCAGCCCCGCGAACAGATTGGGAAGATCCCACCCGAGTGGCTACCTCGCGGCTATCAACTGACGCTTGCTACCGGGGAGCGTCTTTGGGTAACGCCTCCGGAACGGGTTGGCACGGAGAGACTACTGGTCGCTCCCTTGGCAGGTGCGAAATCAGGCATTCCTGTACTGGTTTCGCCCAGCGATTTTTCGAACGGCGAATTGCGGCTCGCTGGGCCATCGGCAACTTCCGTTCAGGAGCGGCTCCCGGCCAAGCTGATTCAAAGAGTTCCTGGCTATTTCGTCAGCGTGAGTGAATCCTCGGCTGCCAATTACGCGAACCAAACGGCACGCCGTTTCTACGTGGACCCGCACCAGATATCCTCCCGAATCAGGCCGCTCTTCGCGAACTACGAACAAGCCATTTTGGCTCTTTCGACCGACACTCACGACAAATCCATTTCGCTCGGAACACTCCTCGGAAAGAGCCGCCTCCCTTGGACAAGCCGCGGCGATACGAGCCGAACGGTCACCTTCCTCAGCTACCTCGCGAATACGCTCACCGTGGCTTTGCTTGGTGTGCTGGGTACCGTTTTCTCCAGTGCGTTGGCTGCCTACGGTCTGTCCCGTATCGATTGGCCCGGCCGAAAACCACTGTTTGCGATCACACTGGCGACGATGATGGTGCCGTTCCCGGTGCTCATGATCCCGCTCTATTCGCTGTTCAGGAGCCTGGGCTGGTTAGGAACGCTCGCTCCGCTTTGGGTGCCAGCCTGCTTTGGTGGCGCTTTCAATATCTTCCTTCTTAGGCAGTTTTTTGCCACGATTCCACGCGAACTCTCGGAAGCGGCACGGCTGGATGGCGCCTCGGAAATGGCCATTTTCTTCCGAATTATCCTGCCCCTTGCCAAGCCGGTCCTGGCAACGGTGGCGCTCTTTCACTTCCTGTACGTCTGGAACGATTTTCTGGGTCCGCTCATCTTCCTAACGGACCCGGATACTTTCACCATGGCGCTCGGCCTACAGCAGTATCAATCGCAGAGCGGAGGCAGTGAGTGGCAGTTCTTGATGGCAGCCTCCGTCTTATTGGTGGCCCCTGTCGTCGCGCTGTTCTTTGTTACCCAGAAGACTTTCATTCGTGGGATCGCCACGACGGGCATCAAAGGCTAAGGCACGAAGCTGTTGCGTCGGACGCTGGTGTGTTTGCGTCGAGCTTCAGCCTCGGTTGAGGCGCTCCATGCGCAACGAGCTCTCGAGTGCCTCAGCAGTCAAGGACTCGCCGCCGTACGCGTGCTGCCAGCGCCGCGCCCGTTCCAAAGCTTGCGCGTTGACGAACGTTTGAAGCGAAAGCGCCTGATCGTTGAGCTGACGCCCTGCGACACGAAAGCTGCCGCTCTCGGGAGGGATTCGAGAATCGCTCGGGATAATGGGTGTGAAAACCGTCGAACCTTTCAAGCTACACATCCTTTGAGCATTCCAGACTGATGTTACGGGAAGGCTATCAGCTTGTGACACTTCTGAGTCCAACTGGCCAATTTCTAGCCGCCAACGGGCAAGCCAGCCGGAACGGCTCGCGATTATCGGCGGATGTAGCGCAAAGTGGGTGAGAGCTTACATCTGGCCAGTTTCAATGGGCTTCAGCGCCTGGGTCGCTCAGTTTTGACGGTTCTGCGGGGGCCTCCGTTGCCTCCGTTGCCTCCGTTGCCTCCGTTGCCTCCGTTGCCTCCGTTGCCTCCGTTGCCTCCGGCACCGCTGACGCCGGGGGCGCGTTTGCGGCTTCTGGTTCTTCGGGCGCCTTGATTTCTGCGAGCGAGACGGACTCCGCCGGCGCGGGGATGCCTTCGTGAGCTCCCGCTTCTTCGCGAGCTGCGGCTTCCGCTTGCGGAGCATTCGCGTCGCCGGCTTCCGCCTGGTCCGGGGGCTCGGGCCGTTTAGCGCCTGCCTCGGTCTTGGCTACGCGCGATCTCGGAACCAGCCGTGGTGGCTCACCCGGGCCAGCGTAGTCTACCCAACGTGTCTTTTCGTTGCGAACATCCAGATGCACAAACGAGGAATTCGGGTAGTAACCGACTCCAACCTTATCCAGCGTGAGCAGGTAATTCTTCAAGGCTTCATTCGGGACGCCCACAATGGTGAGATCGACTGCACGCCCCAGATGGTGCCGTGAGTCCTGAACATAGGACTGTTTTCGAAGGCCGCTAATAATCCTCAGTTCGCGACCCCCAAACTTATCGCTCAATTGGACCACCAGACGCACCAGACGCGCATCCACTGCAGGCCAGGCCGGGCTCGCGTTCAGAATCTCCGACATCGCGGCGCGGGCACGCGGCAACACACGTCCCGACGGCCCAAGCGCAGCTCCCTTCCAGGAGCGATGATAACCAACTAGCGACACATAGCCACGCTTACGCGGTGCCTTCACATAAGCCTTCCAGTCGCCAGGCGCGCGACGCACTCCACTTCGGCGCCCATCCGCACTCAGGTTCACGTCATTTTCATAGACGCTGCGGGCGTACTCGCCGTCGGGGTCATCCTTGCCAGGGATCACGAGCTTTTGTTTGACCTTGAGCTTGGCATTCCTGGCCAGCCCGGAAGCCGTGCAAATTGCGTCCACGCTGACCCTATAGCGTTTGGCTATCGAGGCCAGACGCTGGCCCTGGGCCACGGTGTGGATCCGCGGAGTCTGATCGAGCTTTTTGGGCTCCGGGGCGGGACGTCGGGGTGTTTCTGAGCGGGGCCTGACCGAAGCCACGGACGGCTGGTCCGCACTTTGCAACGCCGGCGCATCTTTCGGACTGTTCTTGTCCGGGATCCTAAGTTTTTGCCCCACTCGCAAACGCTCCGATCGGCTGATGCCATTGGCAGCACACAGCGCGTCGACGCTCACGCCGTAACGCTTGGCGATCGAAGCCAAGCGTTGGCCCGCGTACACCGTGTGGCTGAGCGGGGCGGATGCGTTTGCCAGGCCCGACACACCCAACACGAGACAAAATAGCGACGAGGTAAGTAGGCGGCGCATGCTCCGGGCGGTATTACCTGGCCGCTGGCCTCGGAGCAAACGGGACTGGCCAGCAAGGTGGACGCCGACTACTCTCCCCAAGGAACGGGCCATTTCGTAAGATGACTAGCACTGAGACACTTGTTTTCCAGCCGGGTGAAGTGATCGCTGGCAAGTACGAAGTCTTAAAGCATCTCGGAGAGGGCGGCATGGGGGTGGTCGTGTCCGCACGGCACCGTGACCTCGATACGCGCGTCGCCATCAAGGTCGTGCGCCCGGAGTACGCACAAAACGAGCAAGTCGTGGCACGCATGCTGCTTGAGGCGCGTTCAGCCGCAAAAATCAGGAGCGAGCATGTTTGCAAAGTGCTCGATGTCGGACGCCTCGAAACCGGCGTCCCTTATATTGTCATGGAGTATCTGGACGGCCAGGATCTCGGGCGAGCCCTGGCTCAACAGGGCAAGCTGCCTCTGCAAACGGCTATCGACTATGTGCTTCAGGCTTGCGAGGCACTGGCTGAAGCGCACACAGCTCAAATCGTCCACCGCGATCTCAAGCCGGAGAACCTCTTTCTCGCCCACCGGGCCGACGGCTCGGCGCTAGTGAAGGTCTTGGATTTTGGGATCTCGAAGAGCCTCAAGACGGATGACCGCGCTTCGGCCCTCACCAACCCTTCCTCCGCGGTTGGCTCCCCGTTCTACATGTCTCCGGAGCAAATGCTGAGTGCCCGGGACGTGGATGCTCGCACCGATCTGTGGGCGCTCGGTGTGATTGTGCACGAGCTGCTCACCGGTCAGCCTCCTTTCTATTCGGACACGCTTCCGGGCGTTTGCGCGCTGGTTCTGAATCAGCCACCGCCACCGCTTCGCACCCTGCTGCCGGGTGCGCCCGTGGAGCTGGAGCTTGTCCTGCAAAAATGCCTGCAAAAAAACCGTGACGACCGCTACAGCAGCGTCGGTGAAGTGGCGCGTGCGTTGGCTCCATTCGGCAGCGCCCACGCCCGAACGTCAGCTGAGCGCGTATCACGGATCTTGGGCGATGCCTCACTCAGACCGCCGGCTGGGGAAGCCAATCTAGTAGGGAAACTCGAGACAAATGTCCTTGGGGCGACGATTGCGCTCACCGCACCGGGGGTCACACGCACCACGGGCAACCTACATCAAGCAAGGCGCAGTTACGGATTAACCACTGTTGTCCTGGGGCTCGCTGTTCTGCTCGGAGGCGGTGTCTTGTGGTGGGCCTTTGGGGCCGACGCACCATCCAATCCGGCGACGCTCGGCGCTGCATCGGCTGCGCCCGCCAAACCCAGTGAGGCTGCGGCTTTGTCGCAGGCTTTACCCCACGGATTGGTACCCGACGCTCCGATAGTGGCTCCGATAGTGGCTCCGGCTATTGAGCCGGCTTCAGGCACTCAGATGCCAGCCTCGGCGGCGATCCCCAATCCCCCGCCCGCCACGGCGGCACCGGAACAGGTTCGACGCAAACCAACCGGCGCCCGACCGAAACCGGCTGGCAGCCTAGACAAGGGTGCTCCAGATCCGTTCGATCCCGGCGCTTTTGGCGGCCGCCGCTGAAATCTTGGGCTTCACGCCCCCGCCCCTGCGAAGAACTTCGGACCCAAGCACAAAGCGTACTAAAGTGCCGCCTTATGAAGACACGCACCCTGGTAGCAGGCTTAGCAGGCCTGATGGCTCTCGCGACCACCGCGGCCGCTGAACCTTCGGGAGCCAACAAGGCGGCTGCTGAAGCATTGTTCAATCAAGGCAAACGCCTCATGGCGGACAAGAACTACGCAGAGGCTTGCCCGAAATTTCAGGCAAGCCAAGAGCTAGATCCAGGAGTTGGCAGTCTGCTTTTCCTTGGAGATTGTTTCGAGAAGAGTGGCAAGACAGCCAGCGCCTGGGCCACCTTCAAGGAAGCCCAAGGACTCGCACAACGCGAACAGGATCCGGGGCGTGAAAAGGTCGCCAGCGTGCGCGCACTTGCCCTCAAGCCGAGATTGTCGATGCTGCTCGTGCGCGTCGACGCCGCGCTGATGGGCCTCGAAGGACTGGATATCCACTTGAATGGTCACCCCGTGCCGAAGGCGCAGTGGGGCAGCAAGGTGCCGGTTGACCCAGGCCCGCAACGCGTTGAAGCAACAGCTCCAGGTTTCGAACGCTACGACCAAACCCTGAATATCGCCTCCGGACCCACCTCATCGACATTAGATATTCCCTCTCTGAAACCCACTAAGCAGGAAGCACCGCCTCCGCCCGCGCCTGAGCCAACCCCAAAGGCTGCCCAGCAAACGGTGACAGTTGCCGATGCACCGCGTTCCAATACGCAGAAGACAATCGGTATCGTGCTCGGTGGAGTGGGGATTTTGGGGACAGGTGTCGGCAGCTACTTTGGTTTGCGTGCCATCGGCAAGAACTCAGACTCAGACGACAAATGCCGCACCGCCACGCAGTGCAGCCCAGAGGGATTGACGCTCCGCAATCAGGCTCGCGATGCAGCGAAAGTGTCCACCATTGCATTTAGCGCTGGCGCCGCGCTGCTCGGCACAGGCCTCGTGCTGTTCCTCACTGCCGACGATACGCGTGCGGCCCACGGCGCGAGCTCGCTTTTCTTGACAGCAGGCGTTGTGCCATCGGGAACAAGCCTGGAACTCGGAGGTGTTTGGTGATCACACGAAATTATCTGGCCTTCGTTTTGCTTTTTTTCATTGCTGCTTGCGCCAACCTTGCGGGGATCGAGAAAGCCACGCTCGATACTGAAGGGGTTCAAGCGAGCGGAGGGGGTGCGTCCCTCGGTGGTAGCGGCGGCATGGCCACGGGCGGAACCGCTAGCGGCGGCGCGCTCAACGCCGTCGAAGCCAAACGCTTGGCGTGTGAGACCTTCTGCACTGACGTTCAAACCACTTGCACCGGCGCCAATCAGGTCTACACGAGTGAAGAAGTGTGCCGAAGCGTTTGCGGCAATTTTGATCTCGGCAGGCCGCTCGATGAAACAGGGAACACCGTGACTTGCCGCATCAACAACGTGAGGCAAGCCAAGCAGAACGGCGAAGTTCAGATCCATTGCCCAGCTGCTGGTCCTGGAGGCAACGGCATCTGCGGGGCAGATTGTGAAAATTATTGTGGTCTGATGGCCGCTATCTGCCCCGACATTTTCGCTTCGCGCGTGGCTTGCGGCGCGGAGTGCCTCAAGCTCACTACCCAAAACACCTATAATACCAGCATCATAAAGGGCAACGATGTGCAGTGCCGCCTGTATCATTTGTCCGCGGCAACCACGAACACGATGCTGCACTGTCCGCACGCCGGCGGCGCCGTACCTTGCCAGTGACTTCGAGCCAATTGCGATTGCCTGAACGTAACGTCAATCTGACAACCATGCACTCGCGCTGCCTCCTAGCTCTGCTCCTTGCGCTCAGCTCATTCCCTGCAAGCGGATGTGCGCGGCACGAGCGAGCACGTTCCAAAGAATTGCCCCAAGCTCCGCTGACGCTATCGAAACAGCCTCCGCTTCCCTCGCCACCCGCTGCCACGCCGCCACCCATCCCAATGCTTTCAGCAGGCACGCGCACTGAAGACGAAGCCAACACCATCGCTGTTTTCCAAAATGCGGCTCCAGCGACGGTATTTGTGACCCAACACAATCTCGTGTTGGATCGCTTTCGCGGGCAGGCCTCCGAGGTGGAATCGGGCTCTGGTTCGGGATTCGTGTGGGATAAGGCGGGCCACATCGTGACGAATTATCACGTGGTGGCCAACGCGCGACGCCTTACGGTCACCCTGCAAGATCAGAAAGTATTCAATGCCGAGCTGGTGGGCGTCGAGCCGCGGCGAGATATTGCTGTGCTCAAGATCAGCGCGCCGCTTGACTCACTGACCGTCGTGAAGGTGCTCCCCAAAGCGCAGTTGCTTCAAGTCGGGCAGAAGGTGGTGGCGATAGGCAATCCATTTGGGCTGGACCACACACTGACGACGGGTGTGATCAGCGCGCTCGGGCGTGAGATGAAGGGGGCGGGTGGCGTTACGATCCCGGACATGGTTCAGACGGACGCGGCGATCAATCCCGGCAATTCCGGGGGGCCACTCTTGGACAGCTCTGGCCAGTTGATCGGGATGAATACGGCCATCTACTCGCCCAGCGGTGCCTCCGCTGGGATTGGCTTTGCTGTGCCCGTCAGTGCGGTCGCGAGAATTGTTCCTCAAATCATTCGCACCGGACGCGCCGAGCAGGTTGGCCTCGGGGTGCAGATCGATCCCAACGGCAGAATTGAGCGCCGAGTCGGTATTCGCGGCGTGGTAGTGCTGAATATTGTGAAGGGTGGCCCCGCTGAAAAAGCCGGGCTTCAAGGTATCCGCCAAACCGATGCGGGCCCCGAGCTGGGCGATGTTATCGTGAAGATCGCTGCAGCAGAGATCCAGACCTACGATGACCTCTACAACGAACTTGATCGCCACTCCGCAGGTGAGACCGTCGAGATCACCGTCCAACGTGGCGACCAACTCGTGACGCTGCGCTTGAAGCTGATTCTTCTGTCTTAGCTTCCGTAACTCTCAGCTCTCGGGCAGCTGGCCATTGTCGGCATCGCCTGGCTCAGCCTCGTCGCGGCGATTCAAGCGTTCGATGCGACCGTCCTTGGCTCGCTTGTAGACAAAGAGCGGAGCTGGGAGCGCCGCATCGGCTCCGGCATTCGCGGCAGCGTTCTTTCGAGGCTTTCGCTCTTTCGGCAGCCTCGGTGGCCTCGGAGCGCGAACTCGTGCTTCGGCGGGATCTCGTTTTGGTTTGCGGGGTGCTTTGGGCTTCTTGAACCCCACCACGGGATTAGCCCGGATCCGCTCCAACTCAGCCGCGATGGTCTGTCGGATGGTTTGATCCACCGCGCGCACTAAGTCTTCGACGAACGCGTCCATACAGGCGACGATCTCCTGCTGCTCGGGATTCATGGCTTTGCGTCTCGCATGAGAAGCGTGTCAGCGTCAAGTGTCACTCTGCCCGGGGTGGCGCTCCTGCCTGAAAATACTCCGCGTCGTACAGGCGCAGAAATCGATCAAATCCATCCTGGGCAACGCTTTCGTACACGCCCTTTACCGTGCCCTCCCCGCCGGCCAGGCTCGTAAAATCCGGTACCTTCCAGGACGACCCCTTAAACTCCAAGCTCTCCGCAACGTCCGGAATTGAAAAACTAGCTATAAATACCAAGCCAACGCCGACGAAGACTCCGCGTGGTTTCTTGCTAAGAAAGATCCCAGCGCCACCTACCACGTACTCAACCAGCAATGTGGGAACGGGAAATACAATAGGAGTCCCTTCGGTCTCTTCGACTGCTGGCCCGAGCGAGAACTTCAACACATCTTCAGGGAAGATCTGCTGCCACTTCTTGATCAAAGTCTCGCCCACCCTAGCTTCACGAGGCGCTGAACTCTTGGCGTCGAAATACTGAGATGGCAGCGACTCAGGGCCCATGTAGTACAGGCTCTTTTGCACCTGCCGATCAGCCAAGGTGAGGCTCGCGCGAAGTACCCTCCGAAAACGTACGAGAGCGTGAGCCGGAGAGTTCCTCGAGAAGTTCAGCAACCGACCGACGAGCGTCAGAAGCTTGGGCGAATACGTGGGCGACTGCTGGTATTTGGCCAAAATGCCGGCATAAAACTCAGCCTGCGCGCGCGCGTATTCAGGCGCGAACAGCTCCAGATGGACCGCAAATCGCTCCCTAAAAGCTCGCAGCGCTGACACCGAGCCGACTGCTTTAGCGCGCCGAAGCTCAGCAAGCAAAGCATTCTTCAACGCCGCACGGATCTCCGTCGCTATCCTGTTTCGCGGATGCTTAGCCGCAAACCCCGCAAGGTCGCTCACATTGCCCGAGCGCGCCGCCACCGCTAGCTCTGCTCGCGGCAAAAAACTTTCCACGACGACGGCCCGCTTACCGCCCCGCTCCAAATACATTTTGTAGCCTGAAGGAGTGTCGATGCGGCGCGCCTGATCAAAGAGGCGCTGTTCGCTGAGCGTGTTTCGGAACTCCCGCGAACCCCAACCAAGACCCGCGGACATCGGCAGCGCTACGACTAGCATGGCCACAAAGAATCGGCTTTGCGCCGGCTGTCGATGGGGTGTTTTAGGAGAAAACGGGTTCGAAAATCCAGTATCCCGCAAAGGATCGAGCGCGGCCAACTCACGATGATTCATCGCAGCGAGCAGTGACTCATAGACAAGCTTACCAGCCTGAACTGATGCGACGAGCTGCGTCGCCGCGTCCGCTTTGCCAACCTCAAACTGAAACTGCTCTTCTTTGAACTTGAGTGTTAGCAGCCCACCCACTACCTCTACCGACAGCAACTCATCCAGCGCGAAGACCCTGAAGCTTGGCGTAGAAGCATCCACCACACCAAACGGGAAGAGATAGTGCCCGGGTAAGTAGGGCAACAGCCGTGGGGCTTTGAAGCGCACGCGCGCCACGAGAAGGCCGAGGAACACGAGAAACACGAGCCCGCCGTAAACAGCGGACATCCAGGCAGGAGAAATCGCAAGCGGGCTATTGGGATCCGCAAAACCAATCGCTGCCGCTGCCAGGCCTCCGGCGAGCGCGAGACCACTGCCAAGAAGGGCAACCTGCCAACCGACGGCCACCCTCGCCTTGAAAAATACAGGCACGGGCTGCGAGAGGCCACGTGCCGAGTGGGTGAACCTATCCTGGACGGCGCGCGACGCTCGAAAAAACTCGATGGTTTTCATGCTTCAGCCCTCCGGTCCTGACGAATTTCTGCAGTGCCCATCAAGACTAGCTGGGCTTTAGGACGCTGGGCAACCCGACCCCAGCCGAGGCCGCAGCGCGCCCCGCTTCTTGGCCTCTACGCGAACAATCGGTGCTCTTCCGCGTACCAGCGCGCGCGCCCAACATCCACGCCGGTTCGCTTGAGTGAGTCCTCGTATTCCGCGTCAATCTGTCGCCCTGTCGCAAGCTGATCCGCAAAACCCACGGAGACAGCAAGATGCAACGCTGTTCCCACCGTTGTAATCGGCGTGTGGTGCAGGAGTACCGCGTCAACCAAGTCGATAGGAAAGCCCCAGAGCGCCAATAGATAGGCCCCAACTTCACTGTGCGTTGTGCCAAACAGCTCATGCTCAACAGCATGCATGGTGCTCCCTCCGTCCGCGGTGGCGCGCAGCACTTCTGAATACATGGTTGGTACCCGCGAGGCCAAAACCAGCTTGCCGACATCATGAAAGAGGCCCGCCAAAAACGCTTCATCCGCGCGCTTCGGGCTATCGAAAAGGTTCCTCGCTACTTGAGCTACCGCAAGGCTATGGCTCTGAAGGCTTTCCAGAGAAAAGGTGCAGTGCAATGGCAGTCGGAAGCTCTGGAAGACTTTCGCGCTGAGGGCCAACGCCTTAACCGTTCCGAGGCCTACGTACATTACCGCGTCAGACACCTTGTGAATCTTACGCGGGAGTCCAAAGTATGCCGAGGTTGCGAGGCGTAGGATTGCCGCCGCGAGTGCAGGGTCACGCTCAATCACTTCCGACACAGCCTGCACTGAAACGTCCTCTCGCTCCAACAACCGGCGCAGCTCAAGCAAGGTCTTAGGTGGTGTGGGCAAAGCATCCCCTTGCCCGACAACTTTCCGCAACCACGGATCCACCACCAACTCGCGAATACGCCAGCACTGTCGCAGCTTGAGCAGCAACGTTTCATCCGAACCGTTGAGCAGGGTCTGGTGGGCGACAGAATTCACCGGGGCGGACTCCGGCAGAGTGCCAGGTTGAAGGAGCAGCAGTCGCATCACTTGGGCGTGACTCGCAGCCACACGGACAAGCAGTTCTTGACCCGAGCTATCTGCGAGCTTCTCCTGGGTCACCAGCGCGTCGATCACACCGAGCGCCAAAACTCGCACGGCACTATCTGCCGAGTCGGTTGTGACCACTTGGAACGAGGCATCGCGTTCGGCCAGGCGCTGCTTCAGGCCCCGGGCTCGCTCTCGGTCACTGTCGACGATTAGAATCTTCATTCCTACTCGCAAAGCTTGCAAACACACGAACGGCTCAGTTCTGCGTGGACTTAATGTTCGTCTCAACTTGGGAAAAGCGCGTTCAGACTGGCTCAAGCTCCCTACGGTTCTGGCCGTAGGTACCCTCAGCATGCCGCCCTCAGCTGTCGCCGGCGCCAAAGAGCGCATCTCTTCCGCCCACTTGGTCCCCGGTCTTCTGTGCAAACTCACTCTGAGTGGTAAGTTTCTCGACGTTCCTGAAGAACTCGGAGCGCGCCTTGGTGGCCGTGCGCAAGATTGGATGGGACGCGGGTTCGAGGAGTGTGTGGCCGACGACGAACGCGACGTCGTACTCGCTGAACTGCGCGAACTCTCACTCGGCACGCCCATAAGCTTCGACACGACGTGTGCCGGCGGTGGTGCAACCCGAGTCCTGCGTTGGTGGATCGCACTCGACCCATTGGAAAAATCAATCTCAGCCGCCGCGCTCGATGTGACCGACGCCCTCTCGCTCAAACATCGCATGGACCGCCAACGCGAAGTGGAGAAAGCAGAGTTGTTAGCTCAGCGAGATCTAAGTCAGCTAAATGCTCGCGTCTTCAATGCACCCGTGGGCATCTATCAGACCGACCGCCATGGCCGATTTGTGTTTGTGAACCGGCGCTGGCAAGACCTCACCGGGATGACAGAACAGGAATCCCTCGGCACCGGTTGGGCCCGTTCGGTGCACCCGGATGAACGCAACAAGGTGCTTGGGGCTTGGCAGAGCATCACCGATCAAGGCGAGGATTTTGCTCAGGAATTTCGAGTGTTGAGGCCGGACGGGACCCTGCGCTGGGTGGTCGCTGAGGCGAGCCCAATGCGGCAAGACGCCCAAATAACAGGCTATCTGGGTGTGGTCGCGGACGTGACGGAGCGCGTGCATGCACAGCGTGAAGCCGAGCAGAATAAGCTGTTTGTCGAACGCATCACCGAGTCCACCCCCTACGCGGTCTACCTCTATGATCTTGATCGACGCTCGTACCTCTACTCCAATCGCGGCATGGCCAAGATCCTCGGCTACCCGCCGGAAGAGACCGCACCCGACGTGGCGGCGCTTTTTCAAAGTATCATTCACCCGGAAGATCTGCCGCGTTTCCGCGACCATCTCGAACGGCTGCGCGACGCCCGGGACGGAACCATCGTTCCTTTCGAAGGTCGAGTTCAACACTATGAAGGCGAGTGGGTATGGCTTTTGTCCAGAGACACCGTCTTCAAGCGTGGCTCCGATGGGGGCGTTGTTCAGATCTTGGGCACAATCGAAGATACGACGCGACGCAAAGTTGCCCAAGAAGAGATCTCCGAGGCGAATCGGAAGCTGAAGAGCTGGGCCGAAGAGCTCGAAAGAAAGAACAAGGAAACCGAAATTTTGCAGGAAATGAGCGAGCTTTTGCAGACTTGCCGCGATGATGAAGAAGCCTTTCAAGTGATCGGTTGCATCATGCGTAAGCTCTTCCCGGGACAGCCCGGTGCACTCTCGATCCTTTCCCATTCACGCAAACGCCTAGAGCAGGTAGTAACCTGGGGTGGCGTCGTCGGCACACCCATCGCGCTGCGCCCCGTTTATTCACCAGAAGATTGCTGGGCGGTTCGCCGTGGGAATGCGCACCGTGTGGACGATCCAACGCTTGATCTCGTGTGCGCTCACGTCGATGCCGGACACAGTGGGCCGTACACCTGTGCGCCCATGATCGCCCGCGGAACACTGCTAGGAGTACTCCATGTCGCCCATCCGGATGAAACCGTTCACGCCGGACGGCCACTCATTCTTGCCGTTGCGGACGGCATCGAACTCGCGCTCGCCAACGTGAAGCTCCGGATGACGCTGCGCGACCAGGCCATTCGTGAGCCACTCACGGGCCTCTACAATCGACGATATATGGAAGAAGGCCTCGACCAGGCGATCTATCGCGCCAAGCGCCATAGCCAACCGCTCACGGTGGTGATGATCGACGTGGACCATTTCAAACGCTTCAACGACTCCTTCGGCCACGAAGCGGGCGACATATTGCTCCGCGAGCTGGGCCGCCTACTGAAGGTGCGCGTGCGACGCGAAGACATCGCTTGTCGTTTTGGCGGCGAAGAATTCACACTTATTCTACCAGAGTGTTCGATCGCCAACGCAACCGACCGCATGAAGAAGCTCGCTTTGGAGGTCAAGGCCTTGAAGCTGCATCACGATGGCAGGGCACTCGGACCCGTCACGCTCAGCGTGGGCGTTGCGGTGTTTCCGGAACACGGACAGACACCAGAACTCTTGCTCCGCCGGGCAGATGAAGCCCTGTATCAGGCGAAGCTCCAGGGTCGCGATCAAATCCGCATCGCTTACACCGATCCCAACTTGGCACCCTCGACGGATCCGCCGTCTGCCCGCAACCCGTCGCTCGTGGCTTGAATTCAGGTGATAGGCGAGGCTATCGGTGGCCGAGCCATTCGGTATGTAGGAAAGGCCCGTTGGGGTCGTCCTTACGCTGATAGGTATGAGCGCCAAAGGCATCACGCTGCGCCTGTGTCAGATTTTGAGGAAGCTCGGCCCTACGATAGCTATCGTAGTAGGCAAGGCTGGAAGCCATCCCTGGCACAGGAACGCCATGCAGCAGCGCTTGGCTGAGCACACTCCGCCACGGGGTCTGGCGGGTTGCTAACCAGTCAGCGAACTGCGGATCGATCAACAGATTCGGCAGCTCAGGGTTAACTTCATACGCTTTCATGATCGAATCCAGAAAGCGTGCGCGAATGATGCAGCCCCCCTTCCAAATACGCGCGATCTCGCGGAGATTGATGGCCCAACCATATTTTTTTGCGCCCGCGGCTATGAGCGCCATCCCTTGCGCATAGGCGCCAATCTTGGCCGCATAGAGGGCATCATGAACTG
>Ga0209490_10001068_pt1 | contig 26750 bp, 21 predicted proteins | sample MAT06_FD_187209 | JGI IMG/M metagenome (GOLD analysis project Ga0209490, IMG submission 187209) | Freshwater microbial communities from Lake Fryxell liftoff mats and glacier meltwater in Antarctica - MAT-06 (SPAdes) (version 2) | ecosystem: Environmental > Aquatic > Freshwater > Ice > Liftoff... | reverse complement strand
CTCCCATCAACGCCCGCCGGCTTCACACCGATGTGCCGCATCTGTTCGGCCAGCCAGATGGATGCACGCATCTCGTCGACCGTTCCGGCTTCGCGACCGCGCATTGCGTCGCCTGCCATGGCGTACAGGTCACGCTTGAGATCTGCCTGGCGAATCGCCGACATCGCCGCCGGCGGGCGCTCAGGAACCGCACGCTTGCTCTGTGCGCCCACCACGAGCGGTACAGACCCAAGAAGAAACGCGGGAATCAGTCGAACGCGAGTGCTGAAGTGTTGCACGCTGGTGATACTCCGTGACGGCAGGAAGACGATGATGCGCCGACTACAGGCCGATCGGCTTGGGGGTCGGTGCAAGGATATTCGGAATGCTGCGTGTCTTGAGCAACGTGTTGAACTTGTCGAGCTCCGCGCCGAGCAGCGCGTCAATGCGCTGCAGGGATTTCTTGAGCTCGTCGCCAAGAATCACACGGACTTCATCGTGCTGATCGGTAGGCCGAAAGTCGCTGGCCGAAATCCCACCGGAAAGATACCCCATCTTGCTCACGAGCTTAGACCCAAAGCGCACGCCATCCTGACCTTCGCCGGTCTGCCGCAAGTCAACGAGCGTCATCTCCACGTCGAGCAACTGCGTGCCGAGATCTCCCCCGGCCTTTTTGATTGCCGCGTCGTCGACCGTACGTGCCACCGCCTCCAGCTGCATACGCACCGATTCCACGCGACGCACGGCATCGGCGGCAGCATTCAGCTGGGTGCGCAGCGCGAGTAGCGCGGCAGTTTGTGCGACGATATCACCTTCCGTGCCACCGGAGTTGGGATCCTTGCGCACCTCCACCTTCTGCGACTGTTCCACGCCGCCTGCGCGCAGCGTGACCGTATACACGCCTGGAGGTGCGAGAATGCTGAGCTGGCTGGTCCCCGGCGCCACACGCCCTTCAGGACCGGGCACAATGTGCGACGCGTACATCGGGCTGGTGAACAATCGGAACTCGCTGCTCGGATCGTAGCGCAAATCCCAGTGCACGCGGTTCAGGCCGGCGCTATTGGTTCCGGTCATCGAGCGCACGACGGTCCCCGTGGCATCGGCGATCGTCATCGTGACTCGGCCCGTGACCGGCGCCTTGAGCAAGTACGTGAGCGATGCCCCATACTTTGGATTCTGGCCGACGGTCGGATCGTCGTACGACGACGACGGTGCCGTGATGGGCCGAAATCGATATGCCGCGCGCGGTGCAAAGAGGCTAACCGGCTTCGCCAACGTGGCCGCATTCAACTCCCGAAGCGGCGTGATGTCGTCCATGATCCAGAAGCCTCGACCGTACGTCGAAATCACCAGATCGTGGAAGTGCTCCTGCACAACAATGCCCGAGACCGGCGCGTGCGGCAGGTTGTTCTGCAACGGCTGCCAACTGTCCCCATCGTCGAAGGAGACGAAGATCGCACTTTCGGTGCCCAGATAGAGGAGTCCTTTCCGGACAGGATCTTCGGCGATCACCTTCGCGTAGCTGATCATATTCCGCGGCAGACCCGTCGTGATCGATTTCCACGTTTTTCCGAAGTCTGTGGTGCGATACACGAACGGATCGCGGTTGTTCTCTTGATGCGCATCCACCGTGAGGTAGGTCGTGCCCGCCAAATGGCGCGACGGCACCACGGAGCGGAGAGAGCCCCACGCCGGAAGGTTTGGAATGTTCTTCGTCAGGTTGGTCCACGTGACACCGTTGTCGCGGGTTACCTGCAACTGCCCATCGTTGGTGCCAGCCCAAATCTCACCTTTTGTCTTCGGCGACTCGGCCAGCCCATACACCACGCCTGAGTATTCGACGCCGATGTTGTCGGCGGTCAGCCCACCCGAGCTCTGCTGGCGCGACTTGTCGTTCAGCGTCAGGTCCGGGCTGATCACCTCCCACGACTGCCCACCGTTACGCGTGCGATGCACGAACTGACTGCCGGTGTAGATCGTGTTGTTGTCATGCGGCGAGATCTGCAGAGGCGCATCCCACACAAACCGATACTTATGATCGGCCGGCGCACCATTCAACTGCTGCGGCCACACTTCGACATTGCGAAACTGGCGCCGGTCTTCTTCAAAGCGCACCACGATGCCGCCCACCATACCGGACCCGGACGCGGTGGACCAGATCAGTTTGGAGTTCGTGGGGTCTGGCGTGGCCCACCCACTTTCTCCACCGCCCACCGAATGCCACATGGCACGCGGGATCACGCCATCGCCGCCACCGCCGCCGCCAAAGATCCGGCTATTGCTCGGACCGCGATATGACGGTTCGTCCTGCTTGTTGCCCAGCACGTTGTACGGAATTTCGTTGTCGACGGTGACATGATAGATCTGCGCATTGGTGAGGCGCTGACGATACCAGGTCTTGCCGCGATTCGTAGAAATCGACAACCCTTGATCGTGCGCCACGATCATACGCGAGCCGTTCGTTGGATCGATCCACATATCGTGATGATCGCCACCGGGGGCCTGGTTGCGCGCCAGGGTCGTCAACGTGCGTCCACCGTCAATTGATTTGGCGAACGACGCGGTCAGGAAGTACAACTCGTTTTCGTTGTCTGGATTGACGACGCTGCGCGAGTAGTAGTGCGCGCGGCCCATCACATTGCGATCGCGATTGATGAGCAGCCACGAATCGCCGCCGTCGTCCGAACGCCAGAGCTGGCCGCTCTCGGTGGCCTCGCCGTTCCATGGCACGCCGTCGCCTGTTTCAATGAGTGCAAAGACGCGATCGGGATTCGATGGCGCGATCGCGAGTGCGACTTTGCCAACCGGTTTGGTAGGCAGCCCCTTTCCGCGGAGTCGCTGCCACGTGATACCGCCATCGCGCGTCATGAACAGCCCACTGCCCGTCCCACCGCTTTCGCGTCCCCACGTGTGGATCTCGATCTGCCACATCCCGGCGAACATCACGCGCGGATTCCGTGGGTCCATCGCCAAATCCGAACAGCCGGTTTTTTCGTCGACGAACAAGGTCCTGGTCCACGTGGTGCCGCCGTCAGTTGAGCGATACACGCCGCGTTCCGGTTGTGGGCCGTAGGCTGTCCCAAGCGCACAGGCCAACACCACGTTCGGATCGGTGGGGTGAATCACCATGCGTGCAATGCGACCGGTTTTCTCGAGCCCCATCAGCGTCCACGACCGTCCGGCGTCGAGCGACTTGTATACACCTTGCCCGATGGAGATATGGCTTCGAATGTGCGCCTCGCCCGTTCCGGCCCAGACGACGTTCGGATCGCTCTTCGAGACGGCGAGCGCACCGATCGACTGCACCGGCTGCTCATCAAAGATGGGCGCCCAGTTCACGCCGCCGTCGGTGGTTTTGTAGATGCCACCGGATGCCGAGCCGACGTAGTAGGTGGAGGGATCGCCGGGGATTCCTGCGGCGGAGGTGAAGCGGTTGCCCTCCGGGCCGATGTATCGCCATGGCAGCGCGCTATACACCGCTGGCGCGATGGTCGGTGCGACTTGCGGTGTGGGGGTGGCTGGTCGCGTCGCACCGCCTTGTGCATGCGCAAGCGTCACGACCGTCGCTGTGACACACGCGGCGCGTGCGATGGCCGCTACTGTGCGGCGCGCGACGTGCGAGGAGTGAACGAACATAGTTGACAGTCCCTGTGGGTGTAATGAATGCGTCGCGTTAGCGAATGACTTTCCGAGCCTGCATGTCGTACCGGTCGCCCGCCTTCAAAGTGAAGTACTGCTTCTCACCGGCCGGACGGGGATGTGTGGTGTCATGAATGGCCACGTCCGCTTTGCCGATCACTTCGAACTGGTCGCCGGTGACTACAATCGCGGTCCCCTCGCTCAGGCCAATGCCAAGCAAGTCGGGGAACTTGGCCATGATCTCCTGCAGATCATTCCAGCGATTTCGGGTGTTGATATGCTGGTCGATCGCCGACCGTTTGAGAAAGTTGAAGCCGCTTTGATGCTCAGGCTCGGGCGCCATCATGAGCTGCGCGCCAGCAATCGCGCCGCGCACGAGATACGACCCTTGGATGGACGCGCCCGCAGAGCTGCCACCGATCACGCCACCGCGTGCCAGCACATCATGAAAAGCGCTGTAAGTTCGCGTGTTGGCGTACGAGTCCACGATGTTCCACTGTCGGCCACCAACAAACCACACGGCCTTCGCGTCGCTCAGGACGGCCGCAAATTCTTTGGTGTCGGCCATCTTGGGGTCAGGCGTATGGAGCATGTGCACATTCGTCAGCCCCCGTGCGCGCCACGACTTGAGCACCGTGGAGTCGACATACGGAATCAGCGTCCCGTTCTCTCGGCGATTGCCGCCCGCCGTCGGCACAACCACGATCTTGGCATTGGGACCACCCGCCAGCGCGATGAACCGTTCCACGATCCCGGTGCTATCGGTCGCACCCCCGCCGACAATTACGAGAGTTCCTTTCGAAGGACCGTACTCAAGCTTGGGTTGCGCCGTGACGGCGAGAGGAGCAAGCGTACAGAGTAGCGCCGTTGCCGCCAGCACACGTGGAGCCAGGCGGCGTGCCACGCGCGCGTTAGGGAGAGGGAACATCGCGCACCGTCCGGAGAGCAAAAGGATGAAGGAGCATGTCACGCCAGAACATGCCTGCTTTTATCCACTTGCGCGACCCTTTGACGGCGACTTACAGGATGCGCGGCTCCGCGCTCGAACGCCGGAGGGTGACCTATCGCAGCCAGGCGATTAGTCCTACGCCGCATTCCTGCGATATTGGCGGCCGAACACTCGTGCTGGTCGTGAGGGTGGTTGGCCTGCCGGCAATGCTCGTGACGCCTCGAACTCCGGCTCCGCCCACGTTGCTCGGCAAGTACACCTCCACGAACTCCACGTCGGCCGCGCTGATCTGCCAGAGCGGGAGCATGCGCGGCCCGCCGTTGATGATCACCATGCAGTCGGGCTGCGGGAACCGGCCCGCGTACAAGCGCGCGACTTCCTGCAACTCGTCAAGCCCCTGCTTCTGCATGTCCTCGCGCGTCAGGAACCTGGACGTGGCCGGGCTGACCCGCATCGTGCGCTGGCCCAGATCGAAAAGGTTTGCGCCCTCAAGGGGATTCGGCCTGCCGATCATCGGCACCATCCACGCGGCGATCTTGCGACCTTCGTTCTCCGGGATCGACACGCCAACGCGCTGTCGCGCGAATCCGTCTCGCTCGAGCACCACCATGTACTGCCCAGGACTGAGCGGCAGAAAGAACGCTCCTGTCGAATCACTCTCTGCGGCGAACGCCGTCCCCAACACTCTCACCTTCACACCACCAACCGGACGATACGTGGTGTCGCCAAGGATGCCGCTCAAGCCGCCTCGCTCGGCCGTACTCACCATTGACGGCAGGTAGGTCCCAAGGCGAACCATCTTGATGTACAGCGAACCACCTTCGGGGCGTACCGTCACGCCATACATCTCCGCCACGTACCCCAGCTTTCGCGTGGTCACCTCGAAGGGCCCCGCCTTGAGACTGTCAAATCGGAAAGCGCCGTCGGCGTTCGTGCGCGTGCGTCGCTTGACGCTTGCAAGCTCGACGGACACATCGGCCAGCGGTTGCCCCAACGTGTCGGTCACCATGCCAATGAGCGTGCCCGGACCAGCCGGTTTGGGGGCAATGCTTTGCCCTATCGCGACGTTGGACATCGTACCAACAACGAAGACTCCCAGAGCGGCACGCCATCCAGCCGCGCGCCATGGACAGCGCAGAGCATTGATCATCCCTGAGCTTCCCATGGATTACGCGTGCTGTCAAGCAACTATCGCTCTCTCGCGCCAGGCCGGTTGGCCACAGCGCGGCTCAACACCCGCCACCGCTCCACCAGCCCCACAAACTCGGCGCGGTAGCCTTCTTCATCATCCTCCGTTCCGCGCGCCAACGCGAGGACGCTCGACGCCGTCGCACTCCCCTTGTGCTCGGAGTCGCGGAGCAACATCCCAAAGGATGCAACGGCCGCAGCGAAACGAAGATCGTCAGACGGGTCGTCCCGCGCGCTCCGTATCGTGAGCGCCTTGCTCAGCAACTTGCTTGCCGACTCGCCCGGCGTCTTGTATCGCAGACTGACGTGTAACAGCTCGTCGTTGGCCGACACGCGGTTGGTTTCACGCACACGAGGCAACTCGTCTCCAGACTGATAGCGCAGTGGGTCGCTCGTGCGCGCCCGGACCGTGCCGCGCACGCCCACCGGCACCACTTCGTACAGCGCCGTCACGGAATGCCCGGCACCCATGTCGCCCGCGTCCTTCTTGTCATCGCGAAAGTCTTCGTCACGCAGGATGCGGTCTTCGTAGCCGATCAAGCGATACGACGCGACCTGTGCCGGATTGAACTCGACTTGCAGCTTGACGTCATTGGCCACCGTCACCAGCGTGCCGCCCATCTCGGTCACCAGCACTTTGCGCGCTTCCGCCACATCGTCAACGTAGGCGGCGTTCCCATTTCCGACCCTCGCAAGCTTCTGCATCTTGGCGTCCTGATAGTTGCCCGTGCCAAAACCCAGGATCGTGAGATACGTACCTTCGGCCCGCTTGCTCTCAATCAGCCGTTCCATCTCGCCGTCGCTGCTGGGGCCCACGTTGAAGTCGCCATCGGTTGCCAGAATCACGCGATTATTCCCACCGCGCGAGTAGTGTTCACGCGCCGTGCGGTAGGCCAACGCGAGACCAGCACCGCCAGCCGTTGAGCCACCCGATTCCAGCCGATCAATGGCCGCCATGATCGTCGCCTTCTCATCGCCGGACGTGCTGGGCAGCACCAATCCTGCGGCGCCCGCGTAGACCACCATTGCGACGCGATCCTGCTCGCGGAGTTGCTCCACCAACAATCGCAGCGATTGTTTGACCAACGGCAGTTTGTCAGGGCTCGACATCGAGCCCGAGACATCAATCAGGAACACCAGGTTGCTGGCCGGTAGCCGATCCGTCGCGATGCGTCGCGCTTGCAAAGCCACGCGCACGAGCTGATGACGGGGCTCCCACGGCGCGGGCATCGCTTCGGTGGTGATCGCGACCGGCGCATCGCCGCGCGGTTCGGCCAACCGATACGGGAAATAGTTCACCATTTCCTCAATACGCACGGCGTCTGCCGGGGGCAACTGCCCTTGCGTGAGGAAGCGGCGAATATTGCCATACGAGGCGCGATCAACATCGACCGAGAACGTGGATCGCGGATTGCCGCTCACGGCCAGGAACGGGTTGTCGCGAATGCGATCATACTGTTCACGATCGTCTGCCATGCGCGCGGCGTCGCGTTGCTTGTCAGACAGCCTCTCATTTGTCATATCCCGCACCCGCTCCAGGCGGTCTTCACGGCGCATCTCTGTCGCCGGAGTCGCGGGTGCCACGGTCGCGCCCGCGCGCATCGGCGGCGCGTGAACCGTTCCGCCCGCGACGCCCTTCGCTGTGGCTTTTGATCCTGACGGTGACGGATATTCTGCCACCACGCGCGTGCTCGTGGCGTTCGCCACAGATTTCTGTTCCATGTTCGGAGACGCCTGCGATACCACCACGGACTCCAGGAGGTTCGACGACGGCGTGAGTGCGACATCAATCTGTTGCGCTCGCCCGGTCACCGTAAAGCGCGATTGCTGAGGACTGAATCCGATCCGTCGAACCGTCACCTCGACCACGCCACCGCGAGCCAGCGTTGGAAGCTCCAGTGTGTACCGTCCATCGATGTCGGAGACCGCACTCTCCTTGCGCTTCACGCCATCTACCATGGCCGTGACGTTCGCGCCTTGCAGCGGCTTCTTGTCCTTCGCCTGTCGGATCACGCCCGAAATCCTGACGGATACGTTCGACTGACTGCTGGCAACCGTACTGCCGGTCTCAATCAGCTCCGGCGCGAAAGGTGCGCTACGCTGCATAGCACTCAATCCACCACTCACGACTACGCTCGCGAGCGCACCGAGAGTAAGTCCGCGTCGAGCCACTGAAGTTGATCGCATCTGCGTCTCCTGAAGAAGGTGTGTCCTGCGTTCTTCAGGAGACGCCGCTCACCTCACGGGTTGCACATCGCTTCGGCAACACGTTTCAATTGCACGCGCTGGTTCGTGCGTGCACCATCAATGGTGTGCGTCGCGGTCCCTTGCCACCCGCCGACAGTACGCTGCAGGACCAGCCGAACGCGCTGCTCCTCTGCCACGCTTTCGCCGGAAAGCCTGCCGTCGTTATCGACACGCATGCGCACCACTTGCTGCGTGGTCGCGTCCGGCCAACCGATCCACCGCACGCTGTACGACTTCAGGCCGTCGATCTCCGGCAGGAGCAATTCCACGGGCAAGCGAAGCCCATTGCGAGACAGCTCGCCTTGTACGCTCCAACACTCCGACGGAGGTGCTTCGTCGCGACGCTGCACGGCACCAGCGCTCTCTGCAGCCCGCGGTGTGGATGCGGAAGAAGCGACCACCGCTTCCATTGTCTGAGACGACGGCGCCAGCGCGACGCGCGTACGCGACGTATCGACGCCGCGCGCGCTCGTCACAATGCGCGAGTCTGCAAGACTGCGGGCAGCAGCGCCAACAGCGCCGCCAGCAACACCGCGGTTGATAGAGATCGCACTATCCAACGCCGAGGGGGATTCGCGCTTCGGCGCGGGCGGCGCTTGCGGTGTTGGCGTCTTCGCTCGTAGCGCTTGCGCCGGCACCGTTTTCTGTGTCGCCATTTGCTCGACTGCAACGGACTTCTCCGCCATCACGAAATCGTTCGCACGAGCGTTCGGTGCCCCCATCGGGACAGGCCGCGAAGATGACGCTGTCGCAAGCGAGCGGAGTTCGGCGTCACGTTCGCCGCCCCCACGCTCACTGGCGTCACGGCGCGGCGCCGCCGCAGTCGCTGACACTATAGGGTTCGCCGGTTCAGCGATCGCCGCTGCTGATGGAGGTGCCACTGCCGCTGCGGAATCCGTGATGCGCTCCGCGATCGGCGTCGCCGTACCCGCGATCTGCACGTCGTCACCCATCTGCCGCCACACGTAGCCGCCACCTCCCGCCATCAGCAGCAGCGCCGCCGCTGCACTGAAACTCCGCTGAGCGCTCCACGTGCGCCGCGCACGCGGCGCCGACGACACGTCACGTGCAGCACCGCGTCCGTCCGAGACCGCACGCTCGCCCACGACCCGGGCCGCATCGGCGGCCGCAATAATGCGCGACGCCGTTCTCGCCACGTCTGCCGCTGGCACCACGTCCGCCGGCACCACATCCAGGGCGCGCACCATCCTTGATGCGCCGGCGATAAAGCCGCGCGCCTCAGCAACCGCCGCACCACACTCGGCGCACGACGCGACATGCTGCTCCACCGTCGCTGACGCATCGTCTTCAAACGCCCCGTCGAGCCAGGTATGGATGGTACCTTCGTCCACATGGCCGTTCGCCGCAAACGTCGGTACAAGCGTATCCATCCCGTCGTTGTCCATACGCTCGCTCATCGCGTCGTCATCACGAGTGTCCATGTGCCCCTCCCGTTTCCTTCTCGTCACGTTCACGTTGCATTGACTCGTAGACTTCCACCAACCTGCGGCGCGCGCGCGACAGCGTCGTGCCCACGGAGCCTACCGACAGGCCCAGGGCCGAAGCGATCTCATGATAGTCCAACCCTTCCTCCTTCATCAGCAGCGCGACACGATCACGCTCTGCGAGAGCGTCGACGGCCCGCCGCGCCAGCGCCGCTTCCTGCATGCGCTCGATCGTCGTGGGCTCGGGTTCGTAAACCTGCTCGACCTGTTCGGCACGCAGGAGTTCCAGGTGCCGACGCTGCCGAGCGTCGCGTCGCGCCTCGTCACGCACCAGGTTCGTGGCGACGGCAAAGAGCCACGAACGCTCACTGGCCACGGGGCCGTGCCGCATGGCGCGCAGAAATGTTTCCTGCGCCAGCTCTTCGGCCAGGTCTCGATCACCGAGACGACGCGTGAGATAGCGCACGAGCGGTGCGTGGTACTCGCGAAAGAGCCGGTCGAGATCGTCCATGGCGGTGGTGAAGGAAGCCGGCAGTGCCGAACGCGCACCAGCGGAAGCTAGCACCCAAGCGGGTAGTCGTTACCGGTAGCCATACGGAGACGCCTGAGTCCCGCGGACTTGCACAGAATCGCCGAAGGAGTGCTCACCGGGCGACAACGGCACGCCAAAAGGCCCCGAAACGGCGGCGGCGCACTTGCCTGCCGCTCCCCGCGGCGGCAACATCCGTGCGACTCGTCCCGCCTCACCTCCGAACGCCCATTCCATGAACACGCGTCTGCCTTCCTCTTGCCACGCTCTCTGCACACTCGCCGCGGTCGCCGGCCTTGTCGCCGCAACGGCGCCGACCGCTTTCGCCCAACCTCCAGCCCCCTACGCGGCCGCCGACCTCGCCGCATTGCGCCTCCGCAGCATCGGCCCGGCCTCCATGAGCGGTCGGGTGGTCGACATGGACGTGGTGGAGTCGGATCCCTACACGTGGTATGTGGGCGGTGCCACGGGGGGCATCTGGAAGACGCGCGATAACGGCGTGACCTGGCAATCGATTTTTGACGCAGCCCCGGTGCACTCCATCGGCGACATTGCGATCTATCAGGCCAATCCCGATATCGTGTGGGCCGGCACCGGCGAGCGCGCCAACCGGCAATCGGTGAGTTGGGGCGACGGTGTCTATAAATCGACCGACGCCGGAAAAACGTGGACCAACATGGGGCTCCGCAACAGCAAGAATATTGGACGCATCGTGCTCCATCCCACCAATCGCGACATTGCCTATGTTGCCGCGCAGGGATCGGTATGGGGCGCGGGCGGTGAGCGTGGCCTCTACAAAACAACCGATGGCGGGCGCACGTGGACACGCATCCTGTTCGTGGACGACGAAACAGGCGCCACCGACGTGGCCATCGACGGGACCAACCCCGACGTGCTGCTCGCGGCAACCTATCAACGACGGCGCAGTGCGTTCGGGTTTGACGGTGGCGGGCCTGGCAGCGCACTCTGGAAAAGCACCGACGCCGGTACAACATGGAAGAAGCTGATCGGCAACGGACTACCGAACGGTGAATACGGACGCATCGGCATTTCCATCTATCGCCGCAACTCCAACGTCGTCGTGGTCAGCATCGAACAGGGCCTGCGCTACAACGCATCGACGGCATATGGGCAACGCAAGGCTGGCCTTTATCGCAGCGACGACAAAGGTGACACATGGACGTTCCTGTCTGACTGGAATCCGCGACCGATGTATGCCAGCCAGCCCATTATCGATCCCAACGACGACATGCGTATCTACATGCTGAACGCCTACTCGTTCAGCGACGACGGCGGCAAGACGTTCACCGCACCACGCACCAGCACCCACGGAGATGATCGGTTCGTGTGGATCAATCCGCTGAACAGTCGGCACGTGGTCAAACTCGACGACGGCGGGATTGGCATCAGCTACGATCGTGGCAACAAGTTCCTTTACGTTGCCTCGTTGCCGCTCTCGCAGTTCTATCGCGTCACGCTCGACAACGCGATGCCCTTCAACGTGTACGGCGGCCTGCAAGACAATGGCTGCTGGACCGGACCAAGTGCGAGCTGGACCACGAACGGCATTCTGAATGACGCGTGGTCGCGCCTCTGCGGCGGCGACGGATTCTCTACCGTGGTCGATCCCAAAAACCCTGGCATAGTCTTCTCCACCTCCCAGTTCCTCGGGCTACAACGCAACAACACACGCACGTGGGAGACGCAGGACATTCGCCCCGGTGATCCTACTGGACGCATCGGTGGCCGACGCAACTGGGAGACGTGGGGCAAGCCGGGCGCGGCGCAAGAACTCGGCAATCAGATGCATCCCGCCAACTGGGATTCGCCGGTCGTGATCTCGCCGCATGACGCGTCCACCATCTACGCCGGTGCGCAACACTTGTTTCGCTCGCGTGATCGCGGACTGACGTGGACCGACATGGGTGACATGACGACCGGCGTTGATCGCTCGACGCTGCCGCTCATGGGGCGCAAGCCAACAGAGAATACGCTCTCCATCGACGATGGCGTGCCGTTCTTTCCTGGTATCGTGTCGCTCGCCGAGTCGCCGCGTCGCAAGGGCGTGCTGTACGTTGGCTCTGACGACGGACGGTTCCGCGTCACGCGGAACGGTGGCCTGACATGGGATGACCAACAGACCCGCTTCCCTGGTCTGCCCACGGGTGCGTGGTTTGGCGGCGTCGAAGTGTCGCGACATGCCGATGGTACGACGTACGTCACCGTCGACAACCATCGCAGCAATGATTTCAGGAACTACATCTTCAAGACCACCGACTTTGGTGCAACATGGACGTCGATCGTCGGCGATCTCCCCGCCGAGCGTGTCGCACGCACCATTCGCGAAGATCCGCGCAATCCCAATCTGTTGTACCTCGCGACCGAGTTCGGGATGTTCTTGTCGCCCGATCAAGGGGCGCACTGGATTGCGTTGCGCAACAACATGCCCACCATGCCGTTCAACGATATGGCTATTCACGGGCGAGACAACGCGCTCGTGCTCGCGTCGCACGCGCGCGGCATGTGGGTGCTGGACCAGATCAACGCCTTGCAAGAGCTCACGCCATCCATCCTCACAAAGCCGTCGCATCTTTTCACCATGCAGCCTGCGCACCAGGTCCGCATGGCCAACCTGCGGCCACACGCTGGTGACATGGTGTTCCGCGGCGAAAACCCGGCCAACGGTGCCTACGTGGACTATTGGCTTGCGCAGTCGGGCGCTAGCGCGACGCTCACGGTGCTCGACGCCAGCGGAGTTGTCGTGCAGGAACTCAAGCCGACCACATCGCGTGGTATCAATCGTATCGTGTGGAACCTGCGCTATGCCGATATCCCGCTGCGCGGAGGCGGCGGCGAAGATGACGAAGGCCCTTCGCGCTCATCGACAGATGGTCCACTGGTGTTGCCGGGAACGTACACCGTGCGGTTGGTCGCCGGCGGCGTGACCTCCTCACAGCAGGTCGTCGTGCGCGAAGATCCACGCGTCACGGTGTCGGTGGTTGATCGTCGCGCGTGGACGACGTTCCAGCGTCAGGTCGCCGAGCTCGCAACAACATTCGCACCAACGGCCGACCGTGCGCGGCGTGCCACTGCGCGTGACCCGCAAACGAGCGAACTCAAAAGGCAAGCCGGCGAACTGTTGTCGCGCATCAGCACCCTCTACGGTGCGACGGCACGTTGGACTGGGCGCCCAACGGCGGATCAGCGTACCCAGCTCGCGTACTATCAGAAGATGGCGAACACACTGGGAGCGGCGTCGTTCTGACGTCGCTTCGTCGCACCTTGTGCATCGTGCGCGTCTAGCGCGATGCCACTGCACTGTTGGTCCTCGGCGAAATACACCATTCCATTGCCCGAGGGCCATCGGTTTCCGATGGCCAAGTATGCGCTCCTCCGTGAGGGCATACTTGCCGCCGGCATTGTTGCACCAGAGCATCTGCACGATCCGCAACGCGCCAACGAGGAAGACCTGCTGCGCGTGCACACCGCGCAGTACGTGCATCAAGTGACGACGGGCACGCTACCTGCGTCCGAGCAACGACGCATCGGGCTTCCGTGGTCTGAGGCGTTTGTCGAGCGCGCGTGGCGCGTCGTGCGCGGCACGATCGAAGCGACTGAGGCGGCGTTGTCGCATGGTGTAGCGATGAATCTCGCCGGCGGCACGCATCATGCCTTCCCCGACCGCGGCGAAGGGTTTTGTACATTCAATGACGTCGCGGTGGCGGTGCGCCGCCTGCAGCATCTGGGCGCCATTTCACGGGCCGCCATCGTAGACCTCGACGTCCACCAAGGCAACGGCACGCACGCCTGCTTCGCCAATGATGCGTCGGTGTTCACGTTCAGCATGCATGGTGCCCGGAACTTTCCGTTCCATAAGGTGCCGGGCACGCTGGATGTCGAGCTGGACGACGGCACCTCCGACGAGCCGTACCTTGCCCTGCTCAACGAACACCTGCCCCGCGTCCTGCTCGCCGCCCGCCCCGACCTGGTCGTGTATCTCGCTGGCGCCGATCCGCATGAGGGCGATCGTCTGGGCCGCCTCAAGCTCACCTTTGACGGGCTCCGGCGTCGCGATCGCATAGTCTTGCAGACGTGTCGGGAGATTGGACTTCCAGTGTGTATCACGATTGCGGGTGGCTACGGCCACCGCGTCGAGGACACGGTAGCCGTTCACCAGGCGACCGCGGAGATCGCGGCCAGGTATGTCTAGCCACCACGCGATATCTTGCAGTATGGTCGAGCACCCGTTCTTCCCCTACCAGCGGGAGACTCAATGCACACACACCACAATGTCTGCGCACCCCACACGATGACTGAGATCGCCCGCGGCGGCCCAGCGAATGGCCGTCGCGATGTGATTCTCGAACAGCAAAGATGTGGTCGACCGCCGCTACTCTGCAGGCGCGCCCTTGCCGCAACCAGCATCGCCCTGATGCAAGCACTGGCTGGGTGCGGCGGCGAATAGACTGGCGTCGTAAAAGAGGTCGATCCCGGCCCCGGAGCGAACTTCAGCGTACTCCCAATTCCCCTTGAAAGATCGGTCGCAGCACGGCGCTCGGCTTCAATAACTTCACGCTGCCAGGAGAGGGGAGAGAGGCTTGAGGCACATTCTTGCCTGAGCTCTGGGCTTTGAGGATAGAGCTCCTGCCTGCGGCCTGAGGCCTGAGCTCTCGGCACTCACAGCTCACCCCTCAATCAGGCGCTCAACCCTCAAAGCTCACGCCTCAAGCTGGCGCTCTACCCTCAAAGCCCAGAGCTCACAGCTCACGCCTGTATGTGCCTCACACCTTCCTCCCCTCAAACCTCAACCCTCCGACCTCCGACCTCCAACCTCCAACCTCCAACCTCCAACCTCCAACCTCCCACATAGTTCACCGAATGAATCGCCCGCCCTACTTGCCCGCCGTCTTCTCCCACAACGTCGGATACTGCTGCTTCAGCGCGTCAATCTTCGGCAGATCATTGTACACGATGTACGGCTGCGTCATGTGCGAATACAAATAGTTCTGATGGTATCCTTCCGCATCGTAGAACTTGTCGAGCGCCGAGACCTGCGTCACGATCGGCTTCTTGTACGTCTTCGCCGCCGTCATCGCGGCAATCGCCTCGGTCGTGAATTTTTGTTGCTCTGCACTGGTAAAGAACACGGCCGAGCGATACTGCGTACCAACGTCCGGCCCCTGGCGATTGAGTTCGGTGGGATCGTGCGCCACCGTAAAGAACACTTTGAGCAGCGTTTCGTACGACACCACCGACGGATCAAACGACACCTTGACCGCTTCAGCGTGCCCCGTGCGACCACTGGTTACGGTCTGGTAGTCTGGATTCACCACCGTGCCGCCGGCGTATCCCGACACGACCGACTTCACGCCTTTCAGGTGCTCGAACACAGCTTCCACTCCCCAGAAACATCCGCCAGCGAAGACAGCCGTCTGCATCGCCGCCTTGGCGGGGGCTGCTGCCATCGCTGACGGCTTGGCCATCGACGGCTTCGGCGTTGATTGCGCGGAGAGTGCAGCGCTGCTCAACACGAGCAGCGACAAGGACGCGACTACGGACCGACCAGCATACGTTCCCACAAAACCTCCAGTAAAGTAGAGACGCCAACGTCTGAAGATCTATCCTTCTACGGCTCCAGAAGTTCCGCAGAGGTGCGCCCCCCATGGCGCGGCGTCGTCAAGGTGAGCGGATCGCCTGTCATGGGCGCTCGGAAGGGCGTGCACCCGCAAACACGCGCGGCGTGTACACGATCCCGTCCGGCGTCTCGCCTGCAGGCAAGTGGCCAACGACCGTGCGGGTTTTCATCTCGATGATCGCCACGCGCGCCTCCGTACTCAGGGACAGCAGCACGTAGCGTGCGTCTGGCGTAATACATATGCCCTGCGGGCCCGCGCCGGGAAGCGAAAGGCGTGAGAGCTCGCGGCGCGTCGTCCGGTCAAGAAAGCGTACTTCGTGATTCCGCAAGTCGGGAATCACCACGGTGCGCACGTCGGGCGTGAACACGACGCGGTACGGCCAACTGACGCCTTCCGCCACGGTCGTGACACGCCCGTTGGATGGTTCCAGCACACTCACCTTCCCCGTGGCGTTGCTGCCCACCCATACCTCGCGACCGTCCGGTGTGACGTTGATTGCCTCGGGCTGCGCTGGCACATCAAAGCTGCGCACAAAGGTGCCGGCATCGAGATCAAGTTCCGTCACCGAGTTGCCGCCGATATTCCCGGTGAAGGCACGCGATCCGTCCCGGACAACGCCGATCATGTGCGATCCGGCAAACTGCGTGGGGATAACCTTGCGGATGACGCCGGTCGCCACGTGGACGATAATCACGTGGCGACTCGCTTCCGATGTCACAGCGACCAACGTATCGCCGGGAAGAAACTGAATGCCGTGCGGGGAACGATACTCGCCAAGTTCGATGGTGCGGGCCACGCGACGACCGCCCACGTCGACCACGGTGAGTGTCTTGCGCGTACCTACAGGACCGCTGTAGTCTGTCACGACAGCAGTCAGACCATCACCACTCAGTGCGATTTCGTGCGGCCCGGGGCCGGTAGGAATAACGGCGAGTGTGTTCCCCGTTGCGACGTCGATGATGGTCGCGGTGGAAGGCGTCTTATTGGTGACGATTACCGTGCCGGACAACCCCGGCACCTGTGCGACCGCCGGCGTCGTGACCCAACTGGTGGCGAGCAGGGCCAGCGCCAAACACGCGACGGCGTACCGGGCAACCCAGCACGATCGTGACGCGCTCGGCACTGTCGTTTTCGAGCACGTGCTGCAACAAAGATTCACGTTCTGGCTTCGCACTGTGTTTGGAGGCGGAACACACAGCGATGCAATCATCGCGGTGTGCTGGGTGGGCTCGGGAGGAAACTCAATGGGAGTAAGGGAAGTATGCGGCGTGCTCAAGCGCGCGGCGAGGGCGGCCGCCTGCTTTCCGGACGAGCCGACGAGCCGCATATTCCCCCCCACCCCTTTTCCCACACGACTATGCCCACGCTCGCCCGTCGCAGCTGCAACGCGGTCCTCCTGTGTACCTCGTCCCTGATCCTCGCCCTCGCACTGCCCGCTCAGACGCCTCAGCGTCGGGCGATGTCGAGCACCGACGGCAGCCCGCCTGCGGCCGTTGCCGTGCAGGCCGTTTCACTGCTCGGCGACACGCTCCGCACCTTGCCGCTCTCGTCCACCGTGCGCGCACGGTACGAGACGCAGTTGGCGGATGCGCGCCGAGCCTATGAGCACACGCCAACGAACGTCGATTCCATCATTTGGTATGCGCGCCGATTGGGATACCTTGGCCAGCAACGCGAATCGATTGAGATCTACACGCGCGGCATTGCACGCTACCCCAACAATCCGTGGCTGTATCGGCATCGCGGACATCGGTACATCTCGGTGCGCGAGTTCGGTAACGCTATTCGTGATCTTGAGCGTGCGACCCTGATGGTGAAAGGTAAGCCCGACATCGTCGAAGAAGATGGGCAGCCCAACGCGCGGAACACACCCATTGGCACGCTGCATTCCAACATCGGCTATCACCTCGCACTGGCGTACTACCTGCGGGGGGATTTTGCCAAGGCCGCCGCGGCGGCTCGCAAAGAGTTCGATGCTGCCACCAATGATGACCGACGCGTATCGATGGCGCACTGGTTGTATCTCTCGCTCCGGCACGCCGGTCGTCATGACGACGCGCAGCGGCTGGTGGCACCGATGCGCAAGGATATGAACATCGTCGAGAACGAGGCCTATCATCGGCTCATGATGTTGTACAAGGGCGACCTCGCACCCGAGGCCACGCTCACGGTTGGCGCTGACGGGCAGTTCTCCGTGACGGATGCGTCGGCCGCCTACGGCGTCGCCAATTGGTATCTGTTCAACGGCCGAAAGAGCGACGGCGAGCAGTTGCTGCAGCGCATCGTCCGCGCAGGACAGTGGGGCGCATTCGGCACCATTGCCGCCGAAGCGCAACTGGCGCGCATGAAGTAGCGCCTGCCCCCGCACAAGATCACCTGGTCACGATGCCTCCGTCACCGATAGCCAGAATTCGCAAGATGTGCCTCGCATTGCCGGAGGCACACGAACAGGAGGCATGGGGCGAACCCACGTTTCGCGTGCGCAACAAGATGTTTGCCATGTTCGCGAGCGCGAACACGCATCACGGCGCCGGTCGACCGGCGGTGTGGATCAAAGCGTCTGCGGACAACCAGGTACTGATGGTGCGGACGGCGCCCGACCGATTCTTCGTACCGCCGTACGTGGGCCCCAGCGGGTGGGCCGGCGTGTGGTTGGATGGTTCGCCGGATTGGTCAGAGCTGCGAGAGTTACTGGAGGACGGCTATCGACGGGTTGCGCCGAAAAAACTGCTTGCGCTGCTCGACGTACGCTGATCGTGCTCGCACGGGAGAAAGTCCGCCTGCCAATTTGCGTAACGGGCTCCGGTGGCGCAGCGGTCTGTACGCCCTACCGAAGACGCCGCTCGACGCGCAGCCGCGTCTGCGTAAGCCGCGCCGAATCGCGCGCGGTCAGTGCCATGGTCGCAGCAATACTGTCATACGAGGCACTCGCCAAGGCCAGACTGTTCATCGCCATCGCGCGAGAGGCGCGCGAGAACGCCGCAAGTTCCGCCCGTTCAAGCTGCGTCTCGGCGAGGTCCCGACGATCGTTCAGCGCGCCGCGTTTGCCGCCAAAGTACTTATCGTAGTAGTTCACGGCGCGGCCGTACTCACCGATAGCCGTTGCCGTATCGCCGCGTTGTGCGTGAAGCTGACCCAAGCGACGATACATCAACCCCAATCCACGAACCAATGTCCCGTTCTCGGGATCCTCATCCAGCAGTGTCGTGCGAATACGTAACGATGCTTCACAATCGGCGGCCCCACGGTCCGGCTGCTTCTCCGTGAGCGCCAGTCCACACAGCAGATAGTGCGCGATGGCCAGATCGCGTCGAGCCTGTACGTTGCGCGGACTCTCGGCGACCAGCTTCTGACGCGCGATCAACGATTGTGCGAGCGCGCGTTGCGCGTCGGCGTAGTTCCCAACTTCTTCCTGCAAGCGACCCAAACGTTCCTGAGCAATCGCCTGATGGCGGCGGACAAACGTCGAGGAGTCTCCAAGGTGCGCCGCGCGGTCGAGGTCTCGCGTCGCGTCGGCATATGACGCTAATGCGGCGCGTGAGTTTCCGGAGTTGACGAACGACGGATGTCCGAGTAAATCGCCAAGCTTGAGGGCGCTGATGCCGACGGCGCGCCGGTACGTGGCATTCCCACTGTCGCTACGCGCAATACGTTGGAACAGCTCCAGCGATTCGCGTTGAAATCGGAGCGCGTCGTCCAGCGTGCCTGAGGGGGCCGCAACATCGGCCGCCTTTTCAGTGGCCAACGCCAGCACCCAGAGGGAATTGCGATCGGTCGGTCCGTCCGAGACCAGCGTGCGCGCGATCGAAATCGCTTTGGTGAGCGCCTCCATCGCGCCGGTCATGTCACCCAGGTTGACTTGCGTGGGATTTCCCAGCGCATCGCCGGCGCGCTGGTACGCGACCACGAGTTCCCGCAACAGCGCGGGGTCACGAGGCGCATTGTTCGACGCGCGATCCAGTGATTGTACCGCGGTCCGAATCAGCGATGCGCGCAGCGCGGCCGCGCCAGGCACTTCGGCAAGCTTGTCGTTCACGTCATACACTAACGTGCTCGCAAGCGTGCGCACTTCTGTCAGCCGCTCAGCCGCCAGCTGTCGATCACGGCGGGCACGGCTCGCCTGCCACTCCGCCACACCGAGGCTCGCGCCGCTGACCACGCACAACGCGCCAACAAAAGTCAGCGTGCGCGCGTGACGAGCGGTGAACCGACGGATCCTATAGCCAGGAGTGGGCGCCTGCGCACTCACCGGCCGAGACTCGAGAAACGCGATCAGGTCTCGATGCACCTCCTCGACTGATGCATAGCGACTCGACACATCCTTGCTCAGCATTTTCGCTACGACCACTTCCAGATCACCCTGCAGCGCGCGCCGCAAGCGATCGTCGTCCGGGAAACCGATCGCCGACGCCGACATCGTGCTCACAACTGCGTACATTTTCGGCGCTTCAGTATCAGTGAGGCGCGTGAGATCACGGAGGCCTCGCCCATGCATGGCAAATGGCCTCGCCCCTGTGAGCAGTTCAAAAACGATGACGCCCAGTGAGTACACGTCGCTCGCCGTCGTGACCGGATCACCACGCAACTGTTCCGGACTTGCATAGTCGGCGGTGAGCATCAGCGCACCCGTTGCCGTCTCGTCACCATCAGCGATGCTGGCTGTCAATTTTGCCACCCCAAAGTCGAGCAGCTTCACCGTGCCTTCCTCGGTCACGAGGATATTGCCGGGCTTGAGGTCGCGGTGCACCACCAACCGTTGATGCGCAAACTGCACCGCTCGGCACACCTGCAGCAGGAGACGGATCCGGGCATGGACGTCGAGCGCATGTTGCGCGCACCAGTGATCGATACGCACCCCCTCGACGTACTCCATGGCAAACCACGGGGCACCACTGGCAAGCGTACCACCGTCGAGGAGCGCAGCGATATTCGGATGGTCCAGCGTCGCGAGGATGCGCCGTTCCCGCGCGAATCGGCGACGCAGCGCCTCATTCGATACGCGTCGCATCGTCTTGAGCGCGGCCCGTTTGGGGATATCGAGATCTTCGCGAACCGCTTCATAGACCGTCGCCATACCCCCTTCGCCGATCCGACCGCGCACGGTCCAGACACCAACCTGTTGACCCGGGCGTAAGGTGCCGTCACTCGCGTTCTCTATCGCAGCAAACGGCCCGTGTTCGAAGCGATCGTCCGTGTCATCGAGCGCCGCCAGCAGGCTGCGCACTTCAGCCGCCACTCCGGGAGTTCCGTCGAGCTGCGCGTCAATCCATGCCTCGCGCGCAGCGCTCGGTTGCAACAATGCCTCGTGAAACCTGCGCGAAATCTCCTCCCATTCCGCAGGCGTTGCGCCGTTGGTCGTCATGGCACGCGCGCCACTACTGCCGATCCCCAAGCTCGCGCTGCAACCACGCCTTCGCGAGCACCCAATCCCGGCGTGCCGTCGCCGACGAGATCTCGAGCGCCGCAGCCGTCTCGTCGATGGTGAACCCCGCGAAGTAGCGCAGGACTACCACGTGTGCCTGGCGCGCGTTCATCAGCGTGAGCCGCGCTAACGCTTCGTCCACTGCGACCACGTCTTCATCAATGGGGCGCACGTCGGCAATTGACTCGTCAAGCTCGACTTGCACACCATGTGACCGCTTTCCCGCGCCGCGCCGCCGCGCGTGGTCGACCAGAATGCGACGCATGGCCTCGACCGCCACGCCGATCGCGTGGCGCGCATCCCGAAACTCGACGTGCTGCCCCAGCAGGCGAAGGATCGCTTCATGCGCCAGCGCAGTGGGCTGCAGCGTGTGCTCTGGCCGTTCACTCCGCATGAGTTGGCCGGCAAGCGTGCGCAATGCCGGATACACGGACGAGAGCACTTCTTCGCTCGCGGCCTCCGTATCCGTTTTCCTCCGGCGTGCGTTGTCGTGTGACGCGTCGACCACCCATCCTCCGTCGCGAGAACCGCGAGCAGGCGGACCCAACCGCCTCGCGCCCAAACAGAATATGCGGTGGCGACGAGCGGGGCGCACGAGCGGTGGAGTGGTGTGAAGGCGCATAGGGCTGGGGCTTCCGGGAGGAAGGGAGTGTCGCGAGAGGCGGTCACGCCCGGTCAGGCTGGGAAATAAACGCACCTTGTACCCCTTCCTACGCGCAAAGGCAGGCCAAAACGGCTCATTCGGTGCGTGTTCGAGCGCGTCGCGTCGAACGGCTTGACTCCCGGCGCGCGACTTCGTACGCTCTCCGCGTTCAAGGTATTCGAGCGCCCTCCACACCCGCCAAGCGAGTCCATGTCCCCAACCCGACGCGAGGCCCTTGCGCAGCTGAGCGCGCTGCTCGCGCTGCCGATGGTCCGCTGGCCAGAGCTCCTGGCCGATCCGCTCAGCGGGACCATCGTGGAGTATCAGGCCGGGCGGGCGCGTGGCGAGTTCACCGCGACCGAACTGACTACGCGAGCGCTCGAGCGATGTCGCACGTGGAACTCCACGCTGCACGCCGTCGATCAGCTCGCAACCACAGCGCTCGACGAGGCACGTGCGTCCGATGCGCGCGCTCGGCGCGGCGCGTTGCGCGGGCCACTCGATGGTGTCCCGCTGTTCGCAAAGTCAATCTACGATATGCGCGGGCTTCCCACATCGGCATCAAGCGCTGAGTGGGCGCGGCTCTTCCCTTCCCCCGTGTTGCGCGACGCACTCGAAGTACAGCGATTGCGCGCGGCCGGCGCGGTCCTCCTCGGCAAGACCGCGGCCGACGACTTCGCGTATCGCGGCAATGGCACCAGCTCGCTGACCGGTCAGGTCCGCAATCCGCATGACCCATCGGGCATTCGTACGCCTGGAGGTTCGAGTGCTGGATCCGCCGTGGCCGTCGCGTGCGGCATGGCATTCGCGGCCTTGGGAACCGACGATGGTGGTTCGAATCGCATTCCGGCACAATTCACCGGCGTGGTGGGCATGAAACCCACCTTTGGATTGGTGCCGCGCACTGGAGTGATTCCCACGTGGCCCTATCTCGATACGCACGGACCACTCGCACGATGCGTAGCCGACGCCGCACTGATGCTTGATGCGATTGCCGGCCCCGATGCGTCCGATGGCGTAGCGCTGCGCCCGCCGTATGCGCGCGGTGCGCTGGCGCATCTGCGCGACGACGCACTCGCAGGAGCACGCTTAGGATTGGTGGAGTTTCACGTCCCGCGTGCGCAGATGACGCCCGAGTCAATCGCCGTCTTCGATCGCGCCATTGCCGACTGCACAGCGGCCGGTGCTGTGGTACAGCGGTTTGTGCCATCGGTGAACCGCGCCACCGTGCGCGAACAGTTTGCCAACGCCGCAAAGGCTCGTGGCGATGTGCCGCCGAACGCCAATGCACCCGCGTCTACTGCGAATGCGCTGTTGCGCTACTTCGCGTCACAGCACACGCAGTTGCGAGGCGCAGATGCACACGCCCAAGCGCGGCGCGATGTGGAACGGGGATTGGCGGCCTACCGCGCCTTCTACGATGTGCTCCCTGCCGAGTGGGACGCCATGTCCCGTCTGATCGAGCAGCCGTATGAACGCGATGCCGCTGGCGTATCCTTCGCACGTTCACGCGCCGACGTCGTGGCACAGCTTACGCGGTCGTTCCGCGCCCAACGCATTGACGCGATGGTATATCCCACGATGCCCTTCGCCGCGCCGGCCGCCAGCGACGCGTGGCCCGATGTTCGCACGACGCTGGGCTACGGAAACTGGCTGGGCCTGCCTGAGGTCTCGGTCCCGGCAGGGCTCGGCGTGAACGGTATACCGGTGGGCAACCTGTCGTTCGTGGGACTGCCGGGGAGTGACGCGCAGTTGCTGCAATTCGCGCATGCGTATGAGCAACGTTCGCGCCGCTTTGTGGCGCCGCCCACGCCAACCTAGCGCGAGCGCGGCTGGCGTTCGCAGCGTTGCGCGTCGCACCGTCAAACTACGTATCTAGTTGACAAACACCAAGCCACGAAACTTTATCAACTGTCCTCATAGGTTTGGAGCCGCCATGGACGTGTCGCGGGCGAACGTGAGCTTGATGTCCTGGGCGTGCTCTGGAAGCACGGCCCCGGCACGGTGCCGGAAGTGCGCGACTGCCTCCCGGGAGAGCTCGCGTAAAATACAGTGCTCACCGTGCTCCGAAATCTCGAAGCGAAAAGTGTGGTATCGCACCACGAAGAAGGCAGGCGGCATCGCTTCTTCACGTTGATCGCCGAGGATGGTGTGCAGCGCCGTCTCGTCACGCGACTCGTTGACAAACTGTTCCGCGGCTCGCCGTTCAGCCTGATGGCCCATCTCGTGGAGCGTGAGCGCTTGTCCGCCGACCACGTTCGCGCGCTGCAGCAACTTCTCGACGAGCGCGTGGCCAAGTTGCAATCGCCTGCTGCCACCCCACAAGGGCGAGCCAAAACGCTCGCCAAACCTCGTGATCCCATTCGCGTAGCACGAACCCGCAAACCCCGATAGGAGCCTTGAGATGATTGCGACGTTTATGTTGTTCGGTCTCGTGGTGGGCCTCTCGTGTTACCGCTCGTGCCTGAGTCGCGTGCGATCTCCACATCCGCGCGCGTCTCACCAACCATTTTTGAGCCAGGCGTGGTGTGGACGAACGCGCGTGTCGCGCGTCTCCGCGCCGACGCGGCCGCGGTTGATCGGCCACTGCTCTTCCTGTGGATCGTCAGCTCCGTCGTGTTGGGCCTGTGGTTGGTTGCCGTCACGCTCGCTGCGAGACGGGCATTCGATGGATCGGGGGTTGGCCAAACGAAAGAGGGCACTGACAGCGTGATTGTCACGACCAACGTGGGTCCGGCTGCAATAGGCACGTTGCGACAGCGCATTCTGATGCCACAGTGGGTACTCGACCTGGAGCCGACACGTCGCGGGTTGGTGCTGCAACACGAGCGTGAACATTTGCTGGCGCACGACCCGTTGCTGCTGCTGTCGTCCATGGTGCTCATCGTGCTGCTGCCGTGGCAGTTGCCCCTCTGGTGGATGGCGCGACGCCTGCGATGCGCCATCGAGTATGATTGCGACGCCCGCGTCCTGTCCAGGGCACCCGACGTGCAGCTCAGGTCGCACTCCACCCACTCGGCGCTGAATCAGCCGCTGATTGCCGAACCCTTCAGGTCTGAGCGCATCCACACGCGACGCCCGAGCGCCTGGTAGAGATACGCCGAGGGACGGATCCCTCGCTGCAAACCCATACAGGTTCATCCCCCCACCCAGCCCGACCGGATCCAGCCGCGTAAACCGCCCCGTATTGGCGTCGTAGTACCGGCTCCGCAAATACTGCGGCCCGCCCGTCGTTGTCGCGCCGCGCAGCACGTCGCCCCACCACGCCACATACGTCGGCGTCTCCGCGCCCTGCGCGCGACCATCCACCGTCACCGCGTAGCCCGGCCACGCCGGACACGTCTGCCCCACTGTCGTGCACGGCGCCCCACTGTCGTGCACGGCGCCCCGCTGTCATACGTGCCGTAGCTCCACACGCCTTGATAGTTCGCGTGTGGCGTCAGGTATCCCCACGTGCCACTGCTCCCGATCGTCGCCGCATACTGCGTGAGCACCCCCACCGGCTGTTCCACTCCCTCGGCGTGCGCATACGCCACGATCCCAAACACATTGGCGTCATCGCCCGTCTGCTAGCCACCCTCTCGTTCCATGGCACTGGCCACCGTGCCGGTCTGGCCACTGCTGCGGATCTCATACAGCACCTGCGCCCATCCCACACCGTGCGCTGCACAAACGCCTCACACGGCGAGGGACACGACGGCGGGCGGCGACTGCGCACCAACACGCGGCGCCCCAGCGCATCCGACCGGTATTCCACAAACACACCGGTGCCCTCGCCCGGCAGCGTGACCCCGACCTGCCGGTTGAAGTACGTGAGCCGGTCAGCCTAATCGTGAAATGCGTGAGTCTCACTCGCCGCCAAAAACCCGACCACAGACAATGGTTGGATTTTTGGTTAACGCAAATCTCCCATGTTGTTGGCACTCGTCGGGTCCGGCACCTTGAGCCCCGTGGCGTCGGTGCCGATCGCGTGCGCGCGCTGCACGCGCGCCGCCCCCACTTTCCGCACACAGCCCAAACGGATCCGGAAAGTTCACCGGTTCACTCCCCGCAAACCCATACAGGTTGCTCCCACCCGCCAGCCCGATCGGATCTTCCTGCGTAAACTGCCTGCTTGCCGGATCGTACAATTGATTTCACGGACATTTCGTTGGTAAGATTCACTTGTGCCAGAGCTCAGCCGCTTCTTCGGAATCATCATCAGCATGTTCGCCGAGGCGGGCGGGCAGCACCATGTCGCGCACTTCCACGCGTACTGGCAGAGCGAAGTGGCGGTCATCAGCATTGATCCGGTGGAGGTCATCGCGGATTTGCTGCCGACACGCCAGCGGCGCCTCGTGGAGGCGTGGGCGGAATTACACCAACCGGAACTCATTGAAGCCTGGAACCGGCTGCAGCAGGGCCAGGCTCCGGTCCCCATTCAGCCACTGGCTTAACCGTGCTCACTCATCCCATCTATCGTGTGACCTCAGTGGAAATTGTCGCCCCCTTTACCCTGCAAATCGGCTTCAGTGACGGGGTAACGCGTCGCATCGATTTCCACCCGATTCTGGCCGGAGAACTCTTCGGGCCATTACGCGACGTTGCGCTATTCAATCAGGTATCGGTCGATTCCGAGATCCACACACTGGTATGGCCGAATGGCGCGGATTTTGATCCCGCGACTCTACATGATTGGCCTGCACACGAGGCCGCGTTCCGAGCAATGGCTCTGCGTTGGGAGCTGGCGAGTGCGTGAGCAGTAGTCGCTAACCGATGTCCGCAGCCAACGTTCCGACGGCTTTCCTGCTGACACCGCGCGTAGCGCGAAGTTTGGCCGTAGTGATAGCACCGGATTCCTCCGCGGCGACAGCCAGCCTTCCCACCTTGCCCAGCTTCCCTGCGAGACCTACACCTGCCGCGCCTGGAGTCGCGTCAACTGCCACGTCTTGCCAAGAATGCTCTTACCCCCATCTACAAACCCAGCACCTTCGATTCGCGATCTCGCAAGCGCGTCGACTGCGCGAAATAGTACGCACCCTTGTCGTGGTTGGGCCCGTTCAGCCGCTCGACCTCCGTTTCAGCCGTGCCTTG
>Ga0209490_10001066_pt1 | contig 26831 bp, 12 predicted proteins | sample MAT06_FD_187209 | JGI IMG/M metagenome (GOLD analysis project Ga0209490, IMG submission 187209) | Freshwater microbial communities from Lake Fryxell liftoff mats and glacier meltwater in Antarctica - MAT-06 (SPAdes) (version 2) | ecosystem: Environmental > Aquatic > Freshwater > Ice > Liftoff... | reverse complement strand
TGGGGCGGCCTTGTTCACGCTTTCATTTTTGGGGCGGCGCTATAACGCAGCGCTGGAAGCCAACGAAATGGTGTGGTTCGTGCAGAAAGTGCTGGATGATCTCGTCCCGGCGGAAGTGATGACGCTCGGCGCGGATACCTCCAACACGATCTACGATAACCGCGATTTTGAAGAAGCCTGGCGCAAGTTTTATGATGAGAAGGTCAGGGATGAAAGGTGAATGGGATGAATAATGATATTTTAAACTTCCGTCTGGAACGGCATGATGATGAAGACGGCATTTATTACGTGGTCACAGGCGACGAAATCGCGCTCGTCACAGATGGCGAAAGCATCGAAGAAGCGCTGCGAAATCTGCGCGAGGCGATTGAGCTTTATTATGAAGGCGACGGACGCGACTCGCTGCCGCTTATCGAAACACACTTTCACACGGATTGATGAGTCATGACTCAAAAGAAACCAAAACGTTCTGGGGTTTTTAAGCGGCGTTATGATCGCATCAATTTTATCGCGCCTTATTCACTGGAAGAATGTCAACGGCGACTCATGAAATTGGGCGATCATAAAGTGCTGCCGCGCCCTCTCCAAACGGCTTCACCTTACTTCAATGTAAAGATTGACTCTTTAAGTACAGATAGAAGGACGTTTGATATCGAGTACGTTTTTCAACGAGGTTATTATCTTCGTTCTAGTTATGGCAACCAAGCACGGCTTACCCAGACTTTAGCCAGTATTTCTGGGAATATTGTCGCTGTCAACGAGCATGAAACGCAGGTTGAGGGAGTAATTAAAGTAACCAGACAATCTAATTTCTGGGCGACGCTTCTGCTAGGATGGCCTGTAGTGTTAATCATTGTCCTCCGTCGTATACCCGCCAATCAAATGATCGGTTGCATCCTCATAATGCTCATCATTTCAGGCGCGGCGGTTGGTCTTGCAGTATTTTCAGGAGAGAGTAAATATCGCCAAATGTGGAAGATAATAAACGACACAATTGGTCCTCGCTACCACTACGATTGACCACTTTCTAACGTCGAACCAATGTAAGCCGATTATCCTATGCGGCATGACATCCTCATTTCATTTCACGGACTTTTCATGACAGATACACGGGCGCTTGTAATCGCGGATAATTTATTGGCGCGGGTCGGCTTGGCGGCGCTGCTTTCCAATCAGCAGGATATTCTTGTCGTGGGGCAATCCGCCGGAGGGGAACGGCTGCTGCCGGATGTGGAGGTTTATCTGCCGGATGTCGCCGTTTATGACCTCGGCTATGATCCCACTGCTGCCTTACCTCAAATCATCACTTTGATCGAGGTACGGATGCCCGTCGTGGCGCTGCTGCCGTATACGGAATCGGCTTCGGCTGCGGCGGGCGTGTTTTCCGATACAGGCGCGTATGGCCTACTGCTGCGCGATTCCGATTCGGAAATGTTGGCGGCGGCGCTCCATGCGGTTGCAGCGGGCTTGGTCGCGCTCGATCCGATTTTAGCGGCGGCGGTGCGGATCACACCGGAAATCATAACGCCACCCGGCGAGGACTTAACCCCGCGCGAATTCGAGGTGCTGCAACTTTTAGCGGAAGGGCTGACGAATAAGGCTATCGCGCTGCGATTGGGCATCAGCGCCAATACGGTCAAGTTTCATATCAACGCCATCCTACAAAAACTGAGCGCCCAAAGCCGGACGGAAGCGGTTGTGCGGGCTTCGCGCCTAGGCTTGATTATCCTCTAAGGCTGTGCCTCTTCCGCAAATTTTGTTAACCACCTAAACGCAGTGACGACATCGAGAACACCAAGATTTTGAACAGATGTCACTCGTTCTCGATAAATGCCTTGAGCCGCAGTAAACGTTCAGCCCATTTCGCGTTGAGTTCTTTAATCCACTGTTCAAGTTCGCTCAGGGGTTCAGGGGTAGGGATTCACCTATATGGGCATCCCTACTATTTATAAAAAAATCAGGCTTAATCTCCCGTTGGATTCGGTTCGGCTTGGCGTTCTGCAAGCACACCCAACATTTCGCTGATGCGGGTGATCTTCAGGCGCGGACGACCCAGCGCCTCACCGCGTTCAATTTCAAGCGCGTCCAGCATTTGCCAATCCGCATAAGTGACCACTTTTACGCCGCGTTCTTTTAAGAGGCTTTCCAGCGCTGTCCGTGACGGCGAAGTTGGTGTTAGCAGTTTTTCCGCCCGCATGTCCTCCAAAAGTTTTTCAACCGTTGCGACGGAATCGGGCTTATTTGTGCCGATAATGCCGCTGGGGCCGCGCTTAATCCAGCCAACGACATAATCGCCGATGACCCGCTGCCCATTTTGGGCGGCAGTGACAACGCGCCCTTCGATATTCGGGATCACAGCGGTATTTTCATCAAACGGCACACCCGGCAGCGGTACCCCTTTATAGCCAACAGAACGGAAGACCAATCCGCACGGAATCGTTTCGGTTTCGTCGGTGGCGCGGGCTTTAAGGCTGCCTTTGTTATCGCGGTAAAGTTCATTTTTCACCAACTTGATGGCTTCTACGCGCTCTGTACCCATAATCTCCACTGGCGAGACCAGAAAGCGCATGATGATCTGGCGCGGCTTGCCAGTGGGCGGCGTGGTGGAATAGCGTGTCAGGACTTGGATGTTGCGTTCCGCCGTGCGATCATTCTCTTTAAGGATTTCTTCCGAGCTTAATAAATCGAGGTCGGCATCTTCCGGCGCGACGATCATATCGACGGCTTCCATCTCGCCGAGTTCGCGGATTTCCGGGCTGCTAAAAGCGGCTTGTGCCGGGCCGCGTCGGCCTAAGATGTAGATATTTTTAACATTACTTTTAGCGAGGGCTTCCAGCGCATAATCGGCGATGTCGGTAGCGGCGAGTTCGTCATAAGTCCGCCCCAAAATACGCGCCACATCCATCGCTACGTTGCCCACGCCGATCACGACGGCGGTTTCCTGCGTGAGGTCAAATTCCAAATCGCGGAAATCGGGGTGTCCGTTGTACCACGCCACAAATTCCGTCGCGGCGTGGCTGCCGGAGAGATTTTCGCCGGGGATGCCGAGCGAGCGATCTGTCTGTGCGCCGACAGCATAAATAATGGCGTGATAATGCGTGGCGAGATCGTCGTGGGTCAGGTCTTTGCCAAATTCGACATTGCCATAAAAGCGAAACTTTGGATTCGTGGCGATGCGATCATAGACTTTCGTGACCGACTTGATCTTATCATGATCGGGCGCGACACCCCCGCGCACCAGCCCAAACGGGGTTGGCAGGCGGTCATACATGTCGATTTCGACGGTGAGGTCTTTTTGCTTTTGGAGGTATTCGGCGGCGTAAAATCCGGAAGGCCCGGAACCGATGATGGCGACGCGAAGTGGAGTCTCTGGCGTACCGATGGGGGTCATATAAATAACTCGCATTTTAAACGGCTGATATTGTGAAAATTATAGCATGACGTGCATCAGAAAGCGGCTAACATTTGGCGCAATTCGACACGAAATTTATTACAGGGCGTAGGTCATCCGTAGGGCAAGCGGCGGTAAGCCTTAAACCGTACTTGCTATCGTTTGGGTAAAATCAAATCAACCTACCAATGAGTGAATGTTGGACTTAAATGAAATTCCTCTCCAAAATCGCCATAATCCTGTTGAGTCTGATTTTCTTCAGTGTTTTGACTTCTGCCCAAGTAAATCAAGGATTTACAAGTTTTGCTTGGAACTTCGAGGGATCTATGTTTGCGGCAGGGAACACCGTTTATAGTGACCGGACGTTATTATCTGTCTATGCACAACAGATTAGAGGATTGGGTGGCGATTGGCTACCAGACTTAGTGTGGAATTTCGACGGCAGTTTAATCGCCAGTGCTTCAGAGAATTCTGTTCAAATATGGGATGCTAATTCAGGAATATTGCTTCGAACTTTAATGGGACATACCGATAAAGTCTTTAGCCTCGCTTGGCAACCAACAAGCAATATTCTTGCCAGCGCCAGCGCTGATCAGACAGTTCGCATTTGGGATGGGGCTAGCGGTCAACTTGTGCGTATATTGACAGGAAGCTCATACCCTATCTCTAATATCTTTTGGGGTACCAACGGTCAAAAGATTTTTACTGTTAGTATACCAGAATACAATGAATTACGTGTTTGGGAAAGTACCACAGGGAATCTGTTATCTGTTCATAATATCGGCACACCGTCTAATATCACATGGAACCCTCTTGGCACCAATTTCACGTACGTAACTTTTGGTGGCACACTGAATATAGTAGATGCTACTACTTTTAGGGAATTAAATAGCTATGCAGTTCCAAATTCTAATGAATATCGCACGAATGGGATATTATATGCATTAACCTATAACTCAAATGGAACGAGAATCGCAACTGGGAGCGTTGATGGCACGATATATGTATGGGATGGAAGTACTGGTGCTGTGTTGTTATCCCTTGGCAGTACTGACAATTACATTCCAAACTCGTTTGTGATTGAAAATCCGCTATTAACTTGGGTGCGTGATATAGCATTTGATGCTACCGGAACAAAATTGTCTGCAATTACGGCAGATGGAACAGTTAGGGTATGGAACGCCCAAACTGGAGAAATTTTACAAACTACTTCCGTAGCGGCGCCAATCTATACAGCGTCTTTTAGCCCAAATGGAGATCGTATCGCTTTCGCGGGTGCAAATAACAGCGTAGCTATTGTTCCTGCACCTTCTCAATTTCAGGCAGCTACTCCTACCCCGACTCCAACAGCCACGCCAGCCATCACCCCCACCCCGTAGATGAGCATCAGCAGCCTCATGGTCGCTAACGACAAGACCGATACCCGTGATATGGGTAGGGCCGACTCGCCCCTTCGTGAGATTTACTTCAACCTATCGATGAGGGTTTCCACGAAGCCTTCTTCGATGAACGAGCCTTTTTGCAGCAGCATATCGACTTGGGCGCTCAACATCGCCCGTTCTTTAACGGTTAATTCTTTCGCCGTGACGACTACAATCGGAATATCGCGCATGTCGGGGTTGGCTTTCATCATTTCGATCACCTGAAAGCCATCAACACCGGGCATCATCAAATCGGTGATGACCATATCCGGCTTCACGCGCTGGATCAGGTCATAACCTGTCGCGCCGTTATCCGCGATATGGACTTTACAATCCTTACGCGACTCCAGCAGGCGTTGGATGAGACGTGCGGCGGCTTCGTTATCTTCGATGACGACGACCCGCTTGCTGTGTCCATTCGCCATATAATCGACGGCATAGGCGAGGTCTTCTTCCGGCAGAGCGGGCGTTTCTTTGGTGCTCTCGGACATATCAACTAACTTTTGCCATTGTTCGCCGAGGATAATTTTCTCGACAGGCATGGTATGCCCGGAGCAGTTGACGACGACGACATCATCCGGCTTGATGATTCCCTGCCGTACCATCTTAAATAAGCCAGCAAACGTAACCCCCGTTGCGGGTTCAACTGAAATGCCGTCATTAAAGGCGAGGATGCGGATGGCGCTGAAGGCTTCTTCATCGCTTGCCGAGACAAACGTCCCGCCGTTTTCGCCGACATAATCATACAGCAGCTCGTAAGCGCGTCCCGGATCGCCTGTCGCGAGGGTGACGATGAGCGTATCGGATTTATCAATCGGCGTAGCGACCCGCTGTCCACGCTCAAATGCCTCGACCATCGGCGCACACCCCGATGATTGGATAATGCCGAAAGCAGGCAATTTGTCGATCAGGCCAAAATCATACAGTTCATGAAAGCCCTTGCCTACGCCAATCGGCCCCATGCCGCCGCTGACCCCTTGTAGGAACCAATCCGGCGCACGCCACCGCTGACCGCCTTCCAATTCTCGGCCTAGCTGTTCAGCGATCTCGTAAGACATCGTTTTCATGGCTTCAATCGCGGCGACGCTCTTGATGCCACGATCCAGAAAAATGCCTTTGGCCTTAGCAAACTGCGCTGCCAATGCTTTAGTCTGGTCGTATGTTCCCGTCGTTTTAATGATTTCTGCGCCATAAAGGGCGGCCTCGCGCATTTTGTCATTGGGGGTCAAGGCCGGGAAGAAAGCCCATAATTTGATCCCTGCCCGCGCACAGTAAGCGGCATAAGCGATGGCGACATTGCCCGTGCTGGCGACGACGACTTCATCTACGCCCATTTCTTTGAGCGCGGAGATGGCAACGGTGGCTTGACGGTCTTTGAAGCTGCCAGTCGGCCCCTGACGTTCATCTTTAATGTAGAGATTTTTGAGTCCAAGCGCGGTTGCCAGCGCTTCCGATTTGATGAGCGGGGTCGCACCTTCGCCCAAGCTCACAATGTTGCGCGTGTTATAGAGCGGCAGCACCTCATGATAGCGCCATAAACTGGGATTACGTCGCTTAAGTTCTTCTACCCATTCGCGGGCATCAATTTTGTTCATATCGTAGCGGGCTTCGACGATCACCTCGCCGCAATTCGGGCAAGCCCCTGCAAACTGATGCAGCGGAGTCATGGTGTGGCAGTAGGTGCATTCCAAGATTATTTGTTTTGTGTTTGGCATGTTTAATCAGATCAATGGTTATGAGCGTGAACGATGGTAAAAGTAACGAATCGGTTTGAAACGACTATAGCTTGCGTTTAGAAAACCACAAGATCAAACAAATTTTTTTAGGAAATTCTTCAAAAATACCCGCGTGGACTGACTGTTAGCATGAAAGTGGTTTCTTTTAGACGCTTTACAGTTGTTACAAATTTTTGCTGAAATAGTGGGCTTCTGCTTTTGAACGAAATAATATGGAAATCTTACTAACCGCAAGGTGATTTTGGGTAGGGACATAGCATACTATACCATGTCCCTACTATGTTAAAACGCGGTGTTACTCACGCTCGCCATTGTAGCTATGCCCGTTGCCATTGCCGAGATGACCCCGCACGTTGTCGATGAACGCCGCGTAATCTTCCTCGCTGATGTCGGTTTTTTGTAGGACGTGGATATTAGCGAGGCGCTCTTGTTCGCTGGCATTCAAGCTGATTTCACCCGTGACGACCATCACCGGAATATTGGCTGTTTCTGGGTTAGAGCGTAATTCCTGCAACACGGCGAAACCGTCCATCTCTGGCATCCGTAAATCGAGGATGATGAGATCGGGACGACGACGCGCTACCAAGCCAATGCCTTCTACCCCGCTGTGCGCGGAGAAGACCCGATAATTCCCGCTTTCGTTTAAAACTTGCGTCAACAGACGAATGTCGTTGGGCTGATCGTCGATAATGAGGATGCGCTCGGTATTGCTCTCTTTTTCCGCTTCCAGCGCGGCTTCCACCAATTGATCGGGCATGAAAGGCCGCTGGATAAAAGCATAGGCACCCGCTAAATACGCTTTTTCTGATTGATCGCTTAGGGTGACAACGATGACGGGGAGATCAAAGGTGTCGTCGCGGTCTTTAAGGCGGGTGAGGATATTCCAGCCCTCACCTCCGGCAAAATTGACATCCATCACAATCACATTCGGGCGTAGGTTACTCACCATTGCTTCGGCATAAGCGGGATGATCGGCAGTTTGCACCTCGAAGCCTTCGCGCTGGAGTGCGCGGCGGAATTGATCGACCATATCTTTGTTATCTTCGATCAATAAGACTTGGCGCTTGGCTTGCATCATTCGCGCCGAGGGCCCATTTAAGGGGACGGCGCGGGGCATTCCGTCGGGACGGCTGGAAGGGGTCATATCCAAAATGCGGCTGATTTCCAGCGTGGGGCGCGTGACGGGCGTAATGGGGTCTTCCCGCATGAAAGCCAAAATACTGTCTTCAGTGGGATTCTCTTGGACGGGTGCCGGTTCAGTCGGTAAGATAATGCTGAAGGTTGAGCCAACATTGACCTGCGAAGTCACTTGCATCTGCCCACCTTGTAGTTCAATCAGCGACTTGGCGATGGGCAGCCCCAACCCCGTGCCGCCTTGTGTGCGGGTAAGCGACGAATCGACTTGGCGGAAGGCCTCGAACAACAGCGGCAAATCGCTTTCCGCAATGCCGATGCCGCTGTCAATCACATCCACGCGAATCATCAAACGGTTGGTTGTTACATCCGTCGTCGGATACACCCGCAGAGTCACCAAGCCCTCTTGCGTAAATTTAGACGCATTCGATACCAGATTGAGCAGCACTTGACGGGTGCGGAATTCATCGCCATAGGCTTTCGGCAAGCTGTTGGCAATCTCGACTTGCAGGCTGATCGGCTTATCCTTGAGCAAGCCGACCCCGATAGAACGCACCCCTTCGATCAACGGCTTGACTTCAAAATAGGCGAACTTCATGTCCATTTTGCCTGCCGCAATCTTGGCTTGATCGAGTACGTCATTAATCAGCACCAGCAAATGCTGACCACTGTTATAAATTGTCGATAAATCTTGCTCCTGCATTTCGGTCAGCGGCCCATCAATCCCCTTGAGCATTACGCGGCTAAAGCCGATGATCGAGTTCAAAGGGGTACGCAGTTCATGGCTCATGTTCGCCAGGAAATCGCTTTTTAGGCGGTCAAGTTCGCGGAGCTGTTCGGTGGTCTTCTGTAACTGGTCGATCAACTGGGCGCTTTGGATAATGGCGGAAAGTGTGCGCGACATGGTGACGAGGAGCTGCTGTGTCTCGTAACCGAAGGCGTTAAGCCGGTTGTCTTCGATACTGACGAGGCCGATTAATTCACCGCCCGAAATAAGCGGGAGCAAGATGGCGGAACGGGCTTCCGGCGCAATCGGTAAATAGCGTAGCTCATCGTGTATGTCTTCGATCACACGGAGGTTGGTCTCTTCCAAGAAGGTGCTGACGAGGTTTCTGGTAAGGCCTTGTCGGATTTCTTCGATCTCCGAAAGCGGTTGGCTAGAGCCAGCCAGAGCGACGACTTTAAGGGTACGGAAGATATTGTCGCTCACATCGCTGTAGAGGCGCGTGAGATAAATGGCGGTTGAACTGGCATTAAGCGAGGTATGCAGCCGTTCCGCCACATTTTGCAGTGCTTCGTCCAACGTATCCGCAGCGGCGGCGGTATTGGTGATCTCGAACAAGAAGCCCATTTTATCCGCTTGCTGCTGTGCGGCTTCATACAGATTGGCGTTTTCCAGCGCGACGGAAATCTGCGCGGCGAGGGTTGTCAAGACGCTCACATCTTCGTCCCCAAAGGCATTAGGACGATTAGACTGCACATCCAACGCGCCCACGACACGGCCTTTGATGCTCAGCGGCAGCGCCATTTCCGAGCGCGTTAGCGGTAGGTAAGGGTTAGGCGCATGGACGACATCGGACGCAGCGATATCCAGCGCGATTTGTGGCACGGCGTGTTCTATTACCTGACCGATCACGCTTTGGGAGCCTTTTTTCAGTTTGTGTTTAATCCCCAATAGCTGCTGGCCTGCATCGCCAGTACTCGCCCGCAGTTCGGCAAATTCGCCGGGTTCATCCAAGAGGAAAATCTGGACATGATCGTAGCGGAAGGCATCACGAATTAAGTTCACCAACTGCGGCATGAGAATTTCGAGGTCGAGAATTTGCCCGGCGCTTTGGCTGACGCTGGCGGATGTTTCTAATTGACGGGCGCGGCGCTCGGTTTGTGCCAACAGGAAGGCTGCTTCCATCGACAGCGAGGCTTGTTCCGCAAAGGCTTGATAGATGCGAGTTTCACGCTCGGTATGCACATGCGCTTCTTGTGAACCGAGCCAAATCGCGCCGATAGTACGCTTAGGTACACGCAGCGGAATAATCGCCAAGGAGTGCATATCCATGCTTTGGAGACCCATCTGAACCAACAGATCCATAGTGGGATCGCCAAAAATATCATCAATGGTGAACACGGTTGGGGTATTTAAATACGTCCAAGCCGGGAACTGCTCATGATTGAGGGTAATGCCCATAAAATCGACATTGTTTTCTTGCGACCAACTGGCGACCACTTGCGCTGTTGCGTGCGGTTCTTCCCAACTACGGCCTTCCAACAGCATGATAAAAACTTGATTAACGTGCGGTGCGATGAGATGATTCACGACGACGTTGATGATTTCATCCGACGAGGAGGCATCCCTAAGCGCACGGTTGGCTTGATAGAGGATGCTGGTTTCATCGAGCGTACTTTGGATTTGATCGAATAAGACGATGTTATCGACCACAACGGAGGCGCTGTCTGCGACGGTGTTCAAGTAACGTTTAACGCTGTCATTGAACAGACGCGGATTATGATAGCCCATCACCAGCCAACCGCCGGACGAGTCTTTAATGCGGAGGTTGATGGCAACAAGGGCGTTAATCCCTTTGATTTTCATCAAATCTTTTTGGAAGGGATCGCCGTTTTCGATAGCCATGACATCTTCAATATAGACCCCTTCCGCCGCGATGAAATGCGCCTTCATCAGCGCTTCCATTTTGGCTGAAGTGGCCTCGCCTTTGCTGCGGGGTATGTTCGGCGGCAGGGTTGTAAACAAAATCCCCGCGCCCATTTTTATGCCGCTTTCGGGCTGAATAAAGCCGAGGGCGTAATCGGGGTCAAGGCTGGTAAGCGCATCTTGCAGGATGTCCGCCAGCGCGATAGTGTCCCGCGCACGACTGATGCGGGTTGTGGCTTGATAAAGAGCGCTGGCTTCTTGCAGGGCGGCCTGCTGCTCCCGAATTAGCAAGCGATTATCAATGGCAGTGGCGGTAATGTCGCCTAGTTGGTCGATCAAGCGCTCATGCTCATACGTGAAGTAATCTGGCTCGGCGCTGACCACAATGAACCAGCCCAAAGGCTTGGGGCGGCTGCGGGCGCGCAGTGGGATGCTGATAAAATCGCGCATGCCCAATTTATCGAGGGTGGCGCGGCCTGCGCTGTCCAAAAAGGCCGTCTGGCTGTCGCCAACGCGGACGATCACCAGATCATCCAGCAGGGTATGAAGCGTCCAAAGCTCATCTGGCGGATGATTCAGCGCCTGCCCTAATGTCACGTCTGCTCCCTCAGTATCCGCCAGCAAAATATAGGCATCCGTCGGGGCGATAGTGCTAATCTGCTCCAGCGTGATTCGCATCACTTCATCGAGTTCCGCCGCTTCTGAAAGTAAGCGCTGCGCTTCGGAAAGGGCGACAGTTTCCCGTAGATTTTCTTGCAGCGTATTTTCCAAGCTGCGAAGGTTGCTAATGTCTTGGAAGGCCGCAACAATGGCGGTTGCTGTCCCTTGAGCATCCAAAATGGGCGCGGCATAAACCAGCAGGTCGGTTTGCAAATCGCCATCGATGATGGCGACATCATCTTGGAATACCTGCTGGCCTTCTTTTAAGGCCGCGAAAATCGGCATTTCATCCTGCGGATAATGCAGGAGTGTGCCTGTACGGTAGAGGTTATAAGCTGCGCTGCTGAAGGGCTGGGTGGGGTCGATCTTGCGGCGTAGATATGCTTCTGCTTGATCGTTAAATTGGATCGGCAGCAGCGTTTCCGCATCCAACACCAAGACCCCTGTCGGTAAAGTAGAGAGGATGGAGCGTAGGGTTTTCTGCTCGGTCTGGGTTTGATCGAACAACCGCCGATTTTCCAACGCGACAGCCACCTGTGCTGCCAGCGCCGCCACCAACTGCTCATCGCGCTCATCTAAGTCGTCACTGGTGATGCTGCGACCCATCATCAATGCCCCCAACACCTCGCTGGCATCTACCAAACTGGTGACAGGCATGACGATGTGCTTGCCATAGAAGTCTTCAAGCGCACGGATTTCCGCCGCTGGAAGTTCTCGGAAGGCAGGATAATGTGCTGGCGAATTGACGGTCAGGCTGCGATTGATTCGCACGGCATCCACGATAGGCAGTTCGGTAGAAAGATCAAGGACGCGCACATCATTTTCTAGGCTGTAGTTAGGCGCGACGGCAGTGATTTTTTCTAGTAAATTATCGCTTTCAGGGGTCTTTAGTAACAGAATCCAGCGGTCAAAACCGGCTTCCTCCGCCACACGTTCAAACACTTCACCGAGGCTGCGGCGGAAGTCGCTGCCGATGCGGCTGGCGAGTCCGGCGGCTTCTGCGAGGGCGATGGCGCGTTGTGCTTCGGATTGAGCGCGGCGGGCTTCATTTTGTGCTTCGGTAAACAGCCGTTGATTTTCTACCGCGATGGAGACTTGATCGGTCACGGCTTGCAAGAAGCGCTGATATTGTTCGCTGAAGGCATTCGGTTGGTCGCTTTGGGCGATTAACACACCGAACCATTTCATGCGGGTCTGAATGGGAACGACGACCACGCTCGACGCACCTTGTTGCAGCAGAATGTCGCGCAGGTGCGGCTCGTCATTGATCGGATCACCCAAGACTGACGGACGGTTGAGGTCATTAAAGTAAAGTAACCCTTCGGCTTCTTCCGTCAGCCGTCCATAAGGATATTCGTCGCTGTTTAGCTGCTGCCCAATCAGAGAGGCAGGGTTGGTATCGTGTTCGCTGCTCCAATTGTAGACATATTCCAGATAGGGCGCATAAGGAGTGGCATCCGGCCACGCGAGTAAGACCGAAATTGTGACGATTTGTGGCGACTGACCCGCTTGCAGCAAAGGCCGCGCCAGATGCTCAATCGCGGCTTGATACACCATAAATGAATCTTGGGCGCTGGTGATGGAACGGCTAGCGATATATAGGCGGCGGGTTTCGTCTAAGGCTTGCTCGGTGCTGACGAGCAGGCGGCGGATTTGCAATTGACTGCTCATTTGCCCGGTGAGCGCCCGATAAACATCATAATCGCCTGCGTTGAGTTCGCGCAGTTCCGAGGAATTGATTTGGAAAAGGGCAAGCGGCTGATTGGCGCTGAATAACGGGAAGACCGCCATAAAGCGATGGCCTTGGCTGCGAATCCACTTGACCGGAGTCGAGACATCGGGGTCGGACGGATCCAAATCGGTTACGATTTCCGGCTCGCGGACACGCATAGGTGAGTTCGGCGGGATGAAGATGGGATGGAGGAAATCCATCTCTTTAACCGTCATGCCGTCGGATTGGGCGACGACTCGTGCTTGGGTAGGCCATCCGGTTTCATCCAGCGCCCCTTCCAAGACACTCAGGCTAAAACTGAGCGCCGAGTCGGTATTGGTGGCGACAGCGGCATAAACCAAATCTTGGGTGTTTTGTGCCGTGTTGATGATTCGGCTAGCGGCATAAAGATTCTCGTTTTGCGTCAGCGCGGTTTCGGTTTGTTGCAGCAGCAGGCGGTTATCAATGGCGACCCCTGCCTGGTCGATTAAAGCGGAGAAGGTGCGGCCTTCGCTTTCATTAAACTCGCGGGCGGCGGCATATTCCAACGTAATCAGGCCGCGCCATACCCCGCGCACCGTCAGGGGGATGAAGACAATCGCCTGCGCTTGCATCCGTTTAAAAACAGCTTTTAAACCTGGTCCCGGACGGGTATCCTGCTCAAGATTCGTAATCACCGTCACTTGATTGGACTGCATCGTATTGATGAAAGGATGATCTGGCACGAACAACCGCAGACCTATCAAATCCTGATCGCCGGGGTTACGGTGGACGCTGTTGACATCCGCCGCAATTTCCATCCAGCGCGGACGTTGGGTGGAGCCATATTCATCAAAAATCCAGACCTGTCCACCGGCTGCATCCGGCATGACCGCGTAGATGATTGACTGGATGACATCATACAGGCTGTCCGCTTCATTGAGATAACGGCTGAGTTGATAGAGGGTGGAGGTTTCTTGCAGGCTCGTTTGTGTTTCTTGAAATAAACGGGCATTTTCAATCGCCAGCGACACACGTTCCGCAACAGCACGTAAAACAAGGGCATCGCCTTCGGTAAAGGCTTGGCCGTCGGTAGGATGGACGTTTAATTCACCGATCATCTCACCGCGTACACTGATGGGTGTGCTGAGGCCGCTGCTAGGCTGGACAGTGAGGGGCAAACGTTCTACATCCATCAAGTTATATTGATAGGTGCGTTCCAGCCCATTTTGTTCTTCCGTCTGTTCCCATGCACTGCGCGTCAACTGGCGGTTAAGGGCATCCATCTGGGCAATCTGCCGATTAAGCTGGCTGACATCGCGTACTTGGTGAACAAGGTTGGCGAGTTGGTTGCCCAACAGCATAAAGGTCGGCAAATCATCTGTATTGAGGGGCGTGGCCTCATTACCTTGAATATCCAGCACCCCAAGAAGCTGATTTTCCACCACAAGTGGCACGGCGATGCGGGTGCGGGTATCGGGTAAGAGGTAAGGATCACTCGTGCTGCCCCAACCTATCGACACTTCGCTTGCGGTTTGCGGGCTACGCAGTTGTGCGGCTCTAGCGATTGGGGTATCGGAAGAAACTGAAATTTTGATATTTTTCTCGATAAGCCTTTGCCCAACTTTGCCTCGGCTATGGGTAAGGAGCAGGGTCGCGCCAATATCGTCAGCTAAAAAGATTTGGGCATGATACAGCCCTAATGTTTCGCAGATTAACGTCAGGATGCGTTTGAGCGAGCTATCTAAATCGCGGGCGGCGGCGGTTTCTCGTTCAATATGAACGGCAATATCAAGATCACGACTGCGGCGCTTTATTTGTAAATCGAGCGCGGCATTAAGCTGCGTGATGTGGGCGGAAATATCACCGATTGCGCCCACTAACTGGCCTAATTCCGTGTCGTCAATCCGCGCCAGCGGAGCCGGCAGACGCGACATCCCCGGCACTTCTCTAGCTTTTCCTTTTTCCGCCAGCCGTTGAGCAAAATCTGTCGCTTGATTCAATGGCCTGACGACGGGATACAAAGCGCTGTTGATGGCGAACAGCAGCCCAACCGTCACCAAAAGGAAGCCAACTGCCACTGCAACGCTCAAATTATTGGTACTACTCAACGCCTGAGCAAGATTATCCTCGACAACGATGTGCCAAGGGGTATCCTCGCCCGACGCATCAAAACTCGCGTCGGTTGTCGTCAAAACAATACCTTCGCCAGCGGAGGCTTGTAATTTGGCTCCTGGATTATCAGCCAGAAAGCGCTCTAAGGCTTGATTATCGAGATGCGTTTGGCCGCTTTGCGCGATGACGGCATTTTGATTGTTGACGAGAAGCAGATTGCGACCTTCCCGTGAAAATGCAGGATTGTCCAAAATGTCTTCAAAAATGATGACGAGACTTTGCCTAGAAATTTCAAGCTGGAGCAGTCCTGCTACAGCAGCATCGTTATCGACACTGGCGACTGTCGTATAAAGGAATAAGCTATCGGTGCCGGTAATGCCTCCGGCAGTGGAGGTCGCGCCCAAGAAAACCTCACCGGGTGGATTACGCAGCGCAGCGGCAAAACTGGCTTGCGCGATCAACGAATCGGGCTGGGTCAGCGGATTGAGTGTGCTTTGTCCGCCGTTGTTAACCAACTCGTCGGAGACTATGCCTTCCGGCGTGATAAAACGGATGCTGAGAAAATCATCGCGGTTGCGCGTGATGAAATCATCAAATAAATTAAGCAGCGCCGCACGAAAGGTCTCTTGTTGGGCGCGGGGGACTTCCACCACTTGGCTGCCTGTAAACAGCCGGGCATAAGTACGTGCTGTGTTACTGTTGGCAATTGTGGCGAGTTCATTAATGGGGATGTTAAGTTCATCACCCAAGGCTTTATCCACAGCGAGAAGGGTTTGCTGGCTTTCTTGCCGCAATACCCGCCGTCCATCGCTTTGCAACGCGAAAATGCTCGTAATCGCCAACACCATAAATGTGATGACGATTAAGGGGATCACCCGCCGCATAATTCGGCGTTGGAAAGTTGCATCAGTTTGAACTTGTCGAGTCATCGTCATATTTTGTAACTCGCAATCATTTCCACATAAAGATTGAACAGAGTGATAAATAAATTATTCCGTGCCATTTACATGTCCGTTGCTGCCATTCGTCGGTTTCGGGTTGTCGCTGCTGTTCTCGCGCTTACCTTGTAACTGAATTGTGACTTGGGGAGCGCGTAAAGCCTGCCCCACTTCGCGCACAGCGGTTTGCAAAATAGCGTCAACATCGGTTTGCGTGGTAAGGCGGGCGCTGATTTCGTTGACCAAGCGCTCACGAGTGGTGGCACGGCGGCTTTCTTGGAAGAGACGGGCGTTATCTAAGCTGATCGCCAGACGATTGACCAGTTCTTGTCCAAGCAGCACCTTGTCATAATCAAAATCGGCGGCGCGTAATTCCCACGCAATCGCGCCGAGCGTTTGCCCACGCAGCATAATCGGGACGGCGATGGGAACGGTATCGCGCTCGGTACGTTCCCCCACCATCGGTTTACCCTGTGCGATAGCCGTGCGCCGCAGCTCACTGTGCGCCATACCTGTTTCGATGCCTGCGCTGCTGGTGAGCGAGGTCACACGTTGGGCATTCATGTAGTCTTGCCAAGCCGCTTGGGTGGCTTGCTGATTATTGAGGGTGATTTCTTCCAGGCGTTGGATCGACTCTTGATAGAGACGGGCATTTTCGATGGCGATAGCGATTTGATCGGCCATTGTTTGCAAGATTCTGACTTGATCTTCCGTGAAGCTGTCGCTTTCTCGGCTTTGTACATCCAGTGCGCCAATGACGACATCGCCAACGCGCAACGGAATAGCCAGTTCAGCACGGGTCTCTCGCAAAAATTCATTTTGTTTATGCACATTGCTGGCGGCGGTATCACGAGCGACCACCACCCGGCCTTCGTCAGTCACCTGCCCGATTACGCTCACCCCGCCCACTTCTAGGCGATGCCCCCGCGTTAAGAGGTTACGCCCTGCTTCCCCCGTGCTGGCGCGTAAAATTGCGTTACGGCCTTCGTCATCTAAGAGGAAAATTTGCGCGTGATAGATATTGGGGAATTGATTGGCGATGAGCGTCACCACGTTATCCATCAAGACTTGTAAATCACGCTGGGTAGAAGCGAAGCGGCTGACTTCTTGGGTCGCTTGCAAGTCGCGGACACGGGCATCGACACGATTCTGTAATTCTTCCACCAAACCGCCTGCTTGTTCGCGCATGGAGATGAATGCTCGCGCCAAGGAGCCTATTTCGTCCCCACGAGTGGCCGAAGTCACAGGCGCATCTAAATCACCATTGCTCATCGCCCGGATGCTGCGCTCCAAGCGACGTAAGGGCGGCGTGATGTGTTGGTTCATCCCAAGCCCTAGCAGCACACTAAAGGCCAAGATACCCCCGAATAACAAGCCGACGCTGCCGGAAATCTCCGGCAGCGTGACGGTAAACGTTTGGTTAGCGCGAATATCCGTTATAAGTGCGAAAGCCGTGCCGGGGATGGCGCTAAAATAAGCTAAATAGGCTTGATCCCCAAATGTGTAGGTATCGACTCCTGTTTCCTCCCCCAGTCCGCGCCGCACGATGTTGGTCATGACGCTCAAGCGTTCCGGTTGGCGTGAGCTTGCCGGCGCGATGACTTGCCCGCTGAGGGTCGTCATAAAACTTTCAGTCGTACGAAAAGAATTGGAGCGATCTAATTCATTAAGGAAAATGGTTTGTAGATTGATCGTCCCGATGACATAGCCCCATTCACGCCCTTGATATTTAAAAACGTAAACAATTTCTGGGAAGACCTGTCCATTCTCTTCAAAAAGCGCCACCCGTTCATCGTTGTTTAGCCTTAAGGCCGTTACGCCTTCACGATAGGCTGCGCTTTGTGACCAATCGGTGCCGAGGGACGGGGGGGCAGGGTTGCCCACAGGGGTTAGGGTGTTTTTGCCAAGCACTTGACCGTCTCGATCAACCACCACAATCCGGCTGAATGATCCCTCACTAATCAAGGTATCATCAATATAAGTTTGTAGTTCCATCGGAATAGGAATTTGGCTGTTGGCAGTGGTCAATACACCTAAAATTAAGTCGTTATAGGTTGGGTTGGCGACAAAGCCGCCGAGTGTTTGGCGTACCCGATTAAAATTGTCGGTAATGTGTTCTTGCTGCTCGTTGCCCTGTTCTTGTAAATACAAGGTCAGGTTGCTCAAATCTGCTGCTGTAACCTCGTTGCGGATGGTAAGGGCTGCCAGCAGCGTGGGGGCTAAAACGGCGACCACAAAACTCAGCACCAATTTAACCCGCAGTGACCATGTATGAAATGGCAGAAGTTGGATGAGTCGGTTCATAAAAGTTCCTCGCTGCTCGATAGTCGGATAGCGGGGTTGGGGCGCGTTTCTTCGGAATAAGCGCGTTCCGCAAAGGCATCCGGTTGTAGGTGGATGTGGGTGTTGACGGCACCCAATGCTTTATTAAAGCTCTCGGCTGCCAGTTTAATGGCGGTTTCTACATCCGTTGCGCTGATGAGCAGCCCAGAAGCTTCATTCGCTTTGCGCTCACGGATGGCTTGGGATTGGCTTTGTTCAAACAAGCGCTTATTTTCCAGCGCCAGCGCCAGACGATCCGCCACATTTTGCGCCATTTCTACTTGGCGCTCTCCAATTTGCTGTCCCGGCGGTAAGGTAAAAGCCATCGCGCCCAAAATATCATCACGCAGCATAATCGGCACATTAACGACCTGAGACTCGCCAACCTGGGTAATCTGTAGCTGCCCGGTCTTTAAAGTAGCCTCCACCATTGGCGATAAATGATGTGCCGCAACCGCCTTGCCTGCTGCGTCGATATCGAACCCAATCGCGTTTTGTCCGCGCTGCTGGAGATAGTTATCCCAAGTGGTGCTGAGCGTTTGGCGCTCGATCTTACGAATTTCGCGCAGTTGATTGCGGACATTGGTTAGGACGGTTTCTTGTTCCATAAGGCTGCCACGCAGCGCTTTTTCTGTGCGGATTTTTTGTATGCCAGTGGCAATTTGATCGGCTAAGACCGACAAGGCCGTAATTTGGGCTTGGGATAAGGGCGAATTAGGCGACTGAATATCCAGCACGCCGATGACGATCTCGCCTTGTAAAATCGGAATCTCGACACTATAGCCAAATGTGAGCAAAAAGTGGCTGCGGCGCAGTTCAAAATCGCTGTTAGAGACGCGCACAGGCTGGCGTGTGCGGAGCGCCTCATAAAGTGCGCTGGCATCGCCCACCGTGACGGATGTTTGTAGATCACTCTGGCGAGAGGCCAACCCAGAGCGAAGCCGCTGCGTGAGCTTGCCGCTTTCATCAACGAGATAAATTTGTGCGTAGGCCTGCCGAAGTTCTTCACGAATGAGGCTAAAAGCGCGCTGATAAAGGGAGAGTTCATCCGTGTCATTCGTTCTGGCGTTAAAGCTGCCGACCTGTTGAAGCTGCTCCACACTATGCAGCGATTGGCTGACGATACGATAGCTGTTACTGTTGAAGAAAAATAAAAAGAGGCTAATGACCGAGAAAAAAGACAGCGTGCCTAATAAATCCGCTGTCACTGTATCGGCGGGGATAGTGTTCAACGGTTGCGTCAAGCCCGATTGGGCAAACGCACCCGTGAAGGCCGCTAAGATAATCACCGAGAAAACGAGGAACAAAACCTGCCGTTCCAGCAAGAGACCCGCAGCAATTATGGCAATGGTAGGAAAAGTAATCGTCGCGCCGTACAGGCCATTGGTAATTGAAAACGCTGAAAATAGGGTCAAAAAGAAGACAAAAGACCACGAGGCGGCTTTTAAGCGCCCCGTTTGTAACAAGACGAACATCACCACAAGCAGCACTGGGAAAACGACTAGGCTGAGTGTATCCACTAAAACAATCAATGAAAGCGTAGGGGCGAGATTCAACAAGGTGGCGAGAGTCCAAATTGCCCAGATAACCCCCATCCCACTCATGACGAATAACAGCCCACTGGCACGTTGGTGATCAATCGGGTTGGTGTAAGGATAGCGTGGCGATAACCAGCGGCGGATTGACCCGATCATGATGTGCCTCCATTGAACGGACTATTTTTAAAAGCGCCGTTATGATACCCTTTGGTGTTGGTGGGTTCGTTAGAGGCAGCGGGTGTTTGCCCCAGCCGGATTGCCCCCTGTGCTGCGCCTAAGACCTCGCTCAATTCCGAGAGTGTAATTTGCAGCAAATCATCCACGCTGTCCGCTGCTTGATACAGTCCGACGATCTGGTTAATGCGCTGTTCTTGGGCGGTGGTCTCTTGCGCTTCTTCAAACAGACGGGCGTTATCCAAGCTGATCGCCAAGCGCTGTGCGACGGCCTGCATCATTTCAACTGTATCATCTTGGCGCAGGTCGGTGCCGGGGCTGACTTCAATCGCCCCTAAGACCTCGCCACGCAGCACAATTGGCACGGCGATGACTTGGCTATCGTGATCGTCTGATGAATTATCTCGGGTGATCGGGCGCTGGCGGGTTGCCGCTTCTGTCATGGTTTGTGTCCAATCCGCGCCGGCGAGTATCCCTTGCGACGAAAGCGTTACCCCTGCGCTGTCACGGTTGGCGCGGAGATAGCTCTCCCACGCATTTTTGGAAAGTTGACGGTTCAAGCGTTGGATTTCTCGTAGATTGGCTTCTGATTCAAAGAACAACCGTTTATTTTCTTGCACGGCGCTGGCTTGGGCTTCAAACAGGCGGGCGTTGCGAATGAGGGTTGCCAGTTGATTCGAAATCACTTGCAGGGCTTGAAAATCGCTTTCATCGAAGGTATCGCGCTGGGTACTTTGAACATCAAGCGCCCCGATAATACGATCCCCATCCAAAATGGGCAGCGCGAGTTCGGCGCGTGTATTGGGGAGCAGCTCATTTCGAGCGTGAACCTCGTCGTTGTCGATATCGCGGGCGATGACGGGTTCGCCTGTTTGTGTTACGCGCCCGATCACGCTTTGGCTGCCAACCGCCAACTTATGCCCACGAGCTATTAACTGCTTGCCCGCTTCGCCCGTACTAGCGACCAAAACCGCCGATTCGCGGGGTTCATCCAGTAGAAAAATCTGCACATGGTAATAGGCAAACCGATCTCGAATCAGATCAACCGCTTGTTTAAACAAGTCTTTAAGATCAAGCGTAGTTGAAGTAATTTGTGCGATTTCCGCGCTGGCATGGAGCAGTTCGCTTGAACGGATGGAGCGCTCGACGGCGAGGCCAATATCGTACCGAAAACGGCGCAGAAATAGGCTGAGGCTGACGAGTATCACTAAAACGCCTATAAAGCCAATGTTACCCCCGTAGAACTCTGGAGTGAGAGGGTAGCGGGTGAAGATGAGGGCGAGACTGGCAAAAAACATGAATAAAGACGCGCCAAAGACAATCCGATGCGCGAAAATTGCCGCAACGATCATACCCGAATAGGCAAAAGCAAAAACAATCAGAGGCGACTTGACACTAACGATGCTTAAAAGTATGGTGACACAGACCATATTAATGAGAAATATCGTGTAACGTTTCTGTAATGCTAAGATGAGTAGGAGGGCATATAATGCAGCGAAAGTTACAAAAGAAACTGCACCAACGGGCGAGAGATTACTGGTTAATAGGAGGCCAATAAAAACCACGCTGAGAATGGTGATGACCATAATTGAAAAGTAGCGCACAAAACGTAACTGAGTTTCTAGCAAAATAGATTGGGCAGAGGCAGGCGTGTTTTGGGTGTTAAGCCTCATTGATGGTGTTCCTTCCTAGACTTTCCTAGACAATCCGATTTAAGGCCGATTACCGCTGTTGGTGGGCGGACTTCCTAACCGGATAGTAACTTTTTCTGCTTTGATGGCCTCACGCAAGCTGCGGGCGGCTTCGGTGACGGTGGCTTCTACGTTATTATGCGTTTGGAGGCGGCTGCTGATCTGGTTAACGAGGGCTTCTCGTTGGCCTAAGCGCTGGCTTTCATCCAAAAGACGGGCATTTTCCGCTGCCAAGCCAAAGCGCTCGCCTACTTCCTGCACGAGGTCAAAGTCTTCCGGTGAGAAGATGCGATCTTTATCCAGTTCAAATTCCATCGCGCCGACGACTTGCCCACGCACCCGCAGCGGAATAGCGACGACTTGGCGGCTATCTTGGTCTTCCTGCACGAAATGATTGATGCGAATGGCTTCTTCTAATGTCGGCGTAAGTTCATGCTCTGGTTCCACACTGTTGAGTCCAAAATCAATATTTAGGCCATAGTCGTTTCGTGCGCCACGCAGATATTCCGACCAAGCGCGTCCGGTCAGGCGTTCATTTAAGCGCTCACGATCTGCCAGCGCTTCACGCAGTTGCTCCACTAAGCGTTCATTTTCTTCTTGACGCGATTGCGCCGTTTCATATTGGCTGGCGTTATCAATGGCTAAGGCTGTACTATCCGCCAAGGCTTGGAACGTCGCTAGTAGATTGGGGTCGTTGAAGGCATCGCCATCTTTGCTCTGCAAATCGAGCGCACCGATAATTTTGTCACCAATTCGCAGCGGAAAAGCCGCTTCGACGGCGGTATCTGGCAGCAGTTCGTTGCGGCGATGGACGGTCTGGGTTGATCCGGCACGGGCGACAATCGGCTGGCCTTTTTGTGTCACCTGACCGATAACGCTCTGGCTGCCGATAGTCAGGCCGTGACTCGCGGCGATCAATTTTTGCCCGATGGGGCCTGTGCTGGCGACCAAGCGGGCTTGGTGGCCTTCTGGGGGAATCATGAACACTTGTGCGTGATAGACAAAATCAAATTTTTCGATGATGCGGTTGGTGATAGTGGGCAGCACCTCGTTTAAAGTGCGGCGACGCGAAACTTGCTGGGCAATTTCCGAGAGGATTTCCGCGCTGATGGCACGATCTTCTACCGCTTCCGTCGCGCCTTCAGTGCGGCTGCGGTTGGCATAACGCAGTAGCAGATAAATGACGAAGGACGCACCCATCGCTTGCAGCATATATGTGGCGACGGAAATATCAGAATTGGCGAAAGCTGCGCTGCTCATGGCACGGATGGTTAGTGTTGCCATTGCTACCCCTAACCCCGCGACGATGCCTTGCCAGCCAATCGCTAATGCACCGATGACGATCATCAAGACAATTGCACCGCTGGCATAACCCGCTGCATTCGTGTTGACGACCAGCAGTAAAACGCCGCTAAAATACCACATGAAAAATAACGCCCACCCCGCGACCATCACCATAGCGCGGCTGGTGGCGATATAGGCGATTGCGCCCAAAATATACAGGCTTATAAAGACGACTAACGGACCAGCCGCGCCAGCTTGACTGCCGTATTGCAGGGCGACTTGAAACAGTGTGACTCGTTCGGTTGTCTCGGTAGAAATGCGCCATTCCGGGACGGAAAGCGCATACGTGCTGTAAAATCCTAGAATCAGCAAAAGCAAAAAGTAGGCCACCCGCCCCCGATATTTGCCGAGCGCTGTATCATAACGTTGGGTAGGGAAGATGAATTTGAACAATTGTAGTGGCTGCATTACGACTCCATTTTGGAATTTGTGCCACCATCTTCTGGGAGCAGGGCTGGGGTAGTGAGGCGGATACGCGCCCGCCGAGCGCCGAGCGCCTTGCCGAGTTCGCTCATGGTGACATCAAGCATCTGCTCTAATTCCACCTGCCGCTGTAACTGCGATGAAATATCGTTGATGAGCGCCTTACTTTTAGCCACACGCTGGCTTTGCCCATAAGCATCGGCATTTTCTAAGGCGACGGAAAGCTGGCTGACCAATTGTTGAAAGATGGCGGCTGTCGTCGCGTCATACGCCTCACGACGGTGACTGGCAATTTCGACCAATCCCAAGACGACCCCGCGTGCGAAGATCGGCTGTGCCATCACAGAAATAACATCTTCGCGGGAAGTGTGGCGCAATGAGGTTTCTTTCGTCAAATCACCAATTCGCACCCCTTCGCCCGTCCGCCATACTCGGCCTGCGGTTGTGCCGTTAATTTCTACGGCTTTCCCTGCACGATCAACCCACAGTGTATCACCGTCGCGGCTGGCAATCACTTGTAGGCGGTTTTGCGCCGCATCGAACATGATGACGCTGATCTGATCGGCGCTGACGATGCGCGTCATGCTGGTGAGGGCGATTTTAAGAATATCGTCAATTTCGAGGGTTGATTGCAGCAGTTGGCCTAGCGCGGCAATTTGTTGGAACTGTTGCGCTTGTTTTTGGCTGTCGCGCAGCAGACGAATATTTTGCACACTCACGCCGATCTGTGCGGTAATAGTCCGGGCGATGTCGATCATATTGGTATCAATCACGAACTTTGTGTCAAAAATATCTAACCCGACGGTGCCTAAATAATCCCCTTGTGTGTCTAACAGGGGCAGCAGCAGCAGCTTTTTAATGCCCATTTTTTCGGTATTTTCGTGCAACCCACTATCGGCTAAATTGACGGTGATCGGCTGTAAGTTGCGACGGAGTTCTACTTGGAGGGGGCTATCCGCCGGAATTTGTATCCCGACACTCGACATATCGGGGTATTCACTGACAATCGAAACAAACTGCTTGGATTCGTCCATCAGCGAAATGCTGGCATGATTGATCCCCAACGCATTGACTAAAGCGGTGCAGGTTTGGTCGAGCAGGGTTTTCTCGTCAGGGGCATTGGTTAAGCTGTTGGCAAGCTCATTAATCGTTTCTAGTACGCGCACTTGACTGCTCAATTGTGTCGCGCTGGTTTGGCTATCACGCAGCAAGCGTTGATTTTCTACCACAATAGCAAGTTGATCGACCAGATTCCGTAAGGCGCGGGTGCGGTTAAATGGCATTCGCCCCGGCGAGTCACTGGCAAAATTGACGAGGCCAAATAAACGGCGGTTAGTGCCTGTGAGGGGTAGGGTCAGAAATGCCCCCTTTGAAGCATTCTCCAAGATGGAGCGTTGTTCGTTGGTGATCGTATTTTCGGTATCTGCTAATTCTCCTTCCGAAGATACAACAGGCACTAAATCGGGATAGTCCGTCAGATGGACTTGACGACTCTTGGTAATAATGTCGCCACCATCAATTTCGGCAATCGTCGCCAGCATTTGTGGGTTTTCCGCATCAATCACTGCGATATGAGCGCGTTCATATGTGCCATCGGTAAAGGCATAAAGGGCGACAAGCATATCCATCGGTTGGTCGGCGCTATAAATTGTATTGGTCGTCTCATATTGAGATTGGACAAAACCGAGCGCTTCGGCGGTTTGATCGAGCAGACGGCGATTTTGGAAGGTGAGCGAAAGCTGATCGGCAATCGCCAGCACATTATCAAGCTGCACCCCTTCGAGTTGCGCCCCTTCTTCAGAACCAATCCCCAGCATCCCCATCACTTGGCTGCCGGCGCGCAAGCCCACACCCATAAAATTGCCCATCCCGCGTGTGTTCATAAAACGTAAGGTATTGGGCATGAGGGCGTTGGGTTCATGAATGAGGTTGGCTGTATCTTGTAGGAAGATGGGTTCGCCGTGCGCGAGTTGGGTGACGATTTCGACTAATCCGGGCAGTTCGGGGTCAAGCGTATCGACGATGCGCGGTTTATCCAGTTCGCGGCGGGTGGCGGTGGCCTCTGTGACGACGTAATTGGGTGTTTCACCATCAACCACAGGTGAATCAAACATTAGGATAGCCACAACTTTGACGACCTCCGGCATCCCTTGTAAGATGGTCGCGCCCATCTCAAGATACGTCTCCGAACCGGCAAGCGCACGATTGGTCGAAACGAGACCGGAAGCGATGGTTTGTGCCTCGCGGGTTTCATCCAAAAGACGGTGGATGCGAAGGGATGTACCCATTTGATTGATGATATTGGTAAAAGCGATCACTTCTTCTTGGGTAAAAGAATCGTTCCCATCGCTGGTGATAATTAAGCTGCCGAACAACCGTTCACCGATCATGATGGGGATGCAAAGACAGCGCACCATGCCGTTAGTTCGCATCCATTCTTGGAACGCGACCCCAACTTCTTGCTTAGAAACCGAATCTAAATTGTCAATCAGATAAATTTCGCCATTTTGTAAGGCTTGATGCAGCCTGGCCTGTTGATCTATCGAGGTCAGAACAAGCCCTTGATTCCAGTCAAATTCACGATTTTGGTTGATGGTAATCAGCGGCTGCCAGCGGATGACCTGCCCGCGCTCATTTGTGACGAATTGGTTCAGGCACAAAAAGCGGGTACTTTGTGGCAGCATGTGGCGGACGACGGCACGGGTCATCTCGACGATATTTTCTGCCGCGACGATCTCCATCATAACTTGCGATTGACGTTGGCTGATGTCGCGGATGGTGGCGGTAGTTTCGATCAGACGATAGAGCCGCACCAGCGCCCCTACTTGATCTGCTAAGGATTGGTACAGATCAATTTCAAATGGGCTTGGATTAACTGATTCCGTCGTGCTGTTAAAGTTGATGATGCCGACGGCGCTGCCTTGTGAGCGCATGGGTAGTAAAAGAGAGGAGAGAATGGGGTAATCCGCGCTCCAATTTTTGAGCTTAGGATTCATGTTGGGATCATTTTGGATATCCACAACGACCACCGGCTGCCTATCTTCGATGGCATAGCGTGCGGGATAGCCCACTTCTTCCAGTGTAATTTCTACCTCAAAATGGGTCGTAACGGCACGCTGCTGATTGGCGGTGGCGACGGTTTTAAAGCCGGTAAACGTGCCTTCGTCGGAATAAGTAAAAATATTAATGGCGATGAACTGGCCTTTACGCACGATGTGATGACCGAGTGCTGCTGCCATCTCCTGAAAGGTGGTACAGGTGGTTAACTCGGCAGAGGCGGCGGCCTGACGGCGGATGAGATCGCCTAGCGCAGCCAAATCGCTTGATGTGTCGGTTGGTGCTGTGTTCATCACGAAATTCCCCGGCATATTTTGTCCAAGCGTTAGGAACGCACAGGTGTGCGTCCTATGATGAGTTTTGAGGTGAATGCGTTTACCGAAAAACGCCGTAAAGCCCCTCGCTTTAGATAGGGGGATGTAAGGCGTAGAAAATCTTGAAGCTTGAAACCATTGGCGCTATACTTCCATTCATTCAATTGGCGCATTGCACGAGGCGTAAAGCCCGGTAATTGAGCCAATCGAGGCACTTTAACAACGGAATATAG
>Ga0209490_10001065_pt1 | contig 26859 bp, 25 predicted proteins | sample MAT06_FD_187209 | JGI IMG/M metagenome (GOLD analysis project Ga0209490, IMG submission 187209) | Freshwater microbial communities from Lake Fryxell liftoff mats and glacier meltwater in Antarctica - MAT-06 (SPAdes) (version 2) | ecosystem: Environmental > Aquatic > Freshwater > Ice > Liftoff... | reverse complement strand
CGTCTTACCGATCTGGTCGACGTAAATTGAAACCAGATCCATTTCGGGATGGTGGTGCGTGCCATTCCAACCGTAGCCTTCGAGGAAGCGGTCGACGATGTGCTGCGAGTGGGAGTATTTGAAATAGACGGTGCAGATGGCGGCGATCTTGGGGCGAGCCGGAGGCGCGGCGAGCGCGAGCGCGGACGCACCGAAGAGCAGGTCGCGACGTCGTAGCTGGAATGGAGGCGTCATGGCTTTTATTTTACTCGCGGACGGGGGCGGCCGGGTACGCGGGCGAGGTTTTGCGCGGCGAGCGCATGTCCGGCGGCGGCGGCCTTGGCCCAGCAGTTGCCGGCTTCCGTATAGTCCTGCTGGACTCCGGTGCCGTTGGCGTACATCATCCCGAGCATAGCTTGAGCCGGGGCGTAGCCCATTTCGGCGGCTTGTTTGGTCTTGACGAAGTTTCCCTTGCCTTCGCAGTAGACGGCGAGCGCGTCAGTAAGTGGGGCGGCATTGCAGGCATCATAGTCCGCGAAGTACCCGCGCTTTTGGGCGGTAATTTCGGCGAGCCAGGCCGGCCAGCCGCCAGCAGGCGCTTTGGCTTCGGGACGCCCGCCATCGCCGCGGAAGTCTTTGTCGCGGATCGGCGCCAGGATATTGTTGGCCATCGTGCGGGCCTCTTCGTCTTTGTCCTGGACTAAGTCGATCAGGGCGGCGAAGAGCGCGGGATCTTGACGAACGCCTTTTACCTGGAAGCGAATGGCGTAGCCAATGGCGTCGATGGCGCTCAAACGATCAGTGGGGCTTTGTGGGTTCTTGACGTAGTCGATGAGGATCCGTTGCGCTTCCTGCGAGCGCCAGTTAGCCAGCATCGCGAGAGTTTTGAGCGTGGCCGCGCGGACCTTGGGTTCGCTATCGACGAGAGTCTTGGCGAGGCCGGCGACGGTGGTTTCGTCGAAGATCGCTTGCGAGCAGGTTTCAGCGGCGGCGGCGCGAATCTGCGCGTCGGAGTGCGTGAGTAACTTCCGGACCAGGACCCCGGCTTCCGCGCCGCCGACCAGGGCGAGTTCTTTGAAGTAACCCTGAGTCACTACGGGCTTGAAAGTCTTGAGTAAGCTTGCCTCTTCGGCCGATAGCGGTAGATTCTTGTTGCGCAAACGAGTAGCCCAGGCGAGGCCATCGTCATTACTTGCCGGGTGATAGGTGCGAGCGCCCAATTCGTCGAATTCGCGATAGATTATCGGCAGGCCTTTGGCATTCATGCGGCTGTAAGTGTCGCGAACAGTCTGGATGTGGGTGAGTAAGTCACGCATGCCGAGGACCGTGTAGTACGAGGGCGGATGGACCGTGGAGGGAGTAAGTTCCGACGGAATCTTCCACCAGCCCCAGCTATAAGTGACGGCGGCGGTGATGAGCGTGGCGTTCTGGGTGCCGAATTCGCCGGAGATCTTCGCACCTTCACCTTTGCCGTACATGTAGATGCGGCGGGGGTTGATGGGATAAGTCTTGCGGGCCCAGGCGATCATCTGGCGGATGGGCTCATGGTCGGCGTCGCCGAATTTCTGGGCTTGGGGATGGATGCCGATGAGGACATAGCCATCGGCGAGGCCTTGACGGCGGAGCGACTCGCGCACGGGAAGGATTTCGTCGGCCGAGGGACGGTCATGCTCCGGGAAGCAGAGAATCAGGCCGAGTTGCTGGCGCGGGTCGGCGGTCAAGGCGCTGTGGGCCGGGGCTTCCACGGCGTAGCGGACAGTGAATTTGCCGGCGGGGTCCTGCAGTTCAGCTTCGCTGGCGGCTTGGAGAGGGGCGGCCAGCAGCGGGAGGGTGAGCCAGAAGAGGGTTTTCATAGAAGTTAGGGTGAGTATATATCAGTGACGAAACGAACCGGGGAGTTGTTGATTCTTAAGGCTTTGTGGTTTCGCGATCAGAGCGTAGGCTTCGTGCAGGTGGACGGCGAGGTCCTCGTCGCTCACCTCGCTCAATTCTACGCCGACCCAGCCTTTGACGCCGACATAGGGCGGGCGGAAGTAGGCGCGAGGATCGCTCTGGATGAGGAGGGCCTGCGCGCCGGGCTCGACCGGGATCCAAACGGCGACGTGGCCGTCGCCGTGGTGGTTATTGGCGAACATGCAGTAGACCTTCTTTTTGACAAAAAAAGTAGGCGCGTCATGGGATCTCTTGAGGACATTTTCCAATGAATTTCGAAAATTTGGGCTGGAATGCCTATTGGGATGGCGTGTTTGCGCCATTCGCTGATGCTGGGGTCTTCGGGCGCGGGCAAGTCGACCTTGGCCAATCGCCTGCGTGGCTACGAGGTGATGAGGACGAAGCCGGTGCGGGAGCATGACTCGCGCGGGCGGCCTACGACGACGCACCGCGAGTTGATCGCGCTGGACTTGGGCTGGTTGCTGATGGACGTTGCACTCGACCATACCTTTGCCGATGTGGCGGCGCTGGCGGCTGGGTGCCCGTTTGGCGATTGCCGCCACCAGACGGAGCCCGGCTGCGCGGTGCGTCAGGCTCTCGAGGATGGGCGGCTGGATGCGGGGAGGTGGGGCAGTTTTCAGAAGCTGGAGCGCGAGATCGCCCATCTGGAGCGATCGGCCGACCCGAAGGCGCAGGCTGAGCAGAAGCAACGCTGGAAGGCGATTCATAAGGAGCAGCGGCGGATGTACCCTGAAAGGAGGCGAAAATAAGTGCCTCAGAATGAATGAGTTACAAGCGGTAAAGTAGCTAAGTAATTGATTCTAATCTACTTGCCTTGTTTAGACGCCGGTTAGCGAATGCATACTTGGCTGTAAGCTATTGTAAAAAAGGAAGTTAGGATTGAGTCGATCTCCAATCCTAAACCCTTTGCAAAAGGACCGGCCGGGGGGCTGGTCCTTACTTTACGACCCCCGCTTAGGCGGCGGGGTCGTAGAGGCGTTGGGTGAAGCTGAGCGAGTCTCCCGATTCGCTCAGCGAGATGCGGACGTAGCTGGCGGGGCGGATGCGGCCGGCTAGGATGAAGCTCGCCAGGGGCTGCAGAATCTGCCGGTGGATGGTCCGTTTGAGCTCCCGGGCCCCGAATTGGTCGCTGATGCCGCGCTCCAAAAGGTGGGCGCGAGCTTCGGGCCGGACCTCAATGTTAAAGCAACGCAGGCCCAGGCGGCTGCGGATGTGGGCATCGAGGCGGGCGAGCTGTAGGTCCAGGATCTGCTCCAAGGCGGCCTTCGAAAGCGGCTCGTAGGTAACCGTGGAATCGAGCCGGTTGATGAACTCGGGCGCGAAGGCCTTGCGGACGGCGTTGTCCGCGATGGCCGCGAGTTTGCGCGACCGGTCCTCAGTTTCGGTCGTGGATAGTCCTCCGGAGCCGCGTCCGAATCCGAAGCCGGAACCAAGCTCCTTCATCATGGCGGCGGCGCCAAGGTTGCTCGTCATGAAAATGATTGAGTTCTCGAACGTGACGCTGGTGTTGTCGCCGAGGCGCAGGACGCCTTTGTCGAGCACGCCCAGCAGTAGCCGGTTGAGCGACGGCGCGGCCTTTTCCACTTCGTCGAACAGGATGATCGACAGCGGCGTGTGCTCGGTGGCCACGGAACTTAGCCGGAACTGGGTGAGCAGCGGCTGGGTTTCGCGATGGCCGAGATAGCCGGGCGGGGCGCCAATGAGTTTGGCCACCTCGTGGTCCATCTGGTATTCGCCGCAATCGATCTTGAGTACGGACTTCTCGCTGCCATGCAGGACCTCGGCGAGGGCCTCCACCGTGCGGGTCTTGCCGGTGCCGGACGGCCCGAGCAAGAGAAAGACGCCTGCGGGACGACCTTCCGGGGAGAGGCCGGCCTGGAACATCGTCACATAGGGGACGATGGCGTCGATGGCCGCCTCCTGGCCGATCAGGCGCAGACGAAGCTCATGGGCCAAGTCACGGTCGTTGAGGTTCGGCGGTAACCCAGACGGGTTCCGGCGGCGGGAATTTATGGATGTAGTCTTCAAGACGCAAGGTCCTCCTTCTCTTGTCCCCAGTATAGTGAAGGAGAACCAAAAAACAGGGGGGTGGAAGGGCCGTTTCAGGCCCTTTTCGGAAAAAATCTTGAAACTTTAAGTCTTTAAGAATGATTGGATTGCGGTTGAAATCCGGGGGCTGGCGTGGCCATCTCCGTAAGGGTTGTGAACGAAACTTCGCCGGACGTATTCCGAGGGCGAATCGAGCAGACGGGTGCACTGGCGAACGATGCGTTTTTCATCGGTTCCCACCAACTGCACCGTGCCGGCATCGATGGCTTCAGGACGCTCGGTTTTGTCGCGGAGCACTAGAATGGGCTTGCCGAGGCTGGGGCCCTCTTCCTGCACGCCGCCCGAGTCGGTGATGACAAAGTGGCAACGACGGAGGAGGTCGACGAAGGACACGTAGTCCAGAGGTTCGATCAACTGAATGTTGGGTTGGTCGCCCAGATTTTCCCGCACCACCGCTTCGACGCTGGGGTTCGGGTGGACGGGCAGGATCATGTGCACGTCGCTACGGGCGGCAATCTTTCGCAGAGCGCGGCAGACCTTGAGTTGGGCGTCGCCAAAGCTTTCGCGGCGGTGCATGGTGACGAGGACGAGGCGGCGGCCCTCGGGGGCTTCGAAGGAGTGGAAGGGGATGAGTTCGCCGCTCAGGATCTGATCTCGGACGAACAGCAGGGCATCGACGCCGGTGTTGCCGGTGATGTGGACGTATTTTTCGGGGACGCCTTCGGCCAGCAGGTTATTGCGGCCGCGCTCCGTGGCGGCGAAGTGGAGGGCGGACAGGCGCGTCGTCACCACGCGGTTCATCTCTTCGGGGAAGGGCTGCCACAGGTCGAAAGTGCGCAGGCCAGCTTCAATGTGGGCGACGGGAACGCGCTGATAAAAGGACGCCAGCGCGCCGCAGAAGGTAGATGTCGTATCGCCTTGCACGATCACCAGTTCGGGCAGAAAGTCGAGCATCACGCGCTCGAGGCCGGCCAGAATACGGGCCGTCGACGCGGTCAGCGATTGGCCCGGCTGCATGGTGTCGAGGTCGTAGTTGGGCTCCACCTCGAAGACGCTCAACACGGAGTCGAGCATTTCGCGGTGTTGCGCGGTGACGCACACCCGGACTTCAAAGTCTTCGGGCCGCGATTGGAGGTCGCGGATGACGGGGCACAGTTTGATGGCCTCAGGCCTGGTGCCGAACAACACGAGAACGCGCTTCGGCCGGATGATTTCGTTTAACACGGTCGATTGTTGTTTTTACTTGTGGCGGTAGGTAATACGACCTTTGGTGAGATCGTAGGGCGACAGTTCCATGGTGACGCGGTCACCGGCGAGGACACGAATCCGGTTGCGGCGCAGCTTGCCGGCGAGGTGCGCCAGAACGATGCGTTCCTGATCCAGTTGGACGCTAAAGAGCCCACTGGGGAATTTTTCCACCACGGTGCCGGTCACTTCAATGCAATCTTCTTTACTCATTGCCCTCCTAGGCAAATTCGAGCGAGCCCCGTGGCTCGCATTCCGGGGATAATCTCACAATATTTAAGAATAACCTATTGGCGGCTTTTGGGTAAGGTCATTTGAAGTCACCAAGGAGGATACACTGCAAGGTGTTGCAAACATCCAGCATTCAGGATTCCGGAATCCTCATTACGGGCGCGGGCCGGGGCATTGGCAAGCGATTGGCGATCGGGTTGGCGCAATTGGGAGCCCGGGTGGGGCTGCTGGCGCGCAGCAAAGCCGAGCTCGATTTGGCCGCTTTGGAGATTGAGCACGCCGGGGGGACGTCGCTGCGGATCCGGGCCGATGTGCGGGATTACGAACAAACGGCGGCCGCGATCGACCGCATGCGTGCCCACTTTGGCCGGCTGGATGCCGTCATCTGCGCGGCGGCGATCCAAGGGCCGATCGGGCCCTTTGCCGAAAGCGACCCGAAAGCCTGGGCGGAGACCATCGACACGAATCTGATTGGGGTGATGCATACCTGCCGCGCGGCGCTGCCGGGGATGCTGGCGGCTAAACAAGGCAAGCTGTTGCTGATCACCGGCGGCGGGGCCACCAAGCCGCGACCGAATTTTACGGCCTACGCGGCGGCCAAGACGGCCCTCGTCCGTTTCGCTGAGAGCCTGGCGGATGAAGTGGCGGAGCACAACGTGCAAGTGAACTGCATGGCGCCGGGGGCGGCCTATACGAGCATGACGGATGAGATTCTGCGTGCCGGCGAAGGTGCTGGCTGGCGCGAGCAAGAGGACGCGCAACAGGTGCGGCAAAGCGGCGGTATCGTGCCGGAGAAGCAGATTCAACTCGTCGCCTTCCTGATCTCCGAGCGCTCGAACCACATCAGCGGGAAGCTGATCCACGTGAGCGACGATTGGAAGCGGCTTGAGAAGGAGAGCCTGTCGCCGGAGGCTTATACCTTGCGGCGGATCCAGCGGGCTTAGTGGTGCTCGCCCGGGGCCGTCGCACTAAAGGCGGTCCTGCTCCAGGAAACGGCCGCTTTCGCCTGGGACGGCAGGATGTCTGCGCCAAAGGTCGAGCAGGCGGGAATCCATTTTCTTCAAGATCGGTCGTAACTCGGCTACTGGTTGGCTTTTGCGTTCGATGACGATAACCGCGCCGCCAACCGTAACGCCAAGAGCCTTACGCCGCGTCATCGAACGCCAGAATCACGCATTTGCCCAAAGCTTCGAGCGCGGCCTGAATCCTTTCGGGTTTCGTCACATGCTTCGGGTTCAGCATTCGCCGAACCACGGTTTCGCTCACGTTCAGCCGGCCGGCCAACTCGGTGTTGGGCATCCCGGTCTCTCGCAGGAAAACGTAGAGGGCCAGCTTCGGGGCCAGATACAGCGGTACCGGGATCAGTCGTTGGCCGCGTTTCGGCTTGCTTGGCGCCGGAACCGTTTCGTTGCGTATCATCCGCCCGGCCAGCGCTTCCGCCAGGCAATCCTGGGCTTCGGCCAAGGTATCGGCCAAGTCCCGGCCGCCGGTAAGCGCTTCGGGAAGGTCAGGGAAGCGCGCGTGGAACCCACCGGTGGCCTCAACGAGCAGCGTGGCGGGATACGAAGCGGTAAACATTTACAGATCCTCCTGGTCGATATCGAGTTGCTTGCACATGGCGGACAACAAACCGGGGCCGATTTCTTTCTTCGGGTCCTTGAACACGGTTAGTCGATCGCCAATATAGACGGTGCCGTGACTGCCGCGCCCGCGTTCGCGATTCCAGCGGTAGCCGAGGCCTTTTCGCTTGGCCAAAGCCTTGAGCTTGCGTAGAAACTCGCTGCCCTTCACCTAGCCAGTATCGAACACTTGTGTTCGATCGGCAACCACCATCTTGCCATCGCTCCTCTTCATCGCACTAAACTCGTCTCATGACCTCCAGCGATACGACCGTGCCCCACGCCGACGACCCGGGCTCGGTCGAATCCTGGCTCATCTCCGCCGGGCGGGACCGGCGCCCTGGCTCGCCCCTCAACGTGCCGCCCTCCCCGCTTCGAACTTCGTGCTGGGCGAGCGCCGCGCCTACACAAGCGACGACGGCACTCCCGGCTGGGAGGCGCTTGAGGAGATCGTGGGTGGCCTCGAAGGTGGCTCTGCCGTCTCGTTCGCCTCCGCCATAGACCTGTGGATGGGATCTGGATCGGGCGCTGCGCCATCCGTCCTCCCAATAAACTCGCCGGGAATCATGTTAGCTTGGCTAAAGATGGCGATTCTCCTCACCAATCCGCCGGTCACCATCGCCGCCGAAGGCCTTCCGCACAAGACCTGGACCCGGCCTGAGGTCGACGTCCTCGAATCGACCGGGCTTTTCGTGGGGCTTCGTTTCGAGCTCATGGACGGAGAACTGATCGACAAAATGGGCAAGAAGAGAAAGCACGTTAGTTGTACGCGGCAGACCGTGATCGCTCTCGAAGCCGTTTTCGGGGCTGACTTTGTGAATCAGGAAGCGCCGATCGACGTCGCTTCGGCTGACAATCTCCGCAACGAACCGGAACCCGACGTGATCGTGCTGCGATGTGCTTCCCGCCAACTCGAGGCCAATCCTCAGCCCAGCGACGTGCTGCTGGTGGTCGAGATCGCCGACACCACGCTGCGCCATGATCTCGGTAGCAAGGCCGCGCTTTACGCCCGCGCTGGCATACTTGAGTACTGGGTCCTCGACGTCAACGCGCGCCGGTTGCACGTTTTGCGCGAGCCCTCCGCCGGGGCCTATCAATTGCAACTTGAGTTAGAGGAATTCGACAGTGTCTCGCCAGTCGCCAAACCCGTCCCCATTTCGGTCGCCAGCCTACTCGTTTGAGTCAAGACGAGTTTCCATATTCTTATCAACCACTTAAGCCAAATCCCTTGCTCCCGCCTGCTACCCTGGAAGTGTCCCCCCAAAGAGTGGGACCGGCCTCCTGGCCGGTCGATAGGAAACCGTGAATCCAACCATTGACCCAATAGAATCAACAACTCCCGGGTTCGTTTCGTCAAGTCGGGAGGCGCAGGTGAAGACCTCATCCGTGGACATCCTGCGCTTTCGCCATGGCACCCTCCACGCCGAAACAGACGCCCTCGGCGTCGAAGAGCCCCTCGAGATCCGCCTGGGCGTCTGGCGCGGCACCACGCGCGTCTATCGCAACATCGTCGTCACGATGCGCACCCCCGGCGACGATGCGGACCTGGCCGCCGGCTTTCTCTTCACCGAGGGGATCCTGCAACAGCCAGGCCAAATCGAAGCCATCGCCGCCTGGGACGCAGCCCTCTCCAACGTCTGGCGCGTCGACCTCGCGCCCGGCGTCGAAGTCGACTGGAAGCGGCTCGAACGCCTCACCTATGCGGCCTCCAGCTGCGGGATGTGCGGCAAGGCGTCCATCGAAATGGTGGCGGCGCGCTTGCCGGCCGTGGCCTTGTCCGAATCGAAGTTCCGTGCTGAGGTGCTAGTGAAGTTGCCCGACCGGCTACAAGCTGCCCAAGCGGCATTCGCCTCCACCGGGTCACTGCACGCCGCGGCCCTGTTTACCGCGGAGGGCGCACTGCAAGGCTGCTTCGAGGACGTCGGCCGTCACAATGCCGTTGACAAGCTGATCGGCCATGAGTGGCGCGTGGGGCGTAGCTTGCGCGAAGCCATCCTGCTGGTGAGCGGGCGGGCCGGCTTTGAGCTGGTGCAGAAAGCCGCCATGGCCGGGGTGCCGTTGATGGCCGCCGTGGGCGCGCCGTCCAGTCTGGCTGTCGAATTGGCCGAGGCCGCCGGCATGACGCTGGTGGGTTTTTTGCGTGGCGAGCGCTTCAACATCTATTGCGGCGGACACCGGCTGGAAGTAGAAGCGGTATCCTAGTAAGTTTGGAGGCCTCTGTTGAGTATTGGTTATGCGTTTAGTGCCTTTTTTGGCATCCTGTTCAAAAATCAGATTCCGGACGATGTAGCGGCGGCCTTGGGCTGGGTGCGGCGCGATAGCAAGCCGAAGGTCGCGGAGAAGCCCAAAAAAGAAGAGCCCGTCGTAGGCCCCGGCGATGGGGCTTTGCAGATCTTGGGCATTCTGCAGCGCGATGCCCGCTTAGTGGACTTCCTGATGGAGAACATCGCGCCCTATACCGACGAGCAGATTGGCGCGGCCGTGCGCGGCGTACATGAGCAGAGCCGCCAGACGCTGGAACGGTACCTGCAGTTCGCCCCGGTGATCGATGGCGTGGAAGGTACTTATGCGAAGGTGAACAGCAAGGATCCGGCGGCGGTGAAGCTAATCGGCAACGTGCCGGCCGATGGCAAAGCGGCCGGCGGCACCTTGCGACACAAAGGCTGGCGCGTGACGAAGACCGATTTGCCCCCCATTTTTGCCCACCAGAAGACCGACATCCTGGCGCCGGCGGAAATCGAAATCGCGTAACGGATGAAGCCGGTACTGGGAATCGATTTAGGCACAACAAACTGTGCCCTGGCCTTGGGCGGCGAGCAGATTTCGCTGCTGCCGGTGGCGCAATTGGTGAATCCGGGCGAGATGCAGTCGCCGGATTTGCTGCCTTCGTTTTTGTTCGTGCCGGGTCCGGCGGATTTTCCGGCCGGCTCAACGGCATTGCCTTGGGACGATGCGCCGCCTTACGTGGTAGGGACGCTGGCGCGCAAGCGGGGCGCGGAGAATGCGGGCCGCCTGGTCTCCTCGGCGAAGAGTTGGCTGTCGCACGCGGGCGTCGATCGCAACGCGGCCTTGCTGCCATCGGCGGCGCCCGAGGGCGTGACGAAGCTGTCTCCCGTCGAGGCATCGCGCGCTTATCTCGAACACTTGCGCCAGGCTAGCGAACTCGACTTTGCCGCGCATCAGGTGCTCGTCACCGTACCCGCGTCCTTTGACGCGGTGGCCCGCGACTTGACCCTGAAGGCCGCTGCCTTGGCCGGCTGCGGCGACGTCATGTTGCTCGAAGAACCGCAGGCGGCCTTCTACGCGTGGCTCGAGCGCCACGCCGATTGGCGCGAGCGTATCGGCTCGCGGGACCGCGTGCTGGTGATCGACGTGGGCGGCGGCACCACCGACTTTACGCTCATCGCGGTCGAAGAGTCCCAAGGCGCCCTAGCGCTCGAGCGCTTGGCGGTGGGCGAGCACATCCTGCTCGGCGGCGACAACATGGACTTGGCCTTGGCCCGCTTCCTCGAACAGCGTTTGCCGAAGCTCGATCCGGTGCAGTTTCAGTCCTTGTGGCAGCAGTGCCGGGCGGCCAAAGAGGCGCTCTTGTCGAATGAGGGTCCCAATGAACAGCCGGTCACCTTACTGGGCCGTGGATCGTCTTTGATTGGCGGGACGATCAAGGGTCAACTGACGCGGGCTGAAGTCCGGGAGTTGTTATTGAATGGCTTCTTCCCGCAAGTCGCATCGACAGAGATGCCGGAGCGATCGAAGCGGTCGGGTCTGCAGTCGATGGGCTTGCCCTATGCGGCCGATGCGGCGATCACCCGGCATTTGGCGCAGTTTTTGCGGTCGGTGAAGCTAGGCGTGCTGACCGCCCCGACGCATGTGTTGTTCAACGGCGGCGTCTTCCGCGCGGCGGCCTTGCGGGAGCGCGTGCTGACGGTGCTCAACCAATGGCTGACGGCCGAAGGCGCTCCCTCGGCCCGGGCACTCGAAGGTGAGGACCTGATGCACGCCGTGGCCCGCGGCGCGGCCTACTACGGCGTCATGCGGCAGACGCCGGGCGGAATTCGCATTCGCGGCGGCGTGCCGCGCACTTACTATATCGGCATCGAAGAAAGCTTACCCGCGGTGCCGTTTATGAAGCCGCCGCTCAAGGCGCTTACCGTGGTGCCATTCGGAATGGAAGAGGGCACCACGCATCGCTTTGCCGAGCGGGAATTCGGCTTGGTGGTGGGCGAGCCGGCGGAATTCCGATTCTTCGTCTCGTCGACGCGGCGGGACGATCCGGCGGGCGAGTTACTCGAGCGAGTCACCGAAGAGCTGGACGAATTACCCGCGATGGAGATCACTCTGCCCGCAAACGCGGGGGATGCGGGCGTAATTGCGGCAACCCTAGAGTCCACGGTTACGGAGACCGGGCTGTTGCAATTGTGGATTGTGGCGCGGGATGGACGGCGTTGGAAGTTAGAGTTTAATGTGCGGGAGCGCGGCTAAGTTCTAGTACCGATCAAGGGCGCTGCGTGGCCAAAAGCAAGGAATCCTCCCTCGCCTTAGTACTTATTTAGTGCTTATTTAGTACTTTCTAAGGTTTTCCCTTGCATCAGGCCGAAAAAACAGGTAAACCAAAGGGGAGTTACACTTCCCCCGTGCTAACACTGAAATACACTTTTGAGGCATCGGTTCATGAGATGAGCCGGCTGCTAGCCGAGGAGGCTTACCCCTCTCGGGTGATGTGGCTCCAACCCGGTCACGTCGTATACTACCGGCGCCAGTGGTATGTCCACGTGCCGAACACGATGCTGACGGCGATGGTGGCCCGGTCGTACTTTCGCGCGGGCTTTGACCAGGGGTTAGGCTTAACCGTCGACGCGATTTGCCAGTTGGACGGCACCACTTGTTGCTCCGTGTTTGTGCCGGAGAACGTGGCGCAGGCACGTCGCCTGGGTCTCGACAAAGACGATGTGCGGATGTCGGTGTTGTTGGAGCCGCTGGTGGCGCGGCGGGTGAAGAATCCTCTCTATTGGGCGGTTTTGCGGTGGTTGGGTCGCAAGAACACGCCGATTGTGGCGCGTTTGTTCCGCGATGGGTGATCTACTTTCGGCGGCGGTAGAGCTTCAGGGTGGGCCAGGTTTTCACTAATTGATATTGGGCGAGCCATGGTGTAAGCGTGGGGCGGGTGGCGATGCCGAGCGCGGGGTTCAGGGGGCCAAGGCCGTCAGCGATCCAGGTGGGTTGGGTGCGCGCGAGCCGGGCGAGATGCCTTTCCGTTTGCTCGTAATCACTGGGCTGGGCAGAGACTAAGTGGCGATCGGCGAAGACACCGGTGAGGGGTTGGCTCTCGAGATATGGGGTACCGAGCGGCGCGCGCGTGAGGACGTAGAGCTCCGGACGATAGCCCCAGACGAAGAGCGATTCACCAGGCGGAATCTCGCGGGCGGCGCGTTGGGTGTCTGCAAAGAGGGCGAGGTCTGGGTTCGTTTGGTTTTGGGCGACGCGGACATAGCCGGGGGCGAAGCGGATGAGGGGAACCAGCAGCAAAAGCAGCACGCAAATAGGGCGGCCATGGGCCAGCGAGCGAGCGGCGAGCAACGCCAGCGGCGGCACGACTGCGAAGTAGTAGCGGGGGAAGAAGCGCAAGCCGAGCGCGACCGAAGCGAGCATCAGCAAGGGCCAGGCGGCATAGCGCCAGCTTTCGCGCCTTAGGGTGATTGTGGCGCCCAGGACCAGCGCGGCCGCAAAGCCGAGCCAGTTGGTGGTGCGCCGGAAGCCTTCGCGCCAGGGCGAGACGAGGAAAGTATCGTTCGAATAAACGGCGCCCCATTGCCAGACCTGCTGCCAGTAGTCGCCGGCGGCGCCCAGGGCGATGAGGGTGAGGGCCAGCGAGAATACGGGGATCGCAAAGCCGGCGAGGAGCATGGGCCAGACGGCGACCGGCAGGAAGAGCGCGGCGGCGGCGAGAACGAAGAGGCCCTTGGCGTGGGCGCAGAGGGCTAGGCCCGCCATTAGGCCGGCGGCGAAGGGCTTGGCGCGCCAAGCGAAGCCCACGGCGAGCAGATGGGGCAGGACGAGCAGCAGGTCCGGCGCGATGGCCATGACGGCGGCGGGGAGCCCGAAGGTGAGGAAGAAGGCGGTGAGGGCGGCGGCCAGGTGCGCTTCCCGTCGCGCCTGCGTCGCATAGTAGGCCGCGTAGGCGCAGGCGAAGATGAAGGCGGCCGAGAGGAGTCTTAAAGGCCAGCCATCATGGGCGCCGCAGAGGAGGTAGAAGAGCATGGCGAGCGGCGGCTTGTCGTACCAGAAGTCGCGGTAAGGGACGAGGCCTTGCAGGATCGCGAGCGCGCCGGACATGGGGTAAGCCTCTTCGACCCAGAGCACGCGCCAATGCGCCATGCGAGTGGCCAGGATGAGGAGGAAGAGGCCGAGGCCGAAGCGGACGTTCATGGGCCTTTCCAGTGTACTGGCTTTGGTGTTTGCGACTCGTGGAGAGCAGTGGACCGTGGCTCGATTGAGTTGGCGGGCTGGGAGACCGCCCTACAGCGATGGGAACGAAGATGAGGCATGATAAAGGAGTATGAGTTCGCACGTCGTCGTCCCCAATACGGAAGCCGCTATTCTTGCGCGGATCATCCGCGACGACGATCAGCCTCTCACACCTGACGCCGCCCGTTACCTCCTTTCTATGCGTCTGCCGGCTAGCGATGAAGATCGGGGCAACGAGCTTTCGCCCCGATGCTGTTCGGCAACCACGTGGTCAATCTGGAAAGGCAAGGCAACCTCGCTCTCGCGTGTCCGCATTGCAATCGCTACAAAGGCCCTAACATCGCGGGCATAGATCCGCAGACGGGTGAACTCGTCCGGCTTTTCCATCCGCGGGCCGACGAGTGGGTAGAGCACTTTGCGTTCGAGGGTGCGCGGGTGGCAGGTAAAACGCCGGTAGGTCGCACCACGGTTCACGTACTCGCTATGAACGCAGAGGGGCCTGTCCGCCTTCGGGCTCGTCTGTCTCTAACGTTGTAACGTGATCGATCCTTAGGCGGGCTGAGAGCCCGCCCGACTGGCCGCCCTATTGGCCCCCCCACTGGTCCCCCCACTGGGGCATACCTAGTAGTGCAGCGCCAACTCCGGGGCGAGTAACTCGCCCTGCGGACCCGGCAATACACCCACGGCGCGCAGCGCGAGCAGGAATGGGCGGAGGCGGGTGAGGGTGGCTTGGTAGGAGTCAGTTGGGGTGGTGAGGACATCGGCTTCATCGGAGTTGTCGCCGGATTCGCCGCTACCGAAGCGGGCGGCGAGGGCTTCGAGCGGGGACTTGCGCTTGGGGAATTGCTTGAGCTCAATGGAGTCCGACGGTTTCAGTTTGAGGATACGCTTGGTGGCATCGAGCGCGGCGTTGAAGCCGCCGAGTTCGTCCACCAGGCCAAGGCCGAAGGCGTCTTCGCCGCTCCAGACGCGGCCTTTGGCCACTTGGAGGACCTTCTCCTTGGGAAGCTTGCGGCCGGCGGCGACGCGGGAGGTGAAGGTTTCGTAGATGCGGTCGAGCGAGGAGCGGAAGCGTTCGAGTTCGGTGGGCGAGAAGTCCCGGCCCGAATCGTACATGCTGGAGTTTTGCCCGTATTTGACCGCGTCGAAGGAGAGGCCGAGTTTCTCAAACAAGCCGGCCATGATGAACTTGCCGGAGACGACGCCGATGGAGCCCGTGATCGTTCCGGGCTGGGCGATGATGCGGTCGGCATCCATCGCCACCCAATAGCCGCCGGAAGCGGCCACGGCGCCCATGGAGATGATGACGGGCTTACCCTTTTGGCGCGCGCGCTGCACTTCGCGGCCGATGACGTCGGAGGCGATGGCGCTGCCGCCAGGGGAATCGACGCGGAAGAGGATAGCCTTCACCTCGGGATCGTCCATGGCTTGACGGAGGGCGGCCGAGACCGTGTCGGCGCCCATCGACGAGGAGCCCATCAGCGGATCGGAGGCGCTTTTGCCGGAAGTAATGGCGCCCACGCCGTAGATGAGCGCAACGCGGGGGCCGGAGTCATTCTGCTTCTTGGCGTTACTGGCGTACTTACTCAGGAAAAGTAACTTGGCGCCGGCGCCGGCCTTTTTCTTGGCCGCGGCGTAGGCTTGGTCACGGTAAGCGAGTTCGTCGACTAAGTGGTTGGCGACAGACTCGGGGCCGAAATGCGGGGCATGGTCGATGAGGTCTTTCACTTTGTCCGTGGACAGGCCGCGGCCTTCGGCGATGCCTTTGACGATCTGGTTGAATAGGCTGCCCACGAGTTTGTCGGTGGCTTCACGGTGGGCCGGCGTGAATTTCTTTTCCATATAATACTCGCGGACGTTCTTATACTCGTAACGGCCTTCGAAGTGCGGCTGGACGCCGAGTTTGTCGAGTGTGCCGCGGATGAATTGCTGGTCGGCGAAGATGCCGGTGATGGCGACTTCGCCGGAGGGGAGCAGGAAGAGACGGTCAAAAGTAGAGGCGAGATAGTAATTGCCGAGGCCGCCAAAGCTCTCGGAGTAACCGTAGACGAATTTCTTTTTGGCGCGGAATTTGAGGATAGCTTCGCGGAGGTCCTGTATGGTAGCGACGCCCACGGGAGCGGCACCCAGGTTGATGAGCAGGCCGGAGACATTGGCATCGGCACCGGCCGCTTCGAGCGAGTCGAGGTAGTCGCGCAAGGCGAGGGTACTGCCGCGGCCGGAGAGAACCTGGAAGGGGTCCTCACTGGCTTCTTCCGGAATCGCGCCGAGCGACCATTCGAGCACCACGGGGCCGCGGTAGGACTTGGCGCCGCGGAAATATCGCCCGGCCAGGGCAGCGACGGCGAGGACTAAGATCAGAACGAGGAAAACACCACGAATACCGGTGAACAGCTTACGCATCAGCAAGGGCTCCTGCTTTGAGCATAAGCCAAGGGCGAGGCCTAGGCGGGATCGGCGGAAAGGAAATCATCCGCTTCTTCTTCTTCGGCGGCATCGATGGTCAGGTGTTTTTGAGTGGAGCGGTAGGCGCGGGCGAAGACGCGGGACATGGCGAGGCAGGCATGGTCGGGGTAGATCTTGAAGAAAGAATCACGCAGGGAGGCGGAGCTCAAATCCTGACAGACGCTGGCGAGATTGGCGGCGGTGTTTTGGACGCAGGGACGGCATTCGAGGCCGGCGAGGCGGCAGCTATCGGGCTTGGGTAAGTCCTGATCGCTCACTTCACGTAGTCTGGGGACCCGTCCGGGGCCGGTTTGACAAATTTGCATACTTCTCCCCCAGGTTTCCGATGTGACAGATCGAACTCTAATCTAGCGCGGTTTGCCCGGAAAATACGGGCCTTGATGCGGGGTGAGCGTGCCTCTTTTGGGGGGGCAGGGGGAGTTCTGTGGTGGAGCTGACGGAGCGCTGTTTCAGCTTGAAACGTGGGCGATCGAGCGTGGCGAGTGCGAGCAGGAGCACCACCCACAGGGCCATGGGAAAACGGGCCATCGGATAATCGACACTCGCGTGCAGACCGGCGATTGGCAGGCCCAAGAGCCACGGTGCGCGCATCGTTTGGCGGCAAGCGTAGAGGTAACCCGCCAGCAGCAGCAACGCCATGAAGAGGCCGCCGTCTACCCCCCATTCGAGCCAATCGTTATGCGCATGGTCGACGAATTCGCCGGCGTCGAAAGTGGCCATTTCGGGATAAGCGCGAGAAAAGGTCCCCAATCCATAGCCGAGCCAGGGCTGGCGGCGCCAAAGCGCGACCGAACTGCTCCAGATCTGGTCGCGGTAAAGCCAGGGCTCCGAATCGCTGAGTTTGTGCCAGAGCGCGTCGCCGCTCCAGGAGGCGGTGGCGACCGCGAAGAGGACCAGGGCGACCGCGAGCGCGCTTTTGGCCCATCGGCCACGGCCGACGAGGGCCCAGAGGAGCACCAGTTCGAGCGTGACCAGCGCGAGGGCGGCCCGGGATCCACTGGCCGAAGCTGCCGCCAGAATCGCCGCCACGGCCCACCAGAAGTGCGGCTTGCCAGCGGCGAGCCAGATGGCGGGGGCGAGCATCAGTTCGCACCAGACGGCGAAGTGATTCTGGTTGATCCAGGGCCCCAGGACGTCGCCGCCGGAGGTGGGCCAAAGCCAGTAGACGCGGCCCGCGGAGGTGGCCCACATCAGGAGCGAGAGTAACGCGAAGAGGCCGGCCCCATGCGTCAGCAACTCGAGAAACTTCGCGCGGACGCCCGGCAGAACGAGTTGCGCCGTAAAGCACCACGCGGCTAAAGCCAGCCAGCGCACCGTCATCAGCGCCGTGGCCGAGCGTTCGAGCGTTTGACCGGTGAGGAGTTGTACGCCGCCCAAGGCGGAAACCGTGGCGAGCCCCATGGCGATCCAGGGCGTGGCGCGGAATCGCCCGGGCGACCCACTCCAGAGGGCACAGGCAGTGAGCAGGAAGACCAGGCCTTCGAGCAGGAGCTCCCAGGCGGCGTCGCGCCGGAAGACGGTGAGGGTGGCGAACCACAGGCAGGCGGATAGGCCCCAGGCGATCCGGCTCATTAACGGCGGCTCCAGTGAACTTCGTGAATCACGAGCGGTTCGCGCCAGGGCGGCCTGCCGGGCGGCCGGGCGTATTCGAGCGACAGACGGGCCATCTGGGCCTGGGCGAGCGGGCCGACCAGCGGACGCCCCGTTTTCTCATCGAGCAAAAGGGCGCGCACCCACTCAGCGCCCGTGGCCCGAATCTCGACGCGGGGGAGCACGCCCGCAGCCAACAGCACGCGCTGATGGAGCAGCGCGGCGGAATCGGGAGGATGGAGGCCCATTTCCACGCGCCAGCCTTGGCTGGTACGGACCATCTCAAGCTGGGCCGCCGGCGGGCGCCGCCAATCGAAGCCACGGCCCAGGGGCACGGTGCGGAAGCGTGGGTTCATGACCTCGCGGCCGGCTTCGGCGGCGCCATCCACGGGCAGGAAATGTTGTTTGGCCAGGGAATGCCAGATGGCCAGGGCGGCCGCAAAGTCACACCGATCCAAATGGAGGTCGGTGAGGTCGAGCCCGAGGTCGGTTCGTTCGGCGGCGGTCGCCACCCGTCCTGCATTGGCGCGGCTCTCCGAAGCGAAGGGCAGGGGCAAGAGCCGAGCCAGAGCGGCACGGGCGGAGGCAAGTTCGCCCTGCTCCATGAAGAAGAGCGTGGTGTAGAAGAGCACGGGCGCCGAGTCCGGAATGATCTGGGAGAGCAGAAACGGACCATCCGGGCGCAGGCGCCAGACGGTATCGAGCAGGGCGCGACGGTCGCCGTGGCTCATCCCGAAGCAACGGCGCGCCGTTGGCCAGGGGTCGCCCGCCTCGGGGTGCCGTGAGAGGAACTCGAGTTCGGACCATTGCGCGCGAAAGCGGGCATCCTCGGAGGCGGCACGGGCGAAGCGGTCGCGAGCCTGGGTGAGGTCGCCGCGCCACTCGGCAATCAGCGCCAGGCGGATCCGGGCTGGGGAATCGCGGGGCGACAAATCCACGATGCGCTGGAGCCAATGCTCCTCGCGGTCCGGTTCGCGCGCGGCCATCTCCCGGGCATAGTCCGGCCACTGGCGCAGGAGGTAATCCGGTCCCGTCAGGAATTGGAAACTATAGGCCGTGAGCAGACAGCCGGAGGCGAGGCCGGTGGCCAAGGTGACGAGCAGGAAACGAAGCCAGAGAGAGGAAGCGCGAAGGCGCATACTTATTGGTCGGTGGAAGGAGAGGCGGCCAATAGTACACAAAATACCTACTCCCGAGTATTTGTACTTACTCCCTCTCCGGGGCGGAAATCCCGTCGAAAACTAGTAAGTGGATTGGAAATGCGCTTCGGCTGTCGGCGGGCCGATAGTAGGACGTTTGTCTCACACAAATTTTGAATCGGTAAGAAGAAACTCGAGGTAGGACCACATAGCATGGAACTGAAAAATCTAAGTCAAGTGACGGCGTTGGGCATGGCGATGACGCTGGCGGCATCGCAAACGGTGGCGCTGGCGGCCCCGCCTGCCAGGGAAGTAGCGGCCAAGCCACCGGCGGCGGCGCGGATGATTGGCACGGCGATCAGCGCGGGCAATTTTGAGTTGAACGAGCGCACGATGCCGGGTAGCGGCAGCGTGCCGAGCGGGGCGGCGATGACCACCTTGGCGACGGGATCGACGTTGCACCTGGATGGTGGCGTGCGCCTGGACCTGGCGCCTCACTCGCGCGGCCATGTGTACCAGGATCGTCTGGTGCTCGAAGCTGGCGAAGCGACGACCGAAGGGCGCTACCGCGTGGAGACGGGCGAACTGCGGGTGGACCCGGCCGTGGGAGCGCGCGCGGCGGTAAGCTATGAGGCCGACGGCCGTTTCAAGGTGACGGCCGGCAACGGAGCGGTGCGGGTGAGCCACCGGTCGGGCTTGCTGCTGGCGCAGGTGTTGCCGGGACGGAGCGTGTTGCTTGCGCCGCGGGCCGGCGGGGCGGCGAACTCGATGTCGCTGGTGGGCACGATTGAGAAACGGGAGAACGGCTTGTACCTCACGGACGAGACAGCCGGGATCACGGTGAAGCTGCAGGGCGGGGAACTGGATAAGTTCGTCGGCAAGAAGGTCCGGATGGCGGGCAAAACCGATGAGCAGGCGCCGCGGATCGAGGGTGTGGCGGCGACCGTGAATGTCGATCGCGTGCAGCCGGTCGGCACTTCGGCCAAGAAGAAGGGTGCGATGGCGGGCGCGGCCGGTGGGGCCACGGCGGCGGCCGCGGGCTTATCGACGACGGTGATCGTAGTGGGCGGCATCGCAATCGCTGGGGCCGTGGCTGGCGCCTCGGTAGCCGTGAATCGGAGTGGCCGCAGCACGACGGGCGGCGGCTTTTCGCCGGCGACAATCGACCCGACGGCAAGCCGCTAGTCGTCTGTCCCCGAGACCCCAAAGGGAGCGCCGCGGCGCTCCTTTTTTGCGGCTTCATTGTTCGCCTTTTCTTCTTATTGGCGGTCCGTCGGACCCTGAGTTGGGGTGGGGTTTGGTAAACTTGAAAGAAGTTGCGGGAACAGTTCCCGGTTTCGCCTTACTCTCTGGGACGGTTTTTGTTCGGCCGTCGATCGCCCCGAAAGCGATTCGTAGAGCAGGCCCTAAAGAGAGAAGAAAGCTATGATGAACAACCTCGTGCGAAGATCGGTTCTGGTGGCGGGGCTATTTGGCTATGCCGCTTCGGCCGTACCGCTGAACCAAGAAGCGACATTCGAACCCCAACCCGATCTGCGATTGGCCAAGTTGCGCCGTTTCTTCATCTTACGGGCGAGTCCGATTTCCCATTTGGCCGAGGACTTTCTGCGGGTGGCCGACCGTCACGGCCTCGATTGGCGGCTGCTGCCTTCGATTGCGATTGTGGAATCGAGCGGTGGGAAGTACTACCCAAACAACAATATTTTCGGTTGGGACAATGGCAGCACGCGGTTCACTTCCATCCAGCGCAGCATCGACGTAGTGGGGGCGGAAATCGCCAAGATCCGCTATTACAAGGGCAAGGACTTGAACGGCTTCTTACGGGTCTATAACCCAGTCGGTGACTATCCGAGCCGGGTGAAGAAAGTCATCCGGGCGCTCGATCCGCAGTTTCGCGATTCGCGGCGCATCCTGCTGCCTCGTCCGGCGCTGAGCCCGGAAACCATCTAAGGCATTTAACAAAAGGGCCTCGAGGGAAGCGGGGCCCTTTTCTATTTCGCTCCGCTTAGATCAGATGCACTTGGAGATCAGGTCTTTGATTTTGAGTTGTTCGCCGGAGTCGGGATTCTTCGTCAGTGCGATCTCGAGAGACTTGCGGGCGCTGGGTTTGTCGCCCTTCTGGAACAGCGCCATCCCCAAATGGTAGTGGTAGGTGGATTTCTCGGGGAAGCGTTGAATCAGATCGCGGAAGATGGAGACGGCGTTATCGCTGAGATTTTTCTTGATGTAAATCCAGCCCAGCGTGTCGTTGACGTCGGGATGGTTGGGTAGCTTCTGTTTGGCGCGATTGGCGAAAGCCAGGGCTTGGTCAAGATTATTGCCGTCTTCGGCCATCAGGTAGGCCACATTATTGAGCGCAATGGGGTTATCGGGCTCAATCGACATGATCTTCTCGTAGATGGGACGGGCTTCCTTCAAATTGCCTTGGGACTCAAATACGGCCGCTTGGCGGACGTAGGCACCCACATCGTTGGGGGAGATCTCGCGGGCCTTTGCATAGGAGACCAAAGCGCCGGCCAAGTCGCCCTTAAAGCGGAGCACATCACCAAGGCGGACATGCAGGTCAGCCGATTTGGGGCTCTTGCTGAGCAATTGCCGGAACTCGGTTTCGGCAATGTCGAGCTTGTTGGCGCGTCCGGCGGTGTTGGCGTAGACGATGCGGAGGTCCGAGCGGTCCGGAGCCTTGGCGATTTCGGCGCGTAGGAGGCTGAGGGCGGCATCGAACTGCTGTTGAGCCGTAAGGACTTCGATCAGGCCGGCCAAGCTGCGCGGATCGGTGGGCGAGGCGGCATAGAAGCTACGGAAAAGCGTCTCGGCCTGGGGATAGTTTTTCTCGGCGAGACTCAGCATGCCGAGTTGGAACTGGGCGTCAGGCAGATTGGGGCTCTGCTTCAAGAGCGCCTCGAGATCCGTGCGGGCTTGAGAGAATTCACGCATGCCGATGAGAGCGGAGGTCTTCAGGAGCCGGGCACCCATGTTGTTGGCATCAAACTGCAACACTTGGTTGGCGGTTTGGACGGCATTCTGGAAGTCCTGTTTGGAGATGTAAACCTGGGCCAGAGCCAGTTTGGCAATCAGGTAGTCCGGACGAAACTTAATCGCTTCAAGCAACTGAATGCGGGCCCCGTCCAGATCGCCTTTGGCGAGCAGGGCACGGGCCAGGTTGAAGCGCAGCACGGGGTTTTCCGGGGTGCGGGCGACCACGGATTGCAAATCTATGACGGCGGACTGGATCTCTTCGCGCGTGCCGGCCTGCAGCTTGAGCGAAGCGCGCATGGCGCGTGCCTCGTTGTCTTCAGAATCTTCCTTAAGGATCGATTCCACCAACTGCGTAGCTTCGGTCTTCTTGCCCTGCATCACCAACGTTTCGACAATCTTCTTCTGGTAAGCATGCTTTTCCTTGGGCTCCGCCTTGGCGCCCAACTCGTACTGGCGGATGGCGCTATCGAGGTCCTTGGTGCGGAAGAAGAACTCGCCGACCAGGAGGTGGCCGTTGGGGAAGGCCTTGGGGTCGTTCAGAATGCGGTTGAGGGTATTCTGCATATCGTCGCGGCGATTGCTGACGAAATAGTGGCCGGCCAGGGTCAAGTAGTGGGACACGGTTTTGGGGTCATTGTCCACCTGCAACTTTAAGAGCGCTTCGGCCTCATCCATGCGCTTTTGTTGGCTCAAGCGCGAGTAGAGCACGTTGTAAATGGGGGAATAGGACTTGTTCTGAGCAATCAGACCGCGGGCAAGTTTTTCGGCGTCGTCCCAACGGTCGTTGGCTCCCAGGGTCTGCACCAGCACCAGCACCAGGTCGGGCTGATTCGGCTTCACGGCATTGGCCTTCTCAAAGAATTCAAGCGCACCCTTGGCGTCCTGCTTGGTGAGCGAGATGTAGCCGTTCAAGCGCAGGCCGTCGTAAGAATTGGGATTGGCGAGGGTGAGCTTTTTGGCCAAGTCCTCAATTTCTTTGATGAATTCCTTGGGCTTGCGCGGGTCCACCGCGTAGAAAGTGAGATAGATTTCGGCTAGGCGGGCCGGGGCGTCCAGATTCTTGGGGTCCAGTTCGACGGCGCGCTGGAGGGCTCGCATGGCGTCGACCGGACGCCCGAGCTTCAATTCCGATAGGCCAAGCCGGTAGTGCGCCTCGCCAAACCGCATGTCCTTCTGCAAGGCACGACGGTACATGATGGAGGCTTCTTTGTATTTGCCGTTGGTGAAATATTTGTTGCCGCTGTCGAGGTACTTCTTGCGCAAGTAACCTACGTCATTGGAACAGGCCGTGAACAGGGCAAGGATGAGGCCAACGAACGCCATCTGCAAGGCGCGCTTCGAGATAGTCATGGAATTCTCCGAGTCAAAACTTCACTCTATTGTAGCGTGCTTCCGACCGGCGCGGAAGCGGGCGTAGTACCCCTAGATCGGGCTGGCGGCCAAGAGGGCGAAGCGATTGGATTTTTTTGGCTTAGTCACGATTTTTGGTACTAGGACAAATGCAGCAGTCCGAGCAGCGGCGGCAGTGGTCGCATTGGTGCAGAGCGCAGCAATCCTTGGTGCAATAGACGCAAATCCGGGCCGAGGGCTCGCTACAGATAGAGCACTGGAAACGGAGTTCGGATTTCTCCTGTCCGTCGAACCGGGGACTTTCAAGCGGCGCGTTGATCATGGGTTCCTGCCTTTTTCTGGGCTGCTTTTGGGCTCTGGGCTGGCCTTGGCCTTTGAAACGGGAGTCACGCGCGGCGGCAGACTGCGGCAGCGTTGGGCTTCTTTTTCGAGCAGTTCCCGCTCCTGTTCGCGCATCGCTACCAGTTCCTTCACATATTCTCGCAGACGTTCGCGAGAGGCGGCGGTCTCGTTGGTGAGGCTGGTGAGCAGGTCAGCGACGGCGGGGTTCTGATAGCGGCGGATGCCGTCGGACAGGGAGAGTACCTGGCTTTCGAGCGTCTGGAGGCGGAAGTAGACATCGAGGGCGAGGGTCATGCGGTCGGGTTGGCGCGAAAGAGCACTCACTACCTGGGCGGCGTGTTGAATTTGCGCCAGGATGGACTTCTGCTGTGCGATGTACGCTTCCGGTGCGCCTTCCCAGGTTTTGGGCTCGATCTGGCTGATGAGCGGCGCGAGGCGCTCGGTTTGGCTGACGAGGTCGGCGAGCTGTTTGCGCACCTCCCATTCAGGCGCCAAGCCGGCCGGCTGCGCCAGCAGAAGTGCGGCGCACCAGCCCAACCCGGAAAACAGTCGCAGCATAATCACTCCCCCTCAGTTTCTCATGGCTAGAGGAATAGTTTCGCCCAGTGATAGCATCAATATAGATAATTCACATGCACGACGTCATTATTCTTGGATCCGGATGCGCGGGAAACACCGCGGCGATTTATGCGGGCCGCGCGAACCTGAAGCCACTGGTGGTGATGGGCCACGAACCCGGCGGGCAGCTTTCGATCACTACGGAGGTGGAGAACTTTCCCGGCTTTCCGACGGGCGAAATGGGCCCGGTATTGGTGGAAAACATGAAGAAGCAGGCCGAGCGCTTCGGCGCCGAGTTCCGCTACGGCACGGTGACGGAAGCCGACCTATCGAAGCGGCCCTTCCGGCTTTTGGTGGACGGCGACTGGGTGGAGGCGCGCACGCTGATCGTGGCCACGGGCGCTTCGGCGCGTTGGCTGGGTCTCGAGAGCGAGCAAAAGCTGATTGGCCACGGAGTGAGCTCCTGCGCCACCTGCGACGGCTTTTTCTATCGCGACAAAGAGATCATGGTGGTGGGCGGCGGCGACTCGGCCATGGAAGAGGCGAATTTTCTTACCCGCTTCGGACGCCAAGTGACTTTGGTGCATCGCCGCGATAGTTTCCGCGCCTCCAAGATTATGATTGAGCGCGTGCAGGCCAATCCGAAGATCAAGATTCTGCTCAATACCGTGGTGGACGAGGTGCAGGACGTGAGCGCCAAGAGTGTTACCGGCGTGAAGCTGCGCAACTTGGTGACCGGCGAGAGTTGGCACCAGCCCGTGGACGGCTTTTTCGTGGCCATCGGGCATATTCCAAACACCAAGCCATTTGTGAGTCAGCTGGACCTGGACGAAGACGGCTACATCATCTCGCACGGCGGCGCGCGTACGAACATTCTCGGCGTCTTCCATGCGGGCGACGTGCAGGACCGTATCTATCGCCAAGCGATCACCGCCTCCGGCGCCGGCTGCATGGCGGCGATTGAGGCGGAGCGGTTCTTGGAGGCCGAAGGGCACTAAACTGGGAGGGTGATCTTCCGTTTACTCACTCTTATCCCATTCTTCTCGCTTCTGGGCCTCGCGGCCGAAATCCGCGCGGGGCACTCGCACAAAGGGGAGCCCTTTGACTCCGGGCCGCGCACGAAACCTGTGTCGATGACCCAGATTGGCGTCACGCACTTCCCGATTACGCACAAGAATCCTGAAGTGCAAAAGTGGTTTGACCAAGGCAATACACTCCTTCACTCTTTCTCTGACTTTGAGGCGGAGCGCTCGTTCCGCTGGTGCGCAAAACTTGAGCCCGAAAACGCCATGTGTTACTGGGGGCTCGCCCGGGCGGCGGGAGATGAGCGCAGCGAAGCCTTCATTCTCGAAGCCGCCAAGCGCAAGGCCGGAGTAAGTGAACGCGAACGGCTCTACATTGAGGCGTTGGTGGCCCGCGACCATACCGATCGTCTGCGTGATCGCGGTGACGATTACACCGAACGCAACAAAGAGTACAAGAAGATACTCGAGAGTCTGTGCCTCAAGTATCCTGACGACGACGAGGCCCGGCTATTGCTGGCCATGGCCAACATGGGCGACGCTCGCTACGGCACCGAATTGATTTTGCGCGAAGTGCAGGCACGCCAGCCGAATCATCCGGGCGTGCATCATTACCGGATTCATAACTGGAATTACCATCAGCCGGAAACCGCACTTGACAGTTGCAAGCGTTACGGTGCCATCGCGCCCCAATTGGGCCACGCGCTGCATATGCCGGGACATATTTATGCCCAAGTCGGCATGTGGCAGGAAGCGGCGCTGGCCATGGACGCGGCGACGCGCGTGGAGGTGAAGAATATGCACGCCCAACAAGTGTTCCCGTTCAATTACTGGAATTGGGGACACAATCGTCACTATCTTAGTTATATTCAGGAGCAGTTAGGGCTGCCGGAACAGGCCATCGCCGGGGCGCGCGAACTGATCGGCGCGCCGCAAGATCCGACTTCCAATGGCGACGCGCCGTTTAGCCCGCATTCGCAGGGCATCCGCTCGCTGGCGCGCTCGCTCGTCAAGTATGGGCGCTGGCAAGAGTTACTCGATGCCAATACGATTCCGTGGCGCGAGATTCCCGCCGATAAGTTACTGAAGGCCTATGTGGAGGCCCGCGCGCACTTTGCCTTGGGCGACCGGGACGCGGCCGAAAAAGCGATGAAGGAACTGGCTAAGCTCGACAAGGAGAAAGCGGTGGAGGACGTCTACCGCATCATGGCGATTGATTTGAAGGCCCGCCTGGCTTTGTCCAAGGGGGAGACTTTACTAGGCATTGGTTTGTTGAGCGAAGCCGCGGACAAGCAGTTTGAGTTACAAAAGGGCGACAATGATCCGCCCGCGTATCCGGAAGTCCTGTTTAATGCGCTGGGGCAGGTTTACCTTGAAAGTGGCAGTCGGGATCTCGCGATCCGGGCCTTTGAGAAAGCGCTTACCTTGACGCGTAATGACCGCTTCGCCTTGGCTGGCCTGGAGAAAGCTGGCAAGCTTACCGCCCCGGTCTTTCCGGGTCCGCAGCGCGAGTACGATACGAAGTTACTTGCCGACTTTGGCCCGGACCATTGGACGCCCTTTTCCGCGCCGGCGCTTGAGGCCCAAGATGTGGACGGTAAGGTGAAGGGGCTTACTGCGCAAAAAGGCCGCAATACGATTCTGGTTTTCTATCTTGGCCGCGAGTGTCTACATTGCTTGAAGCAACTTCGCGATCTGCAGAGTCGGTTAGCCGAATGGAAAGGGCTAGATACCGATGTCTTTGCCGTGAGCCCCAATGCGGCGGCAGCGAACAAAGCGCTGCTGGCCGACGGCAGTTACTCGGGCATTCGATTCCTCTCCGATCCCGCGCGGGCGAATGCGAAGCGCTTCCTGGCTTATGACGATTTTGAA
>Ga0209490_10001060_pt1 | contig 26894 bp, 21 predicted proteins | sample MAT06_FD_187209 | JGI IMG/M metagenome (GOLD analysis project Ga0209490, IMG submission 187209) | Freshwater microbial communities from Lake Fryxell liftoff mats and glacier meltwater in Antarctica - MAT-06 (SPAdes) (version 2) | ecosystem: Environmental > Aquatic > Freshwater > Ice > Liftoff... | reverse complement strand
GTCCGACGATGCCGGCACTTTCGGCCCCTTCACTGGCAACCCCAATACCTTGAGGTTCGGCACGCTCACCTTCGACGACCGCGTCGTCGGTCCGTTCGTTCTGGCAATCAAGGCAAGCAACGAGTTCAGTCTGTACTATTTCCTGAACACCGGGGCCGGTGTCCCTTCCGTGCCGTTTACGACCGTCGGCGTTAAGGCTGGTGGCGCAGAGCTGTCCCACGCCTCGCTGTACGTTGGTCGCTTGAACGTCGTCCCCGAGCCGTCAACCTATGCGCTCATGGCAACGGGTCTGGCTGGCATCGTGGGCATCGCCCGCCGCCGTCGTCAGGCGTAAGCAGCAGTCCCCATCTGAAAAGGCCTCGGCTTCGGTCGGGGCGCTTTTTCATTCGCGACAGCGCGCGCCTCGGTGCCGCATGACGTGATTACCAGCCACAAACGCAGCGCGGCGTCCCAAGTCCGGGGACGCCGCGCTGCAACGCTTTCGCCACACGGGCCGGGTTCAGGGTGACGGTACCCGCGCCGCACTGTCTGGCGACACGGCGCCGGAATCAGGTCGAAGAATGTGGTAAATCAACTCCTTGTCACCCTTCACCATCCCGAACTCCTCGCGCGCAATCCGCTCCTGCGCCGCCGGGTTGCTCATCACATCACGCTTCTGAAGGCTCAAGGAATCGACGACGCCCTTGAGTGAGTCGATCGCCGCGTTGGTCTCGGTGAGGCGCGCACGCACAGCGACCAGATCGCTGGTCCCGTACTCCCCCGCCTCAACCGCAAACAACGCGACCAAGGTTCCGAACGTGAGCTTGGCGGCGAATACCAGCGGCCGACGCTTGCGCGGAGGATCAGCTTCAGTGGTTTGCGGGCGCGCCATTCAGCGCACCTTCACGCCAAGAATCCCACTCACCGTCACAGCCCGTAGACGCCACCGCCGGGATAGTCCGCCGCGTCGCCCAACGCCTCTTCGATGCGCAGCAGTTGATTGTACTTCGCGACACGATCGGTGCGGCTCGCGGATCCCGTCTTGATCTGCCCCGCACCCGTTCCGACGGCGAGATCGGCGATGAACGTGTCCTCCGTCTCTCCGCTCCGGTGCGACACGATGCTGGCGTACCCGGCACTGCGCGCCAGTTCCATTGCCATCATCGTCTCGGTCAGCGTTCCGATCTGATTGACCTTGATCAGAATCGCATTCGCCACATCATTCTCGATGCCCTTGGCGAGAATCTCGGAGTTGGTGCAGAACAGATCGTCGCCAACGAGTTGCACCCTGGTACCCAATTGCGCCGTAAGCGCCGTCCAGCCGGCCCAGTCGTTCTCGGCCAGTCCGTCCTCGATGCTCACGATGGGGTACGTCTCCATCCATCGCGCGTACATGTCGATCATGCCCTGCGCTTCCATCGTCCCGGCCTTGCTCTTCCTGAACTCGTACTTGCCGTCCCTGAACAGCTCACTGGCGGCGCAATCGAGCGCGATCGCAACTTCGGTTCCAGGAGCAAAGCCGGCCGATTCAATCGCCTCGATGACGAGCTTCAACGCATCTTCATCAGTCTTCAGATCGGGCGCAAAGCCGCCTTCATCACCCACGCCCGTCGCCAGCCCGCGCTTCATCAGCACCTTCTTCAACGCATGAAACACCTCGGCGCCCATGCGCAGCGCATCGCTGAAGGTTTCAGCACCGATCGGGACGATCATGTACTCCTGAAAGTCCACGGTATTGGTGGCGTGTGCTCCGCCGTTCAGGATGTTCATCATCGGCACCGGCATGGTACGCGCCATTGGGCCGCCGAGGTAACGCCAGAGCGGCATCTCGACATCTTCGGCCGCAGCGCGCGCCGTTGCCAGCGACACGGCGAGGATTGCGTTGGCACCGAGCTTCGCCTTGTTCGGCGTACCGTCCAGCTCCAGCATCGCATTGTCCACACCCATCTGATCCTGCGCCGACATCCCGGCCAACGCCGGTGCAATCTCCTCCTCGATCGCCTTGACGGCGTTCAGGACACCCCTGCCGAGGTAGCGCGACTTGTCGCCATCGCGCAACTCGACCGCCTCGCGTTCCCCGGTGGAGGCGCCGCTGGGAACCGCAGCGCGACCAACGATACCGCTGTCCAGAGTGACGTCCGCTTCGACGGTGGGATTGCCGCGGCTGTCCAGAATCTGGCGCGCCGTGATATCTACGATGGTCGACATATGTCGTGAGTGTGAAAAGAGTCGGTTGATTTGCTGCAGACGTGCAAACTACTGCATGACGGCACCGGGTTCCGGTGTCGCGACCTGCGGGAACGGCGCATCGTCAGTGCCAAGCGCGTGACGTCGGTCGCTTTCGATGCCGTATAACGACAGCAGCGCATCGGCCATGCTGGTCCACACCTGCGCAACCAGACGTTCCCGATCGGCGAACTGCAATCCGGCGGTCGGAATCGGTTCCAGAAAGTGGATGTTCACCACGCCTGCCGACACCAGATACTGTCCGCGCGGCATGACCTCACGCGTACCCATGATGACCACCGGAATGATCGGCACGCCGGCTGCCATCGCCAGCACGAACGAGCCTTTCTTGAAGGGTCGCAGCGCGTAGTCGTCTCCGCGAGTCCCTTCAGCGAAGACCACCACCGACGCCCCTTCGTTGATGCGCCTGGCGGCCAGCTCGTACATCTGCGCCGCCGACTTGCGATTCGTACGCTCCACGAAGATCGTGCCCACCGCCTCGGCACCGCGGCCGAAGATCGGGATCTTTCGCAGCTCCGCCTTGGCGACGAAGCTCCACCGCGGCAACACGCTCGCCAACGTGAACACATCGTACCAGCTCACGTGGTTCGCGACGTACACACAGGCTTTGTGCTGCTCGATGTGTTCAGCGCCGTGCACACGCCGCCGTACGCCGCCGGCAAAGACCAGCGAACGCGCCCAGAAGCCCTGTACCGCTTCATAGATGCTGCCATGGCGGATCGGGACCCCCAGATACGCCGCACAGACCACGATCGCCACCACGAGGATCGTGGAGACCACCAGCATGAGGGCGGCGAAGAGCGTCATCATTGATGCGAAAGGTGGTCGTAACCGGCGGGAGGGTCAACGCGCGTGGGCCCATCACGGACGATCACCCCTGCACACTCGGCCAGCGGAACGGCAACGACTCGACCAATAGGCGTCAGCGTGCCGATGCGGGCCGCCTTCGCCGCCGCCTCCATCGCCGCCGGTCCGGTGACGAGAAGCTCGTACTCCTCTCCACTGGCGAGAGCATCTCTGGCGTTGACACCTCCAAGGATCGGCACCGCTCCGAGCTGGAGCACAAGCTGCGTGTTCGATGCCGCCGCGATGTGACCAGCGTCAGCCACCAACCCATCCGACAGATCGATGGCGGCGGTGGCATCATTGGCCACACACCAGGCCCCCATCCCGAGCCGCGCGACGGGTCGCGCGAAGCGAGCGCGATGCGTGGCGCGGGGGGTGCGACCGTCGAGCCACGCCGCCAGCGCAGCACCGGGACCGCCGAGGCTGCCGGTGAGATACACCGTATCTCCCACCTGCGCGCCATCGCGCCGCAGCGGCCTATGTGCGGTGCCGAGGACGGTGATGCTGAGCGTGAGCACGGGGGCGCGCGTCGTGTCGCCGCCGATGATCGGCGCCTTCGCCGCGGCACAGGCGTCACCCACCCCACGCAGCACCTCATCCAACGCCGAATCCCACGCGCTGGGAGCGCCCAGTGCAATCAGTACGCCGAGCGGGTCGGCACCCATCGCAGCCAGATCGGAGAGCGCCGCCATCGCCGCACGCCAGCCGACTTCTGTCGGCGTGAGCCATGGCCTGCGAAAGTGCACATCCTCGGTGGTGGTGTCGGTGCTGACGACGAGTCGCGTGCCGACCGGCACATCGAGAATCGCGGCGTCGTCTCCGATGCCGTGTGCACGGCTGCCCCACTGCTGTACCCATCGTGCTATGGCCGTGAACTCGCGGCCGGGGCCCAACGGCACCGGCGTCGGTGCTGGGTCGATCATTGGCATGGGACAGCGGGGAGTTCGAGCAGGAGTGGCGACTGAGAGACTCGGTCAACAACGAGTGCGGGCCACACATTAGCCACCTGCTGCAAGAGCGCCTCCATCGCGACACCGCGCCAGCCGCCGTGTTGCAGAACGGCGAACTCCGCCGCCGTGCCGTGAACCCACGCTGACGCCGCTCCTGCATCCAACGCCGTCATCCCCTGCCCCAACAACGCGCCCGCGATTCCAGCCAGCAGATCGCCGCTGCCGCCCATTGCAAGCGCCTGGTTCCCCGTCGCCGTGACGCAGGTCGTTCCATCGGGAGCCGCGATGATGGTTGGAACACCCTTCAACAACACGGTGGCATGCAGCTGGGCGGCCAGCAGGCGGGGCGCCTCGAATCGATCGTGCGGCGAGCTGTGCGTGGCAAAGAGCCGGTTGAACTCACCGATGTGCGGGGTGAGGAGCGCCGGTCGGCCCCCCAGCGCATTGCGCAGCGCATCCAGCGGCCGCGATTCCATGCCGTCGCCCACGTCGGTCTCGGCGATGGACGACTCATCGCGCCACTGAAACGCCGTCAGCGCTCCGGCATCGAGCACCACCGGCCCACGGAATCGTCGCAACAGCTCGAGGGTCTGGTTCCGCACCCGTGGATCGTGGCCGTCCAGACCGGGGCCGATCACGAGAACATCAGGCCACTCGACGTCGAGGGCAGACCAATCGGCATCACCCAGTGTCTGCACCGTGGCGAATGGCGCGCCGATCTGCAGTGCGAGTGCAGAGTCGCTATGCACATGTGCCCGCACCATGCCGGCCCCGGCCAGATGCGCGCCACGTGCGGCGAGTGTGACGGCGCCAGCCATTCCAACATCACCGCCGACGATCGCGACGCGGCCACGCGTTCCCTTGTACGACTGCGGCGAGATGCGCGGCACCCGCTGCGAAACGTCGGCGCGATCAACGAGGTACATCTGATCTGCACCGGTGTGCAGCAGGCCGATATCGAGCACGTGCAGTTCGCCCACGACGTCGCGTTTGAGCAGCTGTCCGCGTTTGATGCTCCCGAAGGTCAGCGTGTGGTGCGCGGCCAGCGCGCCGTGATCGTCGCCAGTCGTTGCATCAAGCCCGGACGGGATGTCGATCGCCACCACCGTACACATATGATCGAGCTGCCCGCGCATCGCACGCAGTGCGTCCGCGATGGCACCGCGCGGCGGGCCCAGCGCGCCAGTGCCGAGCAGCGCGTCGATGACGACAGCTTCGGTGCCGACCGGTGGTGCAAACGAACCGTGCGACTCGGCGTGTCGCTTGGCCTGCGAAGCATCTGGCGTGCGCGGATCACCGGCTGCGTGGATCGTGATGTGCCATCCGATCTCGCGAAGCATCGCCGCGATCAGCCAGCCGTCACCGCCGTTGTTCCCGGTACCCACGTACACCGCCGCACTGCGCCACGGCTGTGCGCCGAGCCAGGAACAGGCCGCCGCGGCCGCGCGATGCATGAGCACAAATGAGCTGTCGAGCGTCGCGATTGTGCTCGCGTCCAACTCGCGGGCGCGCTCGGCGGTGACGACAGGAACGCGCGGCACAGACGGCATGATGTTGGGACGGGGTTAACCTTGCGGCACGTTCCGCCACGGGTAAGCGATTTCAAACGCCTGCCGAAAGTCGAAGGCATCGACAAAGTCCTCACGCTGATCGTTCGGCTGCTTGATCAGCATGCCGAGATCGACGAGTGCGAAGACGATGTCGCCGAAGTGTACCGACTCGCGAATGCCCCAGTGTTCCAGGACCAATCGCGACACCACGCCGTAGCGCCCGATGGCCAGGTCACGGCAGGTCTGCGCCAATTCCCGACCGGAGATGTGGCGACGCTCGCCGAGCTGCTGCTGGCACTGCTCGAGCGCGGCGAGCACAAACAGAAACGCGTGCTCATGGAAGCGCGGTTCGCGCAAGCGAATCTGCTCCATGATACCCTCTTTGAACGCCAACTCGGCCACGTCAGCTCACCGTCTGCAAAGGTCGTGACACGAATCAGACTTCGGCGCCAACCGGCGCCGGGTAAAGCGGGAATCCGGCAGCGAGGTCCTTCACATCGGCGTGAACGGCCCGGAGGTTCGATTCATCTTCGGGCGCCTGCAGGACGCGGTCGATGAGGTGCGCAATCTGCTGCATCTCCTCTTCCTTCATGCCGCGCGTGGTCACGGCCGGTGTGCCAATGCGAATGCCGCTGGTGACGAACGGCGACTGGGTCTCCTTTGGCACGGTGTTCTTGTTGACCGTGATGCCCGCCTGATCGAGCGACTTCTCAGCCAGCTTACCCGTGAGCGTCGCCACGCCGCGCGAGCGCAGATCCATCAGCATCAGATGATTGTCCGTGCCACCCGACACGATCGTGCCGCCGAGCGACATGAACTCTTTCGCGAGCGCCTGCGCATTCCGAACCACCTGCCTGCAGTAGGTCGTGAACTCGGGCTGCAGCGCCTCGCGGAAGGCGACCGCCTTGGCCGCAATGACGTGTTCGAGCGGACCGCCCTGCGTACCGGGGAACATCGCCTTGTCGATCGCCTTGGCGAATTGTGCCTTGCACAGAATCAGACCGCCGCGTGGCCCGCGGAGCGTCTTGTGCGTGGTGGTGGTGACGACGTCGGCGAAGGGCACCGGCGACGGGTACACACCGGTCGCGGCCAGGCCGGCGAAGTGTGCCATATCCACCAGAAAGATCGCGCCGACTTCATCGGCGGCATCGCGGAACGCCTGGTAGTCGATCACCCGTGAATAGGCGCTGTAGCCGGCGATCAACAGCTTCGGCTTCTTCTCGCGAACGATCGCCCGCATCGCGTCGTAGTCGATCAACCCCTCGTCCGTGACGCCGTAATGCGAGGCGTTGTAGTTCAATCCGGAAAAATTCACCGGCGAACCGTGCGTGAGGTGACCGCCCTGCGACAGATCGAGACCGACGATCGAGTCGCCCGGCTTCAGAAAGGCGAGGAACACCGCGGCGTTGGCGCTGGCCCCGGAGTGCGGCTGCACGTTGGCATGTTCGGCGTTGAAGAGCTGCTTCACGCGATCGATCGCCAGCTGCTCGACCTTGTCCACCACTTCGCAGCCGCCGTAGTACCGCTTGCCCGGCAACCCCTCGGCGTACTTGTTGGTCAGCGGTGATCCCATCGCTTCCATCACGGCCGGCGACACGAAGTTCTCGCTCGCGATCAATTCGATGCCGTCGTTCTGACGCGCGATCTCACTCTCGATCAGTGACGCGATTTCCGGATCGGCGGCACGGAGTGCAGCGCCCGGCGGGCAACGATCCCAGTCATTCCACTGCTGCATCACTTTTCCCCCTTGCCGTCAGCCCGTTCGATCTTGGCGATCCGACGTTCGTGTCGGCCGCCATCGAACGGCGTATTGAGCCACGTCTCCAGAATCTGCACCCCTTCCTCATCGCTGATACAACGCGCCGGGATCACCAGGATGTTCGCGTCGTTGTGTTCACGCGACAGCCTGGCCACCTCGGGGGTCCACGCGACCGCCGCCCGAACGTGGGGCCAGCGGTTGGCGGCGTAGCTCATCCCGAGACCGGTGCCACAGAGGAGAATACCCCGTTTGGCCTCGCCAGACGACACCTCACGGGCCACGGAGTGCGCGAAATCGGCGTAATCGGTGGACTCGGCGGAGTGCGTACCCACATCCTCGACGTCGAAGCCCATCCGGGCCAGCGTCGAAGCGAGGTGCCCCTTCATCTCGAATCCGGCGTGGTCAGATCCGATCGGAATGTGCTCGGCCATGGTCAGCTCTCGGACTTGATAGGGAATGGCGGCCAGGTGCGCACCATCCCGCGCACGGCCTGGATACGACGTTCGGCGAGCCGGTCGGCGGCGACGTGCGGCGTGACGCCATCCGCCCTGGCGATATCGAACACCCCAAGAATAGTCTGATAAATCTCGTCTGCCTTGCGGAGCGACTGGGTCCGGTCCCAGCCGGCCAGCTCGCTGTAGACGTTGATCACCCCGCCGGCGTTCACCACGTAGTCGGGGGCGTAGGTGATTTCGCGCGCCTGTAACGCGTCGCCGTGGCGATCCTCCAACAGCTGGTTGTTCGCCGCACCCACCACCACCTCGACGCGGAGGCGCGGGATGGTGTCGTCGTTCAGCCCACCGCCAAGGGCGCACGGGGCGAGAATATCTGCCGCCTGGTCGAGGATTGCGTCCACCGCCACCGGCCGGGCACCGGTCTCGCTGGCGACGCGCTTGACCCGCTCGGCGTCGATATCGGCCACGATCAGCGACGCACCGACGGCGTGCAGCTCCCGAGCGAGGTGATAGCCGACGTTCCCGCACCCCTGGATGGCGACCGTACGTCCGCTCAGGTCGTCGGTGCCCCAGCGGAACATCGATGTGGCCTGCATGGCCCGGAACACGCCGCGGGCGGTGACCGGCGACGGATCGCCCGAGCCGCCCTGCAGCCCCGCCACATAGTTGGTCTCCATGTGCACGAAGTCCATGTCGATCGTGCTCGTCCCGACATCCTCCGCGGTCACATACCGTCCGCCGAGCGAATCCACGAACCGGCCGTGCGCGCGGAAGATCATTTCGCGGTTTGGCGTGCGGTTATCACCGATGATCACGCTCTTGCCGCCGCCCAGATTCAATCCGGCCACGGCGTTCTTGTACGTCATCCCGCGGGCGAGACGCAGCGCATCGATGATCGCCTCTTCATCGGAGGCGTAGTTCCAGAATCGTGTGCCGCCGAGCGCGGGCCCGAGGGTGGTGTCGTGAATGGCGATGATCCCGCGATAACCGGTGGACTTGTCGTGCGCCAACACGAGCTGTTCGTGGCCCATCGCAGAAATGGTATCAAAAAGCTTCATATATGAAGTCTATGACAGTGGCGCCCGCACTCTCGCAGGCACCCAGTCGGTCAGGAACGAGGATACAGCTCACGAGCGATCACTATCCGTTGCACTTCAGACGTCCCTTCATAGATCTCGGTCACCTTGGCATCGCGAAACAGGCGTTCCACCGGGTATTCGGTGACGTAACCGTAGCCACCGAAGATCTGTACGGCATTGGTGGTGGTCCACATGGCGGTTTCGCTGGCGAGGAGCTTGCACATGGCACCGAACTGGGTGATGGACTCGCCAGCGTCCTTGGCGCGCGCAGTGGCGTAGAGCAACGCGCGGGCGGCCGCGATCCGGCTGGCCATGTCGGCCAGCTTGAACTGCACCGCCTGAAAGTCCCTGATCGGCTGCCCGAACTGGTGCCGCTCGGCCGCATAGGTGCGGGCCGCTTCGGCGGCGGCCGTCGCAATACCGATCGCCTGTGCCGCGATACCGAGTCGCCCGTGATCGAGCGATTGCATGGCGTAGATGAACCCCATCCCTTCCGCACCGAGCAGCCGATCGCCGGGCACACGCATTTCATCGAAGGTGAGCATCACCGTCGGGCTGGCGCGCATCCCGAGCTTGTCTTCCTTCTTGCCGACGCTGAATCCGGGGAGATCGGGGGTGATGATGAAGGTCGAAATGCCCTTGCTGCCCTTGCGCGCGTCAGGCGAGTCGGTGCGTGCCATCACCAGAATGACGCCGGCGTGTGTGCCCTGTGTCACCCACGACTTCACCCCGCTGAGGATCCAGTCATCCCCGTCGCGAACGGCCTGCGTGGTCAGGGAGCTGGCGTCGCTCCCGCTGCCGGGCTCAGAGAGCGCAAACGCACCGAGTGATTCACCGCGCGCCATCGGCGGCAGCCAACGCGACCGCTGCTCGGCGGAGCCGTAGTTGAGAATCATCTGTGTCGGCAGCGAGTTGTGCACGCTCATCATCACACCGACCGAGGCGTCGTGCGTCGAGATCTCCTCGAGCGCCATCAGGTAGGTGAGTGCGTCGAGCCCGAGCCCGTCGTACTCCTCGGGGATCAGCATTCCGAGAAAGCCCAGATCGCCGAGCTTTTTCACGAGCGTCGGTTCAAAGTGGCTGTCGCGATCCCAGGCGGCGGTGAACGGAGTGATTTCGGCCGCCGCAAACTCGCGCGCCGTGCGTTGGATCTCGCGCTGCTCTTCGGTCAGCGGAAAGATGGCGGGTGAGGGGTGCATGTCAGTTACTCGTGTAGTGGTAGACGCCGCGACCGGACTTCTTCCCGAGCCAGCCGGCGTCGACGTATTTGCGGAGGAGCGGACAGGCGCGATACTTCGGATCGCCGAGTCCCTTGTGCAAGACGTCGAGGATCGCAACGCAGGTATCGAGGCCGATAAAGTCCGCCAGTGTCAGGGGTCCCATCGGATGATTCATGCCGAGCTTCATCACGCTGTCGATGGACTCAGCGGTGCCCACGCCTTCCATCAGGCAGAAGAAGGCTTCGTTGATCATCGGCATCAGGATCCGATTGGCGATGAAGCCTGGAAAGTCATTCGCCTCAGAGGGCGTCTTCCCCACTGCCTTCGCCAGTGCAACGGTGCGTTGAGCGGTGTCGTCGCTGGTGGCAATGCCCCGGATCACCTCAACCAGCTGCATCACCGGCACCGGATTCATGAAGTGCATTCCGATGACATCGGCGGGTCGGCGTGTCCGCGCCGCGATCTGCGTGATGGAGATCGAGCTGGTGTTGCTGGCGAGAATCGCTCCCGCGGGAGCGATGGCATCGAGCCTGGAAAAGATATCGAACTTGAGCGCGACGTTCTCGGTCGCGGCTTCGATGATGACGGTGTTCTCTGCCGCTGCACCGAGGTCCGTCGCGGTGCCGATCCGGGCCAGCGTCGCCACCTGTGACGCCGCGTCGATCGCCCCCTTCTTCACCTGACGCTCGAGGTTCCTGCCGATCGTCGCCACTCCGCGCTCGAGGGCTGTGGCGGAGACATCGATGATGGTGACGGGAAAGCCCGCCTGCGCAAAGACGTGCGCGATGCCATTCCCCATCTGTCCTGCGCCAATGACCGCGATACGGTCGCTCATGCCTGTTGCTCCTGACGATCGTCGCGATCATCCGAAATGTTGATGACTTTATCCACTGTGCGCCCTGGACCCCGACCGGGCGACAGTCGGCGCGTTGCCCACGACACCCCGGCGAACGCGCCGATCATACCGACCGCGGCACCCACACCACCCTCCGGGCCCCACGCGCCACCGCTCAACCAATCAGCGCCGGAATCGATGAGGCGATACCCGGGTGTCGCGAATGGCAACCCACTGACGGCGGTGTGAAAGCCAAGCAGCATGGTGACGTTCCACGCCAGATGCGCACACCACGCCGCCGCGAGGCTCCCGGTGACGACGCGCACTCCCGCCAGAAAGACACCGGCCGCGATCACGTTCGCGATGGCGAGCGGTGTGACTCCGGGGTTTCCCAGATGCAGCAGCCCAAAGACGATCGACGTGATTGCCGTGGCAACCGGCCATCCCCACGTGCTGCGCAGCACCGCAAATGGATAGCCACGAATGAGAAGCTCTTCCGTCAATGCGGCGGGCACCAGCACGGCCAGCGCCAGCAGCACCGCACGCACGGCGTTGCCGCTCGGTGCATCCACGAAGGTGAGATGCCCACCAACGATCAACGCGGTGGTTGGAATTGCAATCGCGGCGGCGCCGGCGATCGCCGCGACGCTCAGGACGACAGGATTCCACGCGCCACGACCCAAGCCCACCACCCGCCAGCTCGACGCGTCGAAGGTTCCGATCGCATAGCGCGTCGCGACCAGCACAGCCACGCATTCGAGGGCACTACGAACCCACGGCATCGCCGCCACCGGAATGCCCATCGACACCAGCGGCACGCCAACATTCGAGGCCGCGAATCCTGCCAGCACGAACGCGATGATTCTCCACCCCGCACGCACACGGCCGGGGCTCACGTAGACGATACGGTCGAGCAGCGAGTGCGTCGTGACCGACATCGGAATCACGGCGATCTGGTTCAGACCCGCTCGACGGAGAGTGCCACCGCGTCACCGCCGCCTAGGCACAGCGTGGCGAGTCCGGTCGCAACATCGCGATCGAGCATCGCGTGCAACAACGTGACCAGTACCCGGGCACCACTGGCACCGATCGGGTGGCCGAGTGCAATTGCACCACCGTTGACGTTGACACGATCCCAGTCCCAACCCAGTTCGCGGCCATCGGCCAGCGCCTGCGAGGCAAACGCCTCGTTGGCCTCGATCAGACCGTAGTCTCCGATGGTGGTGCCCTGGCTCTTCATCAGGTTCCTGACCGCTGTGATCGGCGCGAAGAACAATTCTCTGGGGTCCACTGCGCCGGTGGCGTAGCCGCTCACACGCGCAAGAATCTTGAGTCCGTGGGCTCGTGCGACCGACTCGCTGGTGATCACGAGCGCGGCGCCGCCGTCGTTCAGCGACGAGGCGTTCCCCGCCGTGACGGAGAGTTCGCTCGCGTCGAGCTCCTTTGGTGCATCCTTCGCGAAAGACGGCCGCAGCGCCGACAGCGATTCGGCGGTCGTCTCCGCGCGTGGGCCTTCGTCGGCGGCGACGATCGTGGGCGCCTTGCGGCCGGCGATGCTCACCGGCGCAATCTCGGCGGCGAACCGACCTGCAGCCTGCGCCGCGATCGCCTTCCGATGACTGTCGGCGGCGAACGCGTCCTGATCGGCACGTGACACGACGCCCTTCATCGCGGTGTGCTCGGCGTGCCCGCCCATGTGGCACTGGTAGGTGGCGCAGTACAGTCCGTCGCGGATCATGCCATCAACGATCTGCTGGTCGCCCAGCTTCACTCCGGCGCGCATGCCGTACATGTAGTATGGAGCGTTCGACATGCTCTCCTGCCCGCCGGCGACGAGGATCGAGCGGTCACCGGCCTTGATGGCCTGGGCGGCGAGCATCACGGCCTTGAGGCCGGAGCCACAGACCTTGTTGATGGTGAGCGCCGAGGCAGTCACTGGAACGCCACCGAGCAGGGCGGCCTGACGCGCCGGGGCCTGCCCGGTGCCGGCCTGCAGCACGTGTCCCATGATGACCTCTTCGATCAGATCGACGGGCACACCACTTTCGGCGAGCGCGGCGGCGATGGCGTATCCGCCGAGCTGCGGCGCGGTAAGCGACGCGAGGCCGCCGAGGAACTTGCCGATCGGCGTTCGCTTGGCGGCGACGATGACTGGGGTATGGTCAGCGGAGGGCATCTATGGGCACGACGAGGGAGAGCGGGTGACGGCAGGCGGGACTGACCCGCAAGCTGTAAAGATAGCACCTGAGCTTCCGATGACCGTGTGACGGACTGGGTTTTTTCGGGGTGTGATTGAAAACAGAGCGGCGCACCGGAATCCCGGTGCGCCGCTTTGCTGCCCACCCGGTTTTGCTTAGAAGCGAACGCTCATGCGCGCATACGCAAAGCGACCGTTGAAGCCGAATGGTGATATACCATTGTATGGGAAGATGCCAAAGTTCGAGTTCCCCCCGTAGTTGCCGAGAAAGCCGCGCGGGTTGTCCGCCGTCGGCGCCACCGGGCTGACGCCACCCACATCATTGTTCCGATCCGGGTAGATGTCAAACAGGTTGTCGACGCCCATGGTGAACTGCAGGTTCTGGCGCAGGCGCATCCCCAGCGAAACATCGGTGATGTACTTCGCCCCGAACGTCTGATCCGGTGGCTGCCGGTTCAGCGCACCGGTGGCCGGCACCGAGACCACCGGCTGGAAGCTGGTCACTTCACCGAATCGCTGGGTACGCGCCGTCATGGTGAACTTGCTCACGTCGTGTGTTGCGCTCAGCACGAAGTTGTTGCGCGGCTGTCCACGCTCGACGCGACCACGCTCGACGCGAGAAAACAGCGCCTCGTTGAGGTTGGCAAGTGCTGGCGGTGTGACCTGCTTGAATCGGGTGATCTTGGTGTCGTTCACGCTGCCGCCGGCCGTCAGCCGGAGGATGCCGCGACGTCCGAAATCGAGGCCGTAGTTCGCCACCACATCCACACCGGTTGTCCGCGTGTCGATGGCGTTCGTGAAGAAGCGACCACCGGCGATGCCCGGCTCGCCATTGGCGGCGAGGAAACTACCCACCGCCGTCTGCAACAGGTTCTCGGAGAGCACCACCCGATCGTCGATGTCGATGCGATAGTAGTCGGCCGTGATGCTGAGGGCCTTGACCGGCTGCGACGTGAAGCCGGCACTCAGGTTGCGACTCCGCTCCGCCTTCAGCGGCTGGGCACCGAGCAGCGTCGCCACGCGGCTCGACACCGGGAAGGTGCGCACCTCAAATGGCACACCGCCGATGAAGTTGGTGGCCGTCGACGTGAACCAGCTCTGCTGCAGCGACGGCGCGCGGAAGCCCGTGGAATATCCACCGCGCACGGCGAACTGTTCAATCGGCGCAAAACGTGCGGTGACCTTGCCCATCGTCTGACTGCCGAAGTCGCTGTAGTTCTCGTAGCGCACCGCTCCGCCGATCAGCAGCATTTTTCCGAGATCGGACTCGACGTCCGCGTACAGCGACGTGTTGTTCCGCGACACGTTCGTCACGTCCGTGGGTCGGAAGCCTGGAAACACCTGCGATCCAGCGGCAGCAATTGTGGTCGTCGGCAGGCCGGTCGCTCCAATGACGCGCACACCGCCATCCTGCCACGACCCCGGCTCGCCCTGCTCGATCTGATACTGATCCTTGCGCCACTCCGCTCCGGCCGCGAGACGCACCGGGATGGTGCCCGCCTTCACTTCGCGGAAGAGGTCGAGGTTCGACGTTGCCTGACTGAAGACCAAGGTCCCCGCGTCGAACTGCGTCTTGCTGGCGGGGCCGAACGACGCATTGTTCGTGTTGCTGATCACGAAGTTGTGCGAGTTGCGACCGACCGTCTGACTGAGGTCCCACTTCCAGCCGAGCATGGTGCCCTTGAGTCCGGCCGCCGTCGAGGCGTCCCACAACGTGCTGTTGATGAACGGCAGAAATCCGTCGGGATACAGTGCGCGCACGGTGCGATCGTCGTTCGGTCGGCGCCAGAACCCAGGGGCCAATGCATCACGACGACTGGTGCCACCGAAGGCGTAGAACTCGATGTTGTCCGTCAGTTGTGCGCCGGCCGTGAACATGCCGACCAGATCCGTGGTCTGGCCATCGCCGTGGCGATTGTTGACACGATTCGCTGTCGCCTCACGTCCATCGCCAGCGAAGTACTGCACGCGCGGATCGCCCAGAGAACGATCAGTGAACTGGCGATCACGCACTTCAAAGCCGGCGTGGAAGTAACTGCCGCTGCTGTTGGCGACACCAGCGTTCGCGGCGCCCTGCCATGCGCGCCCGTCGCCGACCGCGGTGACACCCGACTGCACGCTGACCTCGGAGGCGGCGTTGCTCTTGAGCACGATGTTGATCACACCGGCGATCGCATCCGACCCGTACTGTGCTGCGGCACCATCACGCAGAATTTCGACGCGCTCGATCATGCTCGACGGAATTGCATTCAGATCGACGGCCGCCTGTCCGCGCCCCACCGTGCCGTTGACGTTGATCAACGCCGTCGTGTGCCGACGCTTGCCGTTCACGAGGACGAGCACCTGATCGGCGCCCAGCCCGCGCAGCGTCAGCGGTCGCACGGCATCGGTGCCGTCGGCGATGGCGGACCGCGGGAAGTTCACCGACGGCGCCAGCGCCTGAATCATCTGCGCTGTCTCGGTGCGCCCGGTCGCCTTCAGATCCGCGGCGCTGAACACATCAATCGCCACCGGTGATTTGGTGACCGTACGCTCCTCGGCGCGCTGCCCGGTCACGGCCACCGCTTCGAGGTTCGTGGCACTTCGCTCGAGTCGCACATCACGGCTCAGCGTCTGGCCTGCGACGATCGTGATGGCCTGCGTGTTGCTCGTGAAACCGATCTGGCGAATGCGCAGCGTGTACGCGCCTGGACGCAGCGCGATGGAGTAGCTGCCGTCGGCCTTCGTAATCGAGCCAAAGGGTGTTCCGACGAGTTGGATCGTCGCGCCGAGGATGGCGACGCCACCCTCCGAACTCGTCACCTTACCTGTCACCCGGCCGGTCGTTTGTGCGAGCAGCGGCAACGCCAGAGAGCAGAACCCCGCCAGCACGAGGCTGACGCGACGGGCGATCGAACGAGACAAAGACATGCGGCATGCTCCACCAAAAGAGTTTGGGATGGCGCGAAAGACCTTGCCTTCGATGCCACGACACCTCTCTCAGCGCATCATCGCGCCGACCAGAGAGCCCCGGGATTGGCCCCACTCCGAATGTAGCCCGGTTGTGACGTGGCGGAACGACCCACGCGGGAGCCGACCCCCGGCGCGGCTGGCGGTGACTGCGCTCGGCCGCCGCGCGGCGGTTACCCTTCGTTCAGGACCACGAATTCGTCGGTGCTGCCGGCTGACGAGACGACCCGATTCCGGCCGGCGGCCTTCGCGCTCAGCAGGCGCGCATCGGCACGATACACCAGCGCCTCCATCGTATCGGCGCGGTCCTCCGGCCACGAGGCGACTCCGATGCTCCCCGTCAGCACTGGGCGCCCCGACACGGCAGGAGCCTCGCCGAACATGTCCGGATGCGGCTCGGCGGATGCGAACTGCATCGACCCATCCAACTCCACTTTCACCTGGCTGATGGCGCGCCGGATCCGCTCCATCCGCTCGCTGGCCCTGGCCCGATCGAGCCCCGGGAGCATGACAATCAACTCCTCGCCTCCGTAGCGGCCTACGACGTCCTCGGCGCGGACGAGTCTCCTCACCGCGCGCGACACCGAGGCCAGCACCAGGTCACCGACGGCGTGGCCGAAGCGATCGTTGAACGATTTGAAGTAGTCCAGATCGATCATCGCGACCGCCAGCGCATCGCCGGTCCGCTGTGCCCGATCGAACGCCTCGCCCAGCCGCTCATCGAAGTAGCCGCGAATCATCAGCCCTGTCAGCCGATCCCGCACCGAGAGCACCCGCAGCTGCTGTACCCGACGGACGATAGTGAGGCTGAGCGCAGTGGCCACGGCCAGCAGCAGCAGGCGCCCAACCTGGTCGTCAATGTCGAAGCTCCCATACGACCCATCCGTCCATCCGGAGCTGATGCCGACTGTGGTACTCGCCCACCAGACAATGAGACTGTACTGCGTCATCGCCATCAGGCCCGTGACGAGACAAATCCTGCGATCGTACCGCAGGCACGTCACGGCGAGGCAGAGGAAGTACACCTCGAAGACCACTCGCGAGTTGACTGCGATCTGCGGAACCCCGAGCAGGATGAACATCGCCAGGCCAGCGCTCACAAACGACACATCGAACAGCGACGCCGCGAATCCGATCCACGATCGCACCACCTCGCGCGAGGTCATCCAGTACACGAGGAGCGCCGCCGCGACGCCGGCGATCGAGATCGTCAAGCCGATCCAGTTCTGAGTCAGCTGCGGCGCGAGGATGACCGCGCGCACCGGGATGATCAGGAGCAACAGCGCCGCAACCAGGCGATAGCGTGCGATCAGGCGTTCGCCCTTGATCCCCGCGTCGCGCAGGGCTGGATCGGTGACGCGCCAGAAGCGCGACCAGGCCGAGATACGGCGCTCCCCCGGCTCCAGCGGAAGCTCACACCCCTGATCGTCGATCGCGGCGATCCCGTTCAACGGTGTCAGGCGTTCAGAGATCCGGACCGTCATCGTAGGAAGAGCGCCGCTCATAACTCAGTCACTGGGGTCTGGGACGACAGTACGATCGGGGACGACGATCCGATCAGACAGCATAGTCAGATCGGGGAGCGCACGGGTGCGGATCTCCTCGAGCAGTCGTTCGATGAACGCACCCACTGGAACAACCTCTTGCTTGTTGCCATCAGCACCACGCGCACGGACAGCCAGCGTCCCATCGACCGCCTCTCGCCTGCCCACGACAGCGGTGTACGGGACCTTGATTAATTCACTCTCACGTATCCGATAATTCAACGTCTCGTTTCGATCATCGCAAGTCGCCCGGATGCCACGATCCCGCATCAGGGCCACCACCGCCCGCGCCTCAGTGGCGTAATCGTCGACAATCGGTACCACCCTCACCTGTTCGGGAGCCAGCCAAAGCGGGAAGGCCCCGGCGAAGTGCTCGATCAGAATGCCCATGAACCGCTCGAACGACCCGCTGATCGCACGGTGGATAACTACTGGGCGGTGGGCGGTATTGTCCTCACCCGTGTAGGTGAGGTCGAACCGGTCCGGCGCCGCGTAGTCCAGTTGGATGGTGCCGAGCTGCCATGCCCGTCCGATCGAATCCATGACGTCGAAGTCGATCTTCGGTCCGTAAAACGCCCCGTCGCCAACCTTCAACTCGTACGGCAACCCAGTGCTCTCCAGCGCCCCACGCAAGGCGGCCTCCGCGCTGTCCCACATCTCGTCACTGCCGATCCGCTGCTCCGGCCGCGTCGCGAATTTCAGCCGCGCCGACAATCCGAACGTCTTGTAGTAGCCAAGGATCATCTCGACCAGCCGATGAACCTCATCCGCGATCTGATTCTCCATCAGATAAATATGACAGTCGTCCTGCTGAAACTGCCGGACACGCGTCAGTCCCGAGAGTGCACCAGACAGCTCATTCCGATGTAACACGTCGTACGTCGAATAGCGCAACGGCAGGTCACGATACGAATGCTTCTTCGACGCAAACATCAGGTGGTGCGACGGACAGTTCATAGGCTTCAACGACAGATCGTGCTCGCCCGTCTCACTGTCCAGCACGAGGAACATGTTTTCCCTGTACTTGCCCCAGTGTCCGGAGATCTCCCACAGCGCCTTGTTGAAGAGTAGCGGTGTCCTGATCTCCCTGTACCCGTCGCGTTGCATCTCACGCAGATAGGTGTGTAACGAGTTGATCATGGACGTTCCGCGCTCGGTCCAGAACGCGGCGCCAGGCGAGAAAGGGTGGAACATGAACAGATCCAGCTCTTTGCCCAGACGACGATGGTCGCGCTTCTTCGCCTCCTCGATGCGGTGCAGGTGCTGCTCCAACTCATCCTTCTTCCAGAACGCCGTTCCGTAGATGCGCTGCAGCGACTGCCGGGTGGAATCGCCGCGCCAGTAGGCCGCGGCGACACTCTGCAACTTGAAGTGCTTGAGCCAACCGGTGTGCGGCACATGGGGCCCGCGGCAGAGATCCACGAACGGGCCATCGGTATACGTCGAGATGATTTCGTCGGCGCCGAGATCATCGATGCGCTCGAGCTTCAGCGGATCCTCGGCGAACACGGTTTTCGCGTCGTCGCGCGAGACTTCGGCGCGCACGAACGGGAGCTTGTCGGCCATCACCTTGCGCATCTCCGCCTCGAACGCCGCCAGATCCTCCGGGGTGAAGGGGGACGCCACCTCGAAGTCGTAATAGAAGCCTTCATCGATCGCGGGACCGAAGCCGATGTGTGCGTCGGGGCGCAGACGACGCACCGCCGTGGCAAGGATGTGCGCCGCGGAGTGCCGCAGGACTGGAAGGGACTCCGGGTCCTTGTCGGTGTAGACACGGAACGCGCCGCTCTCCCGCAGCGGCGTGCGCAGGTCCTGCACCGCGCCATTCACGCCGACCGCCACCGCCGCGTTCAACAGCCGTTCGCCGATGCTGCGGACGACCTCGGACGCCGGGGTGCCCCAGGGCACCTCACGGACAGCTCCGTCGGGGAGGGTCAGGTGGAGAAGTGCGGTCGCGTTGTCAGGCATGTCGAATAGGGCGCGGTAAAGCGCACGCGGCCGCAGAGTGGCGGCTGACGAGTGCTACGCTTCACGGTCACGTTCGAGCTGCGTGCAGTTCGCACGTCGCTCAGCAGAACGAAGTGAGATATACTATGGAGAGAACCCTTTGCGAAAATGCTCATGCGTTTGATGCGTCGTAAGAATCGGAGTGGGGCGCGGACCGGGAACCGATTGGGCGCGGTGGTCCTGGGTGCGCTGGCGGGCATGGCGGTCGGAATGCTCCTGGCAGACCGCGGGCTGCTGGCCGGCGCCGGGGCGCGGAAGCGGCGCACCGCGAAGCCGCCAACCGCGGATGACGAGGCGGTGCCGGAGAATTCAGTGCGGCCGCCATGGAGGGCGCGCTCGCCCCGTCGTCCCCCAAACGACGAGGCCGAGCTGGAAGCCCGCGTACTGGAAACCTTTCGGAACGATCCGATTCTGGTGGATCGGCCGATCGATATCGGTGCGATCGGCACCGGGATCATCGAACTGACAGGCTGGGTGGATGCGCCACCCGAGATCCGTCTCGCAACGACACTGACCCGCGGCACGATCGGCGTACACACCGTCGTGAACCGGCTGCTCGTGCGCCGCGGGACGCCCGAAGCCTGAGAGTGCCGCCAGCGCTGAGGCAGGCGCTGTTTTCCATGCACCGACTGTGGATCACCGCTCGCGCCCGTCCGGCCACCGCTGGGCGGGCGCCGATGTCGTTACGTTTGGCCTTCCATGACAATGACCGACGGCGCGCCGCACCCCATCCCTTCTGCTGACAGCGAGCCCGCTGACGAGCTGCCGACCACCTATCGAGCGGTCGACATCGAGTCGGCGCTGTACGCGCGCTGGCAGGCGGCCGGCACCGATGTGGCCAGTGCGGAGAGCGTCGACCGGGCCGGTGGCGCGCGCCGCCCCTACACGATCGTGATGCCGCCGCCCAACGTCACGGCGATTCTGCACGTGGGACACGGGCTGAACAACGCGGTGCAGGACGTGCTGATTCGCTGGCGCAGGATGGCTGGCGACGAAGCGCTCTGGGTGCCGGGCACCGACCACGCCGGTATCGCCACGCAAAACGTGGTGGAGAAGCAGTTGGCGGCCGAGGGATTGTCGCGTGGTGTTCTTGGCCGCGAAGCCTTTGTCGCACGGACGGAAAAATTCGTTGAAACGACTGGCGGAGAAATTCTCAACCAGTTGAAGGCGATCGGGGCCAGCGCCGACTGGTCGCGCACCGCCTACACGCTGTCGGCCCCGCTCTCGACGGCAGTCACCGAAGCGTTCGTGCGGATGTTCGAGGACGGTCTGATCTATCGCGGACACCGGGTGATCCACTGGTGTCCGCGCTGCATGACGTCACTCTCGGATGAAGAGGCGGAGTTCAACGATACGCAGGGCGCGATGTACCACATCCGCTACCGCGCGGCACACGACGCCTCACAGAGCATCACGGTGGCCACCACACGCCCGGAGACGCTGCTCGGCGATGTGGCAGTGGCGGTCAATCCCACCGACGAGCGTTATGCAGCGCTGGTGGGCAAGCTGCTGGTGTTGCCGATCAACGGTATACGGATCCCGGTCATCACCGACGATTACACCGATGCCGACTTCGGTACTGGTGCGGTGAAGATCACGCCGGCGCACGACCCGAACGACTTCGAAGTCGGCAAGCGTCACGCGCTCGACGCCCCGGTGATCATGGACGCCGAAGCACGGATGAACGGCGCCGGAGACGCCGTGGAGCGAGTGCCGGCCGATCTGCGCGGCGTGGACCGGTTCGAGGCGCGCGAACGGATCGTGAACATGCTGCGCGACAGCGGCGCGTTGGTGAAAGTGGAGCCGCATGCACACGCGGTTCGCCACTGCTACCGGTGCGATACGGTCGTCGAGCCGCGCCTGAGCGATCAGTGGTTCGTGAAGATGGCACCGTTGGCCAAACCGGCGCTGGAAGCCGTGCGTAGCGGCCGCATCCGGATCATGCCGGACCGGTGGGAGGCGGTGTACATCAACTGGCTGGAGGGCATTCGCGACTGGAACATCTCGCGACAGCTGTGGTGGGGGCACCGCGTGCCGGTGTACTACTGCGACAACTGCGGCGTGGAACCAAAGGCATCGCGCACACCGATCACGACCTGCGAGAGCTGCGGCGCCGCTGCCCGGCAGGACGAGGATGTGCTCGACACCTGGTTCTCGAGCTGGCTGTGGCCGATCTCGACGCTCGGCTGGCCCGATGAATCGGCCGCCGACCTGCGCGCGTTCTACCCTGGAGACGTGCTGGTGACCGCGCCGGAGATCCTGTTCTTCTGGGTCTCGCGCATGATCATGTCGGGATACCAATTCATGGGCGATGCACCGTTCCACACGGTGTATCTGCACGGCACGGTGCGCGACATGCAGCACCGCAAGATGTCCAAGTCGCTGGGCAACGGCATCGATCCGATGGATGTGGTGCAGCTTTACGGCGCCGACGCGCTGCGCTGGACGATGATTGCGGGCATGGGACTGGGTGTGGATGTGCTGCTGGACCCATCCGATCTGGAGAAAAGCTTTGCGCCTGGCCGCAACTTTCTCACCAAGCTGTGGAACATCGGCCGCTTTTTGTTGACCAAGGTCGGATCGGCGCCGGTGCAACCGCTGTCCGCGATTGCGCCCGAGGCGCTCACGATCGGCGATCGCTGGATTCTCGACCGGCTGGATGCGGCGATTGCGACAGCCAACGCGGCGCTGGGGCCGGTGCGTCCCGGACCGAGCGGCTGCTGGACCGTGGCTGAGCGCACGATGGGCATGCGGCTCGACGCCTACGCCGATACGGCGCGCGGTTTCGTGTGGAACGAGCTGGCCGACTGGTATCTGGAATCGGTCAAGCCGCGCCTCAGCGCCGGTGGGAGCGATGCCGACGTCGCGCGCGCCGTGCTGGTGCACGCGTTCGACAATGCACTCCGGCTGCTGCAACCGATCATCCCGTTCATCACCGAGACGCTGTGGGCCAGGCTGCCGTCGCACGCCGACGGCGAGCCGCGAGGCGAGAGCTTCCTCTGCACGAGCGCGTGGCCGGTGGCACGTGAGCACGTCGCCGCTGATGGCGCCGCGTTCGAGTTGGTGCTGAACGCGGTGGTGGCGATTCGACAGATCCGCAATGAGTACAAGCTGAAGCCCGGCAAGGTGATTGCGGTGTCGCTTCTGCCCTCGAATGGCGACGCTCAGCATGCAATGCTGCTGACCGAGACCATCGGGTCGCTGTCGCGTGCCACGGTGACGATCGCTGAGCGTGTTGGGGGCGGGAGCACCGATGGCCCGTCGGCGCATCAGGTGCTCACCGGTGGCAGCGAAGTGGTGATCGCGCTCTCCGAACTGCGGGAGGCCGAGAGCGCCGAAGACACCGCGAAAGAGATCGCACGTCTGCGCGCCGAACTGGCGCAGACGGAAAAGCTGCTGGAGGGCGTCGTGGCGCGACTGTCGAACGAGTCGTTCACTGCGCGCGCAAAGCCCGATGTGGTGGAAGGAGCTCGCGCGCAACAGCGCGATCTGGCGGGCAAGGTCGACGCGCTGCGGCGCAAACTCGACGTCATGTGAGACAGTGGTTCACGGCGCTGATCGTGTTGGCATTGGCCGCTGCCTGCGCAACGCCGGGGCTCCCGCCGGGCGGTCCGACGGAGTCTGCGTTCCCGCGGGTGATCGCGACGAAGCCCGACACCAATTCAGTGAATGCCCGCCCGGACAAGGTGCTGCTGCGCTACGACGATGTGATCGGTGAGCAGGCAAACGGTGGCGACCTGTCGCGCAGCGTGCTGATCTCGCCGTGGGACGGTGAACCACGCGTGGAGTGGCGAAGGACGGGGATGACGATTCGCCCCAAGGGTGCCTGGCGCACCAACACGGCCTACACGATCACCGTGATTCCCGGAATCGCAGACCTCAAGGGAACGCCCAGCCCGAACGGCTATGTGCTGCGCTTCAGCACCGGGAGCAGCATCCCCACGACAGCGTTGCGCGGCGTCACGTTCGACTGGGTGCAGGGCCGCCCGTTGGCGAAAACGACGGTCCTCGCGCTCAGCGCTGCAGACACCACGCTGGCGTACCTCACGGTGTCGGATTCGAGTGGTCGCTTTGAGCTCGGCGCCGTTCCGCCAGGCACCTATCTCGTGCGGGCGATCGACGAGCGCAACCCGAACCGGCAACTCGATCCGCGCGAGCCGTGGGATACGGCGACGGTCAGCATCACGGATTCGGCGCGCACGGAACTGTACCTGTTTGTGCACGATACGATTCCAGCCCGCATCAACGACATTCGTCTGGCCGATAGCGTGACGATTGCGATCACGATGGACAAGCCGCTGATGCTCGGCACATCGCTTCCGGTGAGCGCGATTCGAGTGGTGGCACCGGATTCCACTGAGGTCGGCGTGTCGAAGGTGCTCACCGATGCTGAGGATCGCGCCGCGCGCGAGCGGGCCGACAGTCTGGCGCGCGCGACGGACACGACGCAGCGCGCGCGCGACCTCGCGGCGCCGCCGCGACGGACGATCGATCCACTGCGCAGGCGCGACACCGTGGCCACCGTGCCACCGCCGGTATCGAAGCGTGCTTCCCCGTCGCCGGGACTGGTCATCACACTCGCGGCACCGCTGAAGGCGGGTACCACCTATCGCGTGACGGTGAGCGGTGCGCGCAACCTGATGAATGTCGAGGGTACCACTTCGCGTCAGCTGACGACACCCAAGGCCATTCCGCTCGACACCACCCGCGCCGTACCCCTCGATTCGACCAAACGCGTCACGCCGCCGGTCGCGCTGCCGACGCGCCCCATTCGCCCACCCCGTTGATGCTCGCACCTCATCGCCGTATTGCCTCGTGACCCCGCGCGCCGCCGTTTTCCTCGATCGCGACGGAACCATCGTGCACGACGTGCATTACCTCTCCCGTCCGGAACAGCTCACGCTGATCGCCGGCGCCACCGAGGCGATGGTGCGCCTCTCGGAGGCCGGCCTATTACTCATCGTCGTCACGAATCAGTCCGGGATCGGGCGCGGCATGCTGACCGAGGCCGACTTCGCGCAGATCACGAGCCGGCTGGACGAGATGCTGCTGGAGCGCGGCGTACGCCTGACGGCAACGTATCACTGCCCGGACTCCCCCGACGTCCCCGAAGAGCAGTCGTGTCGCAAGCCCAGCGACCGCATGCATCGCCGCGCCGCGACCGAGCACGATCTCGATCTGAAACGGTCGTTCTACATCGGAGACATGTGGCGCGACATAGCGCCGGCGGTGACGAATGATGCGATGGGTATTCTCGTCCCGACGCCGGAGACGCCGTTTCGCGACCTCGCACGCGCCAAGGACGACGCGGTGGTGGCTACGACGCTCAGCGCCGCCGTCGATCGCGTGCTCCGCATGCACGCGCAGCGACCCTGAGCACGCCGGATGCCGACGCAACCCCGCACGCGGATTGCCGCCTTCGTCAGCGGCGGCGGATCGAACCTGCTCGCCGTTGACGACTTTCAGCGCGCCCGCGGCGACTTTGCAGCCGGTGAGGTGGTGCTGGTGGTGAGCAACAAGGCGGACTGCACTGGCCTGTCGCGCGCCAGTGAACGCGGGATTGCGACGGTCGTGCTGTCGCAGCCGGGCGACGGTGATGCGCTTCTCACGCTGCTCCGCTCGCACCAGATCGAAGTGCTGGTGCTGGCCGGCTATCTCGCACTCGTACCGGCGGCGGTGACGCGCGCCTATCGCGGTCGCATCGTGAATGTGCACCCGTCGCTGTTGCCGGCGTTCGGCGGCCCGGGGATGTACGGTCGTCGCGTACACGCCGCGGTGCTCAGCGAGGGGGCGCGGATCAGCGGTGCGACGGTGCACTTCGTGGATGAGGTGTACGATCGCGGCGCAATCATTGCCCAGTGGCCGGTGCCGGTGTTCGAAGAGGACTCGCCGGAGATCCTCGCCGCACGGATCCTGCGCGTCGAACACGCGCTGCTTCCACGAGTTGTGGAGCTGCTCTGCGCCGAATCGCTGGCGCTGGATGACGATGGCACCGTGCACGGCGCGTTCCTCACTGGCGCGCAGCCCGATGTGTTTTCGCTGCTGGACGGGTCGTCGCTGGCCACCGACCTCGATCGCGCACTCGCGAAGTGACGCGCGTTGTACACACACCCTCCCCTTCTCTCCGACGTATGCCTCGCGCACTGCTGAGCGTTTCCGATAAAGCTGGACTGGTGGACTTCGCCCGCGAACTGATCGCGCGAGACTGGGAGCTGATCTCCACCGGCGGCACCGCCAGGGCGCTGCGCGATGCGGGGTTGACGGTGGCCGACATCAGCGATGTCACCGGCTTCCCGGAGATGCTGGACGGCCGCGTGAAGACGTTGCACCCGGTGGTGCATGGTGGGCTGCTGTATCGGCGCGATCTCCCCGAGCACGTGGCGGCGGTTGCCGAACACAAGATCGATGCCATCGATCTCGTCGTCGTGAATCTCTACCCATTCCGACAGACCGCTGCACGCGCCGGCGTGTCGCCGCACGACGTGATCGAACAGATCGATATCGGCGGGCCGAGCATGCTGCGGTCGGCAGCGAAGAACTTCAGCGCCGTCACGGTGGTGTGCGATCCCGACGACTACTCGCGGGTGATCGCCGCCCTGGATGCCAGAGACGAAGAGGGTGGCATGATCCTCCGACGCGATCTGGCCGCCAAGGTGTTTGCGCACACGGCGAGTTACGACAGCGCGATCGCCGGCTGGCTGCAGAATCAGGTGGCGCCAGACGATCCCTTTCCAGCCACCCTTCCGTTGGCGTTCGAGAAGGCGCAGGGGCTGCGCTACGGAGAGAATCCCCAACAGCGCGCGGCATTCTATGTGGAACGCGCAGGAGCGGGACTGGCATCGCTGCAGCAGCTGGGCGGCAAGGAGTTGAGCTTCAACAACCTCCTCGACGTTGACGGTGCACTGATGGCGATCGAGCCGTTTGCCGAACAGGTGGCATGCGCGATCATCAAGCACACGACGCCGTGTGGACTGGCGATCGGTGCCACACCGCTGGAGGCGTACCAGAAGGCGCTGGCCTGCGATCCGACGTCGGCGTTCGGCGGCGTCGTCGCCTTTTCGGTGGCCATCGATGACGCCACGGCGGAGGCGATGTCGTCGCTCTTTCTGGAGTGCATCGTGGCTCCGGCGATCAGCGACGGCGCCGCCGAGCTGCTGGGCCGGAAGAAGAATCTGCGCGTGTTGATCGGCACCCTGCCGGCCGGCGACATCGGCGGCATGGACATCAAGCGCGTGCGCGGCGGTGTGCTGCTGCAGGATCGGATGCGGGTGCCCACG